>Ga0114981_10000316_pt1 | contig 30908 bp, 28 predicted proteins | sample S_140806_MF_Meta_FD_87028 | JGI IMG/M metagenome (GOLD analysis project Ga0114981, IMG submission 87028) | Freshwater microbial communities from Lake Simoncouche, Canada to study carbon cycling - S_140806_MF_MetaG | ecosystem: Environmental > Aquatic > Freshwater > Lake | place: Lake...
GCCTGAAACCAGAGCCCGCCCGAAAGATAGGCGCGCAGCATCGGCAGTGCGTCCTGACCCCAGAAGACCTTGCCGTTAACAACAAAGGTCGGCACGCCGAATACGCCTGCTGCGATCGAAGCCTCCGTCGCTTCGCGCAACCGACGCTTGACGGACTCTGAGTTCGGATCGATGACCGGGTTCAGCGCACTGCGCAGGGACTCGAATCGTTCAGCGTCTTCAGGTTCGCCACCGCCGGCCCAGACATATTCGAACAGTTGCTGACAGACCTCGCGGCTCGGGAGCCCCCCAGGGCTGGTGGCCACCGCGAGACGCAAAAGCGCTAGTGGATTGAACGGATGCCTTGATGGCAGGCGCAATGTGCAGCCCTGCTGGTGAGCCAACCAGAGCACCTGACGATAGGTCCATTCACGCTTGCCCGCGATCTCTGCAGGCCCCCGATGGCCGTGATGCTTGAGCAGGGCGCCAAACAGGACCGGCTGGTATTGGACTTCAACCCTTAACCCTTCAAGTGCCTGCGGGACCGCGTGAAACGCCAGGTATGCGTAGGGACTGATGAAATCGAGATAAAAAGTGACCGAATCGATCGATGCCCCCCGGTCCACTATCACTCGGCCTTGGCCCCTGATTCCTTGACGACTTTGGCCCACTTAACGATCTCGTTTGCCTGATAGCGTGCCAGTTCGTCCGGTGTAGACAGAATTGGCTCGAGACCGAGTGTTTTGAGCTTCTCTTGCACATCGGGGAGCTGGAATACGCGCACCACCTCAGCATGCAGGCGATCGACGACGGGTCGGGGCGTTCCGGCGGGGGCAAACAGGGCGAACCAGGTCGTTGCTTCAAAGCCCGGAATCGTTTCAGCGACTGTGGGGATATCGGTGGCTGCAGGCGAGCGCTTCGCAGTGGTTTGTGCGATCGCGCGGATTTTGCCTTCGCGAGCCATTGGCAAGGCCGAAGGCATGTTGTCAAACATCAGTTGAATACTGCCGCCGACAAGATCGGGGATGGCGAACTGACGGCCCTTGTAGGGCACATGCGTCATCGAGGTCCCGGTCATCGATTTGAACAATTCCCCCGAAACATGGACCGAGCTGCCAATACCGGGTGAGCCAAATGACAGCTTGTTCGGATTGGCCTTGAGGTAAGCGATCAGATCCGGAACCGACTTGACGGGCAAATCGTTATTGACCACTAACAAGTTGGGCGCGGACGCGACCAAAGCGATCGGCGCAAACCCTTTGACCATGTCGTAGGGCATTTTTTCGTACAGTGCCCCGTTGATCGAATGGGTTCCAACAGTACCCATGACCAGCGTATGCCCGTCCGGTGCGGACTTCGCAACGAAATCCGCGCCGATGTTGCCGCCCGCCCCGGCCTTGTTGTCGACCAGCACTTGCTGGCCCAACTGCGCTTTTTCACTGAAGGTGCGCGACAGAATATCGGGCGCCCCGCCAGTTGGAAATGTGACGACCAGCTTGATCGGCTTGGTCGGAAACGCCTGGGCGTACAACGCACTCGACGGCAGAGCGATCAGTGCAGTAGCTGCGACCAGGATCGCCCTTCGCACTGCGGACGAAGAGGCGGACGAAAATGCGGACGAAGATGGGAACAAAGATTGGGGTGTTTTCATGTCAGCTCCTTTCGGGCGGAGCTTGACCGATGGGCACCCAACTACACAACCGAAATCACCCCCGGGGATTCCCTAAGGCGTTGCGATCTCGAGAAGGATTTCGTTGCGCCGAAAGAAAGGCAAGCGCCAGGGTGGATCGTAGCGAGCCATCTGAGGTGAAGCCACAGGCGATAAGCCCTGCGCTTTAGTCCAGGCGATCAGTTCTTCGGTGAGGCTCTGGCTCTTGTCGACCCCTGTGAATCCCGAAAATGACAGCACCGCATAGCGCTTGGATGGGACTTCGCGCAGGATGACCAAGGGGTTGGTTGGCCGCGGCAGGCTTGCCATCGAATATTGTTTGGGCATTACAAAGTGAATGCGCCAGCGATTGGCGTCCATCGCCTTGCTGGCAACAAGCGATTGAGGTTCTACGGTGACTGGTGCAGTCATGGCGATGGTCTCCTTCGCTGAACCGGCTGCCTGACCATCCACCGACCGGGCAGATTGATTGTCACCAAAAATATATGCAGCGATTCGTCGAAATCCCGCGTTGGAAGCGTCGCCGAGATCTCCATCCACGAACGTCTCCGCGACGATGAGGGGACGGTACTGACGAATCTCGAAACGATCGGTTTTGCGTTCGACCGAGTATTCCGGTTCCTCGATGGCCATGGCGGGCCCTCCGGTCAGGATCGCACAAGCACTTAGAACCCAGAAAAACGATAGGATCATTTGTTGAATCCTGACGATCGCCATTCGAGTTTCATCTCGACCCTCTTCTCGACATTCCCCGTTCATGAATCCAACTCCTGTTGTGTTGCCCGAATGGGCTTACGCCCGCCGAACTGATGACGCCTACGATAGTAGCGGCCTGACCCGCGGGCCCTGGCACCCCGACCACCAACACGCGGGCCCACCCGCCGCCCTGGTATGCCGCGCGATCGAGCAGGAAGCGGCCTCACTGGGTCTTCAGCATATTGGGCGCCTGACATCGAACCTCTTGCGTCCAGTCCCCATCGCCCCGCTGCGGGTCACCGTTCGAGTGGAGTATGCAGGGCGAAACGCGGCACATCTGGCCGCCGAACTGATCACGGGCGACAAGGTCGTCGCCCGGTTTACGGCACTGGCCCAGCGGGAATCACCAATCGGGTTGCCCGAGCACTTCCTGGATCATCCCCACGGGGTCAGCCCGCCCGAAGAGAGCCCCGCTTGCTTTCCGCCATTTTATCGACCGGACTCGGTTGGGTATTTTAAATTCGTTGAGGTCCGTCTCGCCCGGGGGGAGTTTTTCAACGGTCCTTGTTTTGTCTGGTTTCGGGTCACGAAACCTTTGGTTGACGGTGAAACTCCCAGCGCCTACCAACGCGTTGCCGTTGCCGCTGACTGTGGGAATGGCATCAGCAAGGTTCTGAGTTTCGATACCCACGTTTTTATGAATTCAGATCTCACAATCAATCTCTCGCGCCGCCCGCGGGGTGAATGGATCGGGCTCGATTCAATGACCTATCTGGGGCCAGACGGTTGCGGCTTGGCTGAGTCTGCCCTCTATGATCTGGATGGTCGGATTGGTCGCGCGACACAAAGCCTATTCGTTCGGCCGAAAGACAAACTCTGAATAATCGAAGCCTGAATAATCATCTTTTTTGGTGGGAATCTGATGCGAACTTTGATGCTTAACTCAATACTTGCGGCGCTACACGGCGCCCTCGCCTGCGTGCTGGTTAGCGGCCTGAATGCGCCGGCAGCCGCACAAGGTTTTCCGACCAAGCCGATCACTTTGATCGTTCCAAATCCGCCGGGGGGCGTGGTTGATACATCGGCCCGGCTCATCGGCGAACCGCTCAGCAAACTTCTTGGCCAGCAGGTCGTGATCGAAAATAAGGGGGGCGCCAGCGGCAATATCGCCTATCCCCTGGTGACCCGCGCACCCAAGGACGGCTACACGCTCCTGATCTCGTACTCGGCCTACCACGTGGGTAACCCCGCGATGTTTGCCAAGTTGCCCTGGGAACAAAAAGAGCTCACGCCCGTTGCACTGATCGCGACGGCAACCAACGTCATCGCAGCCCATCCCTCCGTACCTGCCAACAACTTGCGCGAATTCATCAGCTACATCAAGACCCAGCCCGGCAAAATCAATTTCGCCTCGCAGGGCAACGGGTCGCTATCGCATGTGGGGACCGCCCTGTTCGAACAGACGACACAAACCGACATGGTCCATGTACCGTACAAGGGCTCCGGCGATGCGATCCGGGACGTCCTGGGCGGCCAGGTCCAGGTGTTCATCACCACCCCGCCGTCGGTGATGTCGCATATCCAGGCCGGCAAATTGAAAGGGTTTGCCGTCACGAGCAAGACTCGCCACCCGATGTTGCCCAATATTCCAACGACCGCCGAGGCCGGTCTGCCAGGCTTTGAACTAGAAGCCTGGGTGGGACTGTTTGCACCCGCGGGAACCCCGCCGGCTGTGATCGCGCAACTGAGCGAGCAAGTCAAGAAGGCCTTAGAGCAACCGGAGACGCGACAGCGAGCTGCCGGTATCGGCATCGAGCCCCGATATTTGGGCCCGGAAGAACTCGGCGCTCTGGTCAAGCGCGACACCGACTATTGGGGCAACATCATCCGTTCAAGGAACATTACAGCTGACTGAACGTCCTCAATTTTCGGTACGACCCCAATTTCGGTATGGCAGCCATGTCTGGTCTGAATTCCGACTCATCTTCAGGCCCGCTCACGGGCGTCCGGGTACTCGAACTCGGGTCGCTGATCGCAGGTCCTTACGCGGCGTCGATCCTGGCCCAGTTCGGCGCCGAGGTGATCAAAATCGAGCCACCGGGAGAGGGCGACCCATTGCGCAAATGGCGCAAGCTCCATGATGGGACCTCCCTCTGGTGGTATTCCCAAAGCCGGAATAAGAAGTCAGTCACGCTCGACCTGAAAACAGACGCGGCCCGCGAGATTGTCCGTAAGCTGGTGCCCACGGTTGATATCGTCATCGAGAATTTTCGACCGGGAACGCTCGAAAAATGGGGTCTTGGCTGGGAAGATCTGCAACGGATCAAACCCTCACTGATCATGGTCCGGATCTCGGGCTATGGGCAGGATGGCCCTTACAGCCAGCGCCCCGGTTTTGCCGCCATCGCCGAATGTATGGGCGGCCTGCGCTATACCTCGGGCTTCCCAGACCGACCACCGGTGCGAGTCGGCGTTAGCCTGGGCGACACTCTCGCATCGCTCTACGGAACGATCGGTGCGCTGATGGCAATGCACCATCTCAAGGTCAACGGCGGTCAGGGCCAGTTCATTGATGTGGCGCTCTACGAAGCGGTCTTTGGGATTATGGAAAGCCTCGTGCCCGAATACCAGATGCAGGGTTTCGTGCGCGAGCGCAGCGGCGCCAGCATGCCCGGGATTGCACCCACCAATACCTATCGCTGCCGCGATGGTTTGTATGTCGCGATCGCGGGCAATGGCGACGGCATTTTTCGTCGGTTCATGCAGGCGATTGATCGTCCCGATCTGGCGCAAGACCCTGTTTTGGCGAGCAACGATGGGCGTGCGGTACAGGCGCAGCGTCTCGATGATGTGATCTCAGACTGGACCGGTCAGCGCACACTGGCCGAGGTTCTCGCCGTCCTGGAATCCGCATCCGTGCCCGCGGGACGGATTTACACCGCGGCCGACATCGCCGCCGATCCGCACTACGCAGCCCGCGGGATGATCGAACATCACCACCTTCCAGACGGCCAGCCGATCGACCTTCCGGGGATCGTGCCAAAGCTGAGTGCGACGCCGGGTGCGACCCAATGGCTTGGGCCGACTTTGGGTGAGCACACTGCCGACGTATTGGCCTCCATTGGAATTGACGCCGCGGCGCTTGAACACCTTCGTTCGCAAGGCGTTGTTTGAGGACTGCCCCCGGCCCTCAGCCTAACTCGACTTCGATCGCGCCGCCGGCGCCGATTCAAAGCGCATCACGCCATCGTCAATCCTGCTCCACCGGATCGCAAACAAGTCTGCCAGGTAGTTCTGATAAACCCTCCAGGGCCAATGCCGCCCCTGTTTGGGCAGGACATCAATAGACCGCTGCACATAGCCCGAGGTGAAACCCAAAAATGGCAGGCGCTCTTCACGCGGATTGCCCTCGGGTGAGGCCACCGCATACTGATGTCGCTCCATAAAATTGAGCAAACGACACACATAGGAAGCCGTCAAGTCCGCCTTGAGGGTCCAGGACGCGTTGGTGTAGCCATAGGTCATGACGCAGTTAGGCAAATCGGAAAGCATCATGCCCTTGTAGGTCAGGGCCTTGGATGGATCGAACGCAACGCCGTCCACACTGAGCTCGATATCCCCCAGCACGTTGAGCTTGAGTCCGGTCGCCGAGACAATGACATCGGCGGTCAACACCTCACCGCTTGCCAACTCAATGCCGTTAGCCGAAAGATGGGCGATCTGGTCAGTGACCACCGAGGCGCGACCGGATTTGATCTGTTCAAAAAGATCGCCATCCGGCAACGCGCAGACGCGCTGATCCCAGGGGTTGTAACGAGGGGTGAAGTGTTTCCCGACGTCAAAGTCAGGGCCCAAGGCCTTGGTCGCCAATCCGACCAAGCGCCGCTTTGCTCGTTCCGGCCAGCGCCTCAGCAAACGATAGAAAAACATCCCGACCAACACATTTTTCCAGCGGGTCACAACGTAGGCTAAGGATCGAGGCAAATTGCGGTAGAGCCACAACGCAGCCGCGTCGTCCGAGGGCCTTGAAACCATGTACGTCGGGGAGCGCTGGAGCATCGTGACATGGGCCGCCCTTTTGGCCATCTCTGGAACCAAAGTCGCGGCAGTAGCCCCGCTTCCGATCACCACGACCCGCTTGCCCGCATAGTCCAGATCCGCAGGCCAGAACTGAGGATAGACCAGTGCCCCCTGGAATGACTCCTGGCCCGGAAACACCGGCTGATGCCCTTCAGCGTAGCTGTAGTAACCGCAGCACAGATAAAGAAAGCGCGTGCGCAATTGACTGCGCTCACCGGTCTTGATCGCCTCGACCTCCAGCGTCCAGGAGGCATCTTGGCTTGACCAACCCGCCTGCCGTACCGCGTGACCGAACTGAATCCGGGAGGTGATCTCGGCCTCATCGGCAGCCTCACGCAGATATCGCAAAATCGTCGCACCATCGGCAATAGCCTTGCGGTCCGTCCAGGGCTTGAACGCATATCCAAGGGTGTACATGTCTGAGTCCGATCGGACCCCGGGATACCGAAACAAATCCCAAGTGCCACCCAGTGCGTCGCGCGCTTCCAGAATTGCCCAGCGCTTGCCGGGACAACGCGCCTGCAAATGGCGGGCGGCACCAATACCGGACAAACCGGCGCCAATAATCAGGACGTCGAGCATTTCAAACTCGACCGTGCCGCCTCGAGCACATCCATTCCATGGGCGCGATCTGGAACCAAAACCCGCATCAAAAGAAGTACCTTCTTACTCGAAGCAACGATCGACTCTGGCTGGTCTGCCGTCGCGCTGATTCGCAGTGCAACCGGCCGTTGCCCCGCCTCGCGATCATTCAGCACGAAAAAATTATCGCTGTTACTTGAATAAAGTGCGATTGACCAGTAGGTCGACAGCTTGGGATCAGCCCGAACGATCACGGGCCCTCGCTCGAGGTCCAGTACACACAAGCCATACAAAAGGTCTGGATTCGGCATCACGACCCGGCGCGCTGTGGCGTCGGCCAAGGGCGGGAGAACCGGGGTCTGCGGCCCGGGAGCGCCATCGGCGGATTGCCTCAATGAATCAAACAGCTTCCACATCATGACCCGAGGCACTGCCCAAACCGCGCTGAAATGGACCGCGATCGCGATCGCGGACACACCCATGATTCGGAGGGCGACCCGACGGTTCAACACAAGCCAACCCGCTCGATCGTCGGCGCAATCAACCCACGCGGATCTTGTTGCAATGCTGGCAAGGGATGGTAGAGCCGCAGGGTGAGTTCCAGCCCGCGGTCTCCGGGAGTGGGTAACCATGCCAAGGCGGCGCTGCTCGGATTCGCGACGGGCCCGGTCATGACGTGAAATTCACCGCGCGGATCTAGTTGGGCAACGGCGCCGTTCAAACTAAACCGATCCTGCGGCGCCTCAAACAAAAAATGATCATCCGCATACGCCGTGAGGCTCCACCATCGAGTGGGCGGGGCTAGGCCGTCAATCCGATATTGGCAGCGAGAGCGCAATGCCTGACCCGAGCTGTCGGTACGCGCGACGTAATAAAGCGTCTCTTGACGCCCCAGCGCGAGCAAACCCACGACCGCAACCCGCGCTCGTGTGTAAGGATCTGCAGTCGGGCTACCCGCGAGCAGGCTTGTTTCCCAGGGGCCGACCTTGACCAGAGATTGAGCAGCCCCACCCTTTCGGATGGCCCACCAGGCTGTCCCTACCCCTAAAAAAACCCCAAGCAGAACGGTCCAAAGCAGCGCGGGAATTCGGCTGGTCAGGCCCGAGGCATTCATACTAGGGTTTACGCTCATCTCGAAGCAGATACAAAAAAGCGACCGAACTGGGCTGACCCCCTAAGATAGGGGACCGCTCCAGCGCCAAGCCGACACTCATTTTGCTGCAGTCACATTTTTCACAATTACGCGAGGCTGCGCGCCGGGAACCTTATCCGGATCTTGCCACGCGACTACGCTGGCTTGGGGCCATCAACGACCTCCTTGTGCAGCACGGCGAGGCTTACACAAAAGCCATCTCCCAGGACTTTGGACATCGCTCGGCGCACGAAACCTGGATGGCCGACATCATGCCGTTGCGGGATTCCGTGCGCCACACCCAACGCCACCTGTCGACCTGGATGCGGACTCAAACGGTCCCGACGAGTCTGACTTTTCAGCCAGGTCGCTGTCTGATCATGCCGCAGCCCCAAGGCGTGGTTGGCGTGATTAGCCCATGGAACTACCCGCTCAATCTCGCGCTCGAACCGACTCTTGAAGCGCTGGCCGCCGGCAATCGCGTCATGATCAAACCGAGCGAACTCACGCCGCGGTTTTCTGAATTGCTCGCGCAAACCGTGGCTGAGACATTTCCGCCCGATGTACTCCGTGTTGTGACCGGAGGCGTCGAATTGGCTCAGGAATTCGCGGCTCTGCCTTGGGATCATTTGTTTTTCACCGGTTCAACTCGCGTCGGGCGCGAAGTCGCCAGAACCGCCTCCGCCAACCTCACCCCAGTGACCCTGGAGTTGGGCGGAAAATCGCCAACGATCGTTTCTGCGAGCGCTGACCTTGAGCGGGCCGCGGCCAGCCTGGTCATGGCCAAAGCACTTAACGCGGGTCAAACCTGTATCGCGCCGGACTATGTTTTGGTTCACGAAAACCACCGGAGCGCGTTTGCTAAGGCGTTCAGTCAGGCGCTCCAAAAGCAATATCCCGAACTGAGCGATACACCCGATTACTCGTCGTTGATTAGCGATCGGCACTTTGATCGGCAGCTGGCACTACTCGAAGATGCACGTGCTCAAGGCGCCCGCATTCTTACCCCCGATTGGGCACCTAACCTGCCCGACCGGAGTCGACGTCGTCTGGCCCCGACCCTGATTGTCAACGCCACGGGAGCAATGCGGGTGATGCAGGAGGAGATTTTCGGGCCGCTATTGCCAGTCCTCTTTTACGAAAAACTCGATGCAGCGTTCGAAATCATCAGCCAGCATGATCGGCCCCTGGCGCTGTATTGGTTTGGTCAAAGTGCAGAGGAAGAGCGACGCATTCTTCATGAGACCATTGCAGGTGGCGTAACGATCAATGACTGCATCCTGCACATTGCGCAAACCAATTTGCCGTTTGGCGGTATTGGGGCCAGTGGCTACGGGAGCTATCACGGCGAATGGGGTTTCAAAAATTTCTCCAAGTTAAAACCCATCTTCAGGCAGTCCCCCTGGTCGGGTGCGCACCTGATGCGGGCCCCTTACGGGAAGATGTTCGACTGGCTCTCGCGCGCCATGGGCGGGCGAGGTCAAAGTAGCCCATAATTCGACAAACTTAGTTTCGACACTTAGAGTGCCAATACTTATTGGCTCAATCAAGATTAACGACCCTTAACCATCAGAACGACCCACAAGGACACAACCCGATGACCGCCAAGTACGAATGCCACGGCACCGTCGCCGTGATCACCATGCAAAACCCGCCCGTTAATGGTCTGGGTTATGCAACCCGACGGGATATCGCCCAAGGAATCGATCAGGCGCACGCTGACCCGGCGATTACCGCAATCGTGATCACAGGCGCAGGCAAGGCGTTTTCGGGTGGCGCCGACATCAAAGAATTTGGCTCACCAATGGCGCTGGCCGAACCCAACCTGGGCAGCCTGATCGCCGTCTGCGAGGCGGCTACCAAGCCCATCGTTGCCGCGATCCATAGCGTCTGCATGGGCGGCGGGCTCGAGCTCGCCATGGGTTGTCACTATCGGATCACCGCACCCGGCACCAGCGTTGCGCTGCCTGAAGTGAAGCTGGGCCTACTGCCCGGCGCTGGCGGTACGCAACGCCTGCCGCGCCTTCTCGGGGTCGAGACCGCACTCAACATGATCGTCAGCGGCGAGCCCGTCAAGAGTGAACTGCTGGCGAGTCTGCCCGGACAGAAGCTGTTCGACCGCGTGATCACGGGCGACCTGATGGAAGGCGCGATTGCGTTCGCGCACGAAATTGCGGCGGTGCGTCCGCTCCCTCTGGTTCGTAACCTGAAATGTACTCATCCCAATGCGGATGCCTATTTTCAGTTCACACGTAATACCGTCGGCGCGATGTCGAAAAATTTCCCCGCCCCCTTGCGTTGTATCGATGCAGTGGCTGCGGCGGTCAACCAGAAGATCGACGCGGGTCTTGCCTTCGAGCGCAAACTGTTCATTGAGCTCATGCAAACGTCCGAGAGCAAGGCGCTGCGCCACGCCTTCTTTGCCGAGCGGGCGACCAGCAAAATCCCCGATGTTCCCGAAGACACCGCGGTCCGCCCCGTCAATAAAGTGGCGGTCATCGGCGCGGGCACCATGGGCGGCGGCATCACGATGAATTTCCTCAATGCGGGCATTCCGGTCGTGATGCTGGAGACCAAACAAGAGGCCCTCGATCGCGGCGTCGCCACGATGCGCAAGAACTACGAAGCCCAGGTCGCGAAGGGCAAGTTGGCACAAGCAAAATACGAAGAGCGGATGGCCCTTCTGTCGACTACGCTCCAATACTCGGACCTGGGCAATAGCGACCTCGTCATCGAAGCGGTCTTCGAAGAACTCGAGGTCAAGAAAGCCGTCTTCGAGCAACTCGACGCAGTGATGAAATCGGGCGCCATTCTGGCGTCGAACACGTCGACGCTGGACGTCAATAAGATCGCGCATTTCACCAAGCGTCCGCAGGATGTCGTGGGGATGCATTTCTTTAGCCCCGCGAATGTCATGAAGCTGCTCGAAGTCGTTCGTGGGGCCGATACGGCCAAGGACGTCTTGGCCACGGTGATGCAGATCGGTAAGAAGATCAAAAAAACCTGCGTGGTTTCGGGTGTCTGCGACGGCTTTATCGGCAACCGCATGATCGAGCAATACAGCCGTCAGGCGGGCATGTTGCTCGATGAGGGATGCACACCCTCACAGGTTGACAAGGCCATTGAGAAATTTGGCTTCGCGATGGGGCCGTTCCGCATGGGCGACCTGGCAGGTAACGATATCGGCTGGGCGATCCGCAAGCGCCGCGCGGTAGAACGGCCCAATATGCGTTACAGCCTGACGGCGGACCGGCTCTGCGAAATGGGCCGTTTTGGTCAGAAGACGAGCGCCGGCTGGTATGACTACAAGCCGGGCAAGCGCGATGCAATCCCGTCCGCTGTGGTCGAGCAAATGATTGTGGATTATCGGACCAGCATCGGTCGCACCCCCCGCAAGGTGAGCGACGAGGAGATTGTTCAGCGTCTGGTTTTCGCCCTCGTCAACGAGGCGGCCAAGATCCTCGAGGAAGGCATCGCGAGCCGTGCGAGCGACATCGACATGGTTTACCTGACGGGTTATGGGTTCCCGCTCCATCGTGGCGGCCCCATGTGCTATGCCGATACGGTCGGCCTTTACAACGTGGTTCAGGCCATGAAGCGCTTTGCTCAAAACCCCGATGACGATCCTGCGTTCTGGCAACCCGCGCCCCTCCTGGCGCGTCTGGTGGCCGAAGGTAAATCGTTCAGTTAACTCATCCTTGGAATTGTCATGACTCAAGCTGTCATCGTCTCTACTGCCCGCACCCCCCTGGCCAAGAGCTGGCGTGGTGCATTCAACATGACCCACGGCGCCACTCTAGGCGGACACGCGGTCAAGGCCGCTGTCGAACGTGCAGGCATCGAAGCCGGCGCCATCGAAGATGTCCTGATCGGCTGTGCAACGCCTGAGGGTGCAACCGGTTCGAACATTGCGCGCCAGATCGCCCTGCGTGCCGGGCTGCCCATTACCGTCGGCGGTGTGACCGTCAACCGCTTCTGCTCGAGCGGCCTGCAAACCATCGCCATGGCCGCGCAGCGCATCATCGCCGGCGAGGGTGATGTCTATGTCGCGGGTGGCGTTGAGAGCATCTCCTGCGTTCAGCAGGAAGCCAATCACCACATGATCGCGGATGCCTGGCTCGCCCAGAACAAACCCGAGATCTACTGGAATATGTTGCAGACGGCAGAGAACGTTGCCAAGCGTTATCACATTCCAAAAGAGCGGATGGACGAGTACGGGGTCGGCAGTCAGCAACGCGCCTGCGCTGCACAAGAGGCCGGGCTTTTCAATGCCGAGATCGCCCCAATCACCGTCACCGCCGGTGTGGCCGACAAAGTCCTGGGCATGCGCAGCAAAGAAGTGACCGTCAGTGCGGACGAAGGCCTGCGCCCCGGGACCACGATGGACGCAATCCGTGGCATTCGCAGTGCGGTGCCCGGTGGCGTTATTACGGCGGGCAACGCGAGTCAGTTCAGCGACGGTGCCGGCGCCTGCGTCGTGGTCAGCGAGACCTACGCTCAACAAAAAGGTTTGCACCCCCTGGGACGGTTTCTGGGCTTTGCGATCGCAGGTTGCGAACCCGACGAGATGGGTATCGGGCCGGTCTTTGCGGTCCCGAAAGTTCTGAAGCGCCTTGGCCTAACCGTCGCTGACATTGACCTCTGGGAACTCAACGAGGCCTTTGCAGTGCAGGTACTTTATTGCGCCGACACCCTGGGCATTCCGATGGACCGGCTTAACGTCAATGGCGGAGCCATTGCAGTGGGTCACCCCTACGGCGTCTCCGGACAGCGCCTGACCGGCCACGCGCTGATCGAGGGCAAGCGTCGCGGCGCCAAGAAGGTTTGCGTGACGATGTGTATCGGCGGCGGCATGGGCGCTGCCGGGATTTTCGAGGTCCTTTAAAAACCTGCCATGCGCCCGATTCTTGACTATTTGTTGTACGACTGGCTTGACGTCGAGGGCCTGACCGATCGTCCGCGTTTTGCGGATCATAGCCGTGAGACCTTCGATCAGGTCCTTGATCTCAGTGAGCGGTTGGCGCGCGAGAAATTCGCGCCTTTCAATCGACTCGTCGACACCGAAGAGCCACGTTTTGATGGCGAAAAAGTCATTCTGCCGCGGGCAACCCATGAGGCTAACCAGGCCTACGCAGATTCAGGTCTGCTCAGCGCATCCCAGGATGCCGAGCTTGGCGGGATGCAATTGCCGTTCGTGCTGGAGTTAGCGGCGAACGGATTTTTCTCCAAAGCATCAGTCAGCATCGGCGGGGGACTGTTGACGGTAGGCAATGCTAATTTGTTGATGGCACATGGCACTGAATCCCAGAAGAATGTTTTTGCGTTGAACGAATTCAATGGACGTTTTTCGGGGACGATGTGCCTGTCCGAACCGCAGGCCGGATCGAGCCTGTCCGATATCGTGACCCGCGCAACACCGGATGGGGATCAAGCCACCGCGGACCCGCTCGGCCCCCGATATCGGCTGCGCGGCAACAAGATGTGGATCTCAGCTGGCGAACACGAGCTGAGTGAAAACATCATTCACCTGGTACTCGCAAAAATCCCGGATTCGCAAGGGCGTTTGATCCCCGGTGTGAAGGGGATCTCGCTCTTCATCGTTCCCAAGCACCTGGTGGGTGTTGATGGGCAATTGACGGGTGAGCGCAATGACGTTGCTCTTGCCGGGCTGAATCACAAATGCGGCTGGCGCGGTACCACCAACACGCTGCTCAATTTTGGCGAGGGCAAGTTCAAACCGGGCGGGCAGGCAGGGGCCATTGGGTATCTGGTCGGCAAGCCCGGCGACGGATTGCGCTGCATGTTCCATATGATGAATGAGGCCCGGATTGGGGTCGGCATGGCGGCTGCGATGTTAGGGATGGCAGGCTATGAGGCCTCCCTGGCTTATGCCCGCCAGCGCCCTCAGGGCCGGCCACTGCAATCGGGCGGTAAAGACCCGAACCAGCCGCAAGTGCCCATCATCGAGCATGCCGACATCAAGCGCATGCTGTTGGCCCAGAAGGCTTATTGCGAAGGAGGATTGGCCCTCGAGCTTTACTGCGCCCGACTGGTCGACGAACTGCACACCGGCGATGAAACGGCCGCTCGCGAAGCGAATCTCCTACTAGAAATCCTCACCCCCATTGCCAAGAGCTGGCCCAGTGAGTGGTGCCTCGAAGCCAATAGTCTGGCCATTCAAGTCCACGGCGGTTACGGCTACACGCGTGATTTTCCGGTCGAACAGTACTGGCGCGATAACCGCTTGAACATGATCCATGAGGGCACGCATGGCATTCAGGCGCTTGACCTCCTGGGTCGCAAAGTCCTGATGCAGGACGGCGCAGCCCTCAAAGCGCTCGAACGCGCGATCCGCCAAACGATTTCCAGGGCGCACGATCTACCCGAGTTTGCCAGCCAACTCAGCGCCGCACTCGACTCGCTCCTGCGAGCCACCAAAGAAGCCTGGAGCAGTCAAGTCCCTGAAGAAGCCCTTGCCAACGCAACGCCTTATCTGCAGGCCTTTGGTCATGTCGTGATGGGATGGATCTGGCTTGATGTCGGGGTGGCTGCAACCCCCGCCTCATCTTCGCTTACCTCTGGCTTGCTCTCTGCCCTGCGCTATTTCCACGCGTATGAACTCCCCAAAGTCGATGCCTGGCTTAAGGTCGTGCGCGAACGCGAGTCTGTGTGCCGCAACATGCCCCACGACTGGTTCTAAATTTAAATATTTGTTTGGCGACTTGAAATGCTGACGCTCTACGACTTTGAGATGGCCCCCAGCCCCCGGCGCGCGCGGATTCTGCTCGCCGAAAAAGGCGTTCCATTCACCGCCATCCAGGTCGATCTGCGCCAGCAGGAACAACTCGGGGATGCTTTTCGCGCGATCAACCCACGCTGCACCGTGCCGGCCCTGCGACTCGAAGACGGCTCGATCCTGACCGATAACGCAGGGATCGCCGCCTATCTCGAAGCGACCCACCCGGAGCCCGCCATCATGGGCCGCACCGCCCTCGAGCGCGCGGAGGTCGCGAGCTGGAATGCCCGCATCGAAATGGAAGGTTTCATGGCCATCGCAGAAGCACTGCGCAACAGCGCGCCCGCCATGAAAGACCGTGCCCTGACCGGCGCGGTGAACTATGCACAGATCCCAGAACTGGCCCAGCGCGGATTGGCCCGCGCCCAACAGTTTTTTGTCGAATTGGATGCGCACCTTGCCGAGCGCGAGTTCATTGCAACCGAACGGTTCAGTCTGGCCGACATCACGGCAGTGGTTGCTCTGGATTTTGCACGGGTCGTTCGGTTCAAACCTGGAGATGATCACCCGAACCTGATGCGCTGGCGGAAGGCGATGGGCGAACGTCCGTCAATGAAGACCTGACGAAGAGCTGCCGCGCCATGCCATCGTCCCTTCTACTCAGCGGCGTCCCGGGGTCGCCCTACACCCGCAAGATGGTCGCGCTGCTGCGCTACCGCCACATCCCCTACCGCTTATTGCAAACGGCTGGTACACCGGCTGGAATGCCAGCACCCAAAGTGCCCCTGCTGCCGACGTTTTATTTACCTCGCGAGCAAAGTCCCCAAGCATTATCAAGTGACCCTGTTGCAGGCGACGCCGAGACAGTCGACGCCCTTGAAGCCGTCACCGATTCCACTCCGCTCCTGCGCCGGTTCGAGCGAGAGTTCGAGGGCCGCCAGGCCGTGCCGTCAGACCCGGCATTGGCCCTGGTAGACGCCCTGATCGAGGACTATGCCGACGAGTGGCTCTCGAAGGCCATGTTCCATTACCGCTGGAGCCACCCAAACGATTTTGCCAAGGCCGAGAAAATCCTCCCATGCTGGAGCGGCGAACCACTCGACGATGTGCGTCTTGACGAGTACGGTCGGTGGATCAGTAGCCGCCAACACGCCCGGTTACGCTATGTGGGTTCCAACCCGACCACGGCGTCGGTGATCGAATCAAGCTATGAACGCTTTCTCGATGCGTTCGAGGCGCATCTGCGTCACTACCCCTTCCTTTTGGGAAAGCGGCCCGGCGCCAGTGATTTCGCGGTCTATGGCCAGCTCACCCAGCTCACCCAATTCGATCCAACGCCCATGGCCATCACGATCCAGCGAGCACCGCGGGTCTACGCCTGGGTCACGCTGATGGAGGACCACTGTGGCCTTGAGCCTCTCGAGAGCGACTGGTTCTCAAGCGTAGAACTGTCACAGGGCGAGATCCCGAGCCTGCGCGGCATCCTGCGAGAGGTTGGCCGCGTGTACCCGCCCTTTCTGATTGCCAATGCTGCTGCGTTGCAAGCGGGTGCTAAACAGGTAGAAACCGAAATCGACGACAAGCCCTGGATTCAGCAGGCGTTTCCCTATCATGCAAAGTGTCTACTCTGGTTACGCCGTGACTACAACGCGTTAAACCCTGAGGACCGTTTACGAGTGGATCAGATTCTCACTGGAACGGGTTGCGAGGCCTTGTTTGCCGATGCCACCCATCTCGACCTCCACTGACCTGATCGATTCGCCATATGCGGGGCGACGGCTGATCGTCACCCTGCTCCTGCTGACACTTGGCAGCAGCAGCATGTATGTGGTTTCCGTGGTGTTACCCGCAGTTCAGCAAGAATTCAGCGTCTCGCGCGCGGACGCTGCGCTGCCCTACACGCTCATGATGCTGGGGTTTGGGCTAGGCGGAATTGGGATGGGCCGCCTGGCCGACCGCTTCGGTGTTCAGGCCCCTTTGATGCTCGGATCGGCCGGCGTGACTGCAGGGTTTATTGCAGCGGCATTTGCCCCGAATTTACTGCTGTTTGCATTGGCCCACGGCATCTTGCTGGGCCTACTGGGCAGTTCGGCGACCTTTGCCCCTCTGCTCGCTGACACCGCCTTATGGTGGAACCGACGCCGGGGGATTGCGGTTGCGATCTGCGCCAGCGGCAACTATCTGGCGGGAGCCATCTGGCCGCCGTTGGCTCAACGTGGCATCGAACTCTGGGGCTGGCGTCAAACCTATATTGCTCTGGGCCTCATTTGCGGCGTCGGAATGGCATTACTCAGCCTACTCATGCGCAAGCGCCCCCCCGCGAGCACAGGCTCTCCGGCTGGCCCTGCCCAGTCGCCCACCTCCTCATTGGTCCCCGGACGTCCTTTCGGTCTCAAAATCTCACACGCCCAAGCGCTTCTTTGCGTCGCCGGGGTGGCGTGTTGTGTCGCCATGGCAATGCCCCAAGTGCACATCGTGGCCTACTGTGCCGATCTTGGGTACGGTGCAGCGCGGGGGGCCCAGATGTTGTCAGTCATGCTCGCTTTTGGAATCGCAAGCCGATTGATTTCAGGTTTCATTTGCGATCGAATCGGCGGTCTGCGCACGCTTCTTCTCGGTTCGATCCTTCAAGGACTGTCGTTGCTGCTCTTTTTACCCTTCGACAGCATGCAATCGCTCTTTCTGATCTCTGCCACTTTTGGCCTCTTTCAAGGCGGCATTGTGCCGTCCTACGCCATCATCATCCGGGAGTACTTTCCACCGGCGGAAGCCGGGCGAAGGGTCGGCGCAGTGATCTTCGCGACCCTGGTCGGGATGGCATTAGGAGGCTGGATGTCTGGCAAGGTCTTTGATGTCACCGGCTCTTATCATGCTGCCTTTTTGAATGGCCTCGCATGGAATCTTCTCAATCTCAGTATTGCAAGCTGGTTGCTCTGGCGGGTTAGCCGATGAACCCCGACCTGCACATTCAACGCGTTGACTACCGGGCCCCGCTGGATGGATTACACCTTCGGCGACTGCTCGATCTCTATGCCCGTGATCCGATGGGGGGCGGAGAGCCCCTGGCCGCGAGCGTGCTCGAACGGCTCTGCGATGATCTGGCCCGCCGCCCCGATGCAGCGAGTTTTTTGGCCTATCGAGTGACGGACCCGAGCGACCCCGTCGGTTTGATCAACTGCTTTGAAGGTTATTCCACGTTCAAAGCGAAGCCGCTCCTGAATGTGCACGATATCGTCGTGCATCCGGATATTCGCGGCCAGGGCGTTGCTCAGGCCCTCCTGGGGGCGGCACAGCAACTCGCCATCGAACGTGGCTGCTGCAAACTCACCCTCGAGGTCCTCAGTGGCAACACCGTCGCGATGAACGCTTACGACCGTTTCGGGTTCAAGCCCTACCAACTCGACCCCGGCGCTGGGCAAGCGGTCTTGCTGCAGAAATGGTTATGAACTGGTGATGGGGCGGGTCAGGTAGACCCCTTCGCGACCCACAATCGGCAAGCGGGTCGGCATAAAGATGGTGCAGTCATCACACGGAGCACGAATTTCTTCCGGCCCGTCGAGCGCAATCAAGTCGCCCCTGGCGAAGACCTCAAAGCCAACGAGCGGACGAACAAACGAAAATTCAGCGGTCTTGATGACGTGCGTGGTCAACATTTCGAACGCACGGTGTTCGCCCTGAGCGCCCTGAGCGCCCTGAGCGCCCTGACCACCGGTCGAATGATTCTGCTGCTGCTCGAGTTCAATCAGTCCAAAGTGCCCAAGAAAATCCTGGGTGACCGCGATCGCGAGGTCGACCGAGGCGCGTCTGAAGTGCTGGCCACACTCCAGAACCACTGCGGCACCCGGCCCATCGGCTTTGCCGTGTGGACCATATTCGATCAGCGGGGTTCCCGAACTCATTCCATCAGGCATGACCAGGTGGATCATCGGTTTGGGCATCGCCCTCGCCACAGTGGCGTTTCGCGGATGCCCTGGATAGACCCAAAATGGCGCAACATCCTGCGCCGTAGAATGAATATCCAAAATATGATCAGCCTCGCCCACTATCCTGCGCATCTCGCGTGCGCGCCGTAATTCGACACTTTCCTCAGGACCGTCGAGCCATTGTGCGGACCAGATGCGGTTCAGGTTGTGCGTGATCTGCCGACTCTCGAATGGCCTCTCGACATCGAAGCTCTCGTAGGCGGCGACATTGGCAAAGCTCACCGTCAACGTGCCCATTCGGGGACGCACGCCCCGATCAAGCAAGTCACAGGCAGCAAACATGCCGCAGAATTCGTTGCCGTGCGTCAATGCGTTGATCAACACATGGGGGCCTGGTTGATCGGCAACGAATCGATGTACGTAATCAACGCCGACGTTGCCTTTGCGGTACGGGCTCAAGTCGCGAGGCAAGACCTCAATCGGGGGTAGTGTCATGGGGTGCTCGATGGGGAATTAGTCGCAAACTCAGTCGCAAACTCAGTCGCAAACTCAGTCGCGAATCCAGGTCTGCGTCCTGCCGACCATCGGTACGCCGACATAGCCGCGCACGCTAAGTAACTTCGCCTCGGCGTCGAGGTTCAGTTTGACCTTGTAAATCGAACCATTATTTGGATCGAGTATCTCACCGCCTTCCCAGAGGGTGCTCGAGGTCTTTTTCAAACCTGACATGATCGTCATACCGATTACGGGCTTGTCCTTTCGATGATCTTTGCACTGCTCACAGACCGGGTCGGGCCGATCGCCGGGCGCGGTGAAAATCCTGACGACAGTACCCTGCAGTTTCTGATCAACCAGTTCAATCCGGATGATCGACTTCGGCTGATTGGTCTTGTCATCGATCGTCTTCCAGTTCCCGACGATGGGTTCGGTTTGTGTGGTCTGTGCAAACAACGCGGGACTCATCAGGGCAAGGCCGACCATTAGGGCGCCACGCCGGATTAACGCATTCATTGAAAGTCTCATTGGGGTGGATAGAAGAGCGAAGGGGTTAGGCGGCGCGCAAATCCTGGCGGATGAATTCCACGGCCTTTTCGGCAATCATGACCGCCGGCGCGTTGGTGTTGCCACCCGGGACTGTGGGCATCACCGAACAGTCAACGATCCGCAATCCATGGATCCCATGCACCTGCAGCCGCGCGTCGACGACTGCCATGGGGTCCGACCCCATGCGGCAGGTTCCGACCGGATGATACAAAGTATCCGCATGGCCTCGAATGAACTGACGCAAGTCATCATCGGTCTGAAGCGGCTCGTCAAACAACGGCACTGGCGGGCCCTCGTGCAGCATGGGTGATTCAAAAATCCGCTTGATCCACTTCACCCCGCGAAGCAAGGTGTCCATATCGCGCTCATCGCTCAGAAATGCCGGATCGATCAGCGGCGGGGCCCTGGGGTCAGCCGATGCCAGACTGACGCGCCCCACACTATGCGGGCGCAATACGCAGACGTGGCCCGCAAAGCCGCTACCCCACCGGGGCGTGCGGCCGTGATTGTCTGATAGCGCATGTGCAAAGACCATCTGCACATCGGGCGCGGGCAAACCGGGCAAGGTCCGAACGAACGCCCCCGCCTCGTTGACGTTCGACGTGAACATCCCGCGGCGCTGATCACGATAATCACGCCAGGCACGCCACCCCTCAGCGCCTAGCCCCGTAGCGAGACCGATCAGCCCGGGAGCCTTGCGGCGATAGGCCAGCGCGCAATCGATATGGTCCTGCAGGTTGCGCCCGACCCCAGGCGAATCAAGCACCGCGGCGATTCCAAATTTTGATAACACATCGGGGGCACCGATGCCTGAGAGCATCAGCAGTTGCGGCGTCTGCAACGCCCCGGCGCTGACAATCACTTGTCGGTTCGCCTTCACCCGCACCGGCACTCCACGAATCTGACAGACAACCCCCGTCGCCTGCTGACCGTCCAGGGTGATCTTCAGGGCTCGAGCGCCTGTGATGACCCTCAAATTGGGCCTATTGCGCGCGCTCCCAGCCTCACCGGGGCGGCCAAGATAAGCCCTCGCGACATTCCAGCGCTCGCCACCTTTTTGAGTGACCTGATACCAGCCCACCCCTTCATCATGGACGCCTGAAAAATCCTCGATCTGCGTCAGACCCTGGACCACTGCCGCCTCAATCATTCGCCTGGAGAACGGGTTGGGACTCCGAATATCCGCCACATTGAGCGGACCACCCTGACCGTGATACTCGTCGTTAAAGTGTTCGTTATGCTCAGAACGACGAAAATAGGGGAGAACATCGGCCCAAGACCAACCAGGATTACCCAACTCGGCCCAATGGTCATAATCCATCGGATGACCGCGGATATAAATCTGGGCATTAATGGAGCTGCTTCCGCCTAGTCCTTTGCCGCGGGGTTGATAGCCCCGCCGACCAGCCAAACCAGATTGAAATTCGGTCTGAAAGGCCCAATTGAACAGGCGCGAGGGAACGGTTAATGAGAGCGCCAATGGCGCATCGACGAACCAGCGTGCGTCCTCGCCACCGGCTTCCAGCAAGCAAACCTGCAGCGCGGGATCCTCGCTTAGCCGGGCCGCCAACACGGCGCCGCAGGAACCCCCGCCAATAATGACGACGTCAGAGCAGATTTCAGAATTCATCGGTTTAGTTCAGCCACGTCGCAATTTGCAACCGTTGGGTTTCTAATGTTGACATGTTTACTGTCAAAATCCTGCCATTGAAATCACCCAGCGCCCCTGGGCCATAAGGAGACCCCGCCATGTTGAACGTGATGCGCCTGTCGCTGGCGCTCTTCGGAATCGGAGCTATCGCAGTCGGTTTGGGTTTTGCCATTGCCCCCGATCGTCTCGCGGTTGAATTTGCTCTGAGCCCTGTGAGCGTTGCCGGTCTGGGCAATCTGAGGGCTGATTTGGGTGGTTGTTTCATTGCGCTAGGCGGATTCACGCTGCTCGGTTTGCGCCCTGGCCGAGAGCAATGGTTGAACGTCCCCATTGCACTCATTGGACTCTTTCTGTTTTTACGACTGATTCATCTGGGTATCGACGGCATCAGCGATGGCGGTATTCGTTCCACGGTCGTTGAAATCATTCTGCTGTTACAACTCGGCCTGGGCCGCCGCTTATTGGCCAACAGCGACGAGCGATTTACTCGTCCCGAGTTCTGACCGCTGCCCAGGGGCCACTGATACCGTTCTAAATCCGACATGGACCGCCGCCATGCCGTCCTCGAGCGGTTGGCGAGACCCCGCTCTGGCGCGGGCGCAAAAATCTTCAGAACACAAATAGGATCCGCCCTTGATCACATGGGCGCCGACCTCACGTTCGCCCGCCCTGGACCGGGACATTGCGCCTGCGCTCGTTGTCGACGCAATCATTGCCCCGAGTTGGCTGGATCCCCGATAGACATCCTGCGTCAACTCCCAGACGTTACCAATCAGGTCATGGATCCCCATCTCGTTGGGGGCGTAGCACCCTACCGGCGCAACCCCCGCATGCCCGTCGGTGCCTGCATCAAGCACCGGGAAGAGCCCCTGCCAGGTGTTTGCAGCGGTTTTATCCCCCGCTCGATTGACCGATTCGATACCGACATTTCCAGCGGTGGCGCCCAATCGGGCGGCGCGTTCCCATTGAATCTCCGTCGGCAGACTTCGGCCGAGCCATTGCGCATACGCCGACGCATCGGCATGGGTCACTGCGACCACCGGAAAGGCCTCACGCCCCTCGATTGACGACCCATGGCCCGCCGGCTTTCGCCAAGTGGCATCGCGGTTGATCGACCACCACTGCGACGTGTCTTCTCGCCCCAGGACCGACTCAGGTTGACGAAACACGGAAACAACACCGGCTCGGGAAGCCTGTTCATGTTGGGCCCGCTCCGCCTCGGTCGCATAACCCGTGGCTTGAACAAATCGAGCGAACTGCGCATTGGTGACCTCGGTACGGTCCATCCAGAAGCCCGCCGTTTCAACAGACCGGCTCGGGGCTTCGCCCGGTTCGAGTGGATCGCCCATTTCGAAAGCACCACCGGGGACCCACACCATTTCTGAAGTCGCAGAAGCCAGCGGTCCCCCGGCGCAATGAGGCGCTGGGCCCGCGGTGCCTGAAACGCCCAGCATGCTCGCCACTTCTACCGCCCCCAACACGCCCAAAGCACCCAACACGCCTGTCAGGGCAATAAGGCTCCAGGCGCGACCAGAGCGGCTCAAGAAATTAATCAGGCCGGCGAACGCGAGACGACCCTGAACAAATCTTCGTTCTCACGTAACCAGGTTTCGGACGCTGTTCCGTCCTGATGCGATGGATGAAAGTCCTGAGAAAAATAAGCACGCCAGTGCTTGAAGCCATAACGAACCAAGCCCTGCTTACCCAACATCATGCTGGCCGCACTGCGCCACGTCGTCAGGCTGAACAGAGCCTTGTCGTCCCAGAGATTCTGAACAGTCTGGCGCATGAGCTCGAACAGGAACTGAACCGTCACAAATCGGAACCAGAACCGGCGCCATTTTTCATTGCCGCCGAGGGCACGATAGAGATCAAACGCGATGCAGCGATGCTCCGTCTCTTCCGCGCTATGCCAAAGCCAGAGTGTTTTCAGGCGGGGGTCGGCACCCTCCAGATTTTGCGGCGTCTCGAGCATCCATCCTGCAAAGATCGCCGTGAAGTGCTCGGTAGCCGCGGTGATTGCAACCGCATGCCTGGGATCTAGCTTCATGGATGCCAGCTTCTCCAATCGCTTGATCAGGCGCTTTTCCTGACCATTCTCGAAGCCCTGAGCATCAAGTTGCTTGTTGTAGAGCGCGTGCAAGTGGCGATGCGTTGCCTCCTGGCCGACGAAGCCCTGGATTTCGCTGGCGAAATACGCTCGCTTGCTCTCCGGTAACGCCTTGAGACCATCGCGCAGCGAGTCGATGAACATCTGCTCGCCCACCGGAAAACCCATCGAAAGCGCATTCAACCAAGCCGAGCGGAAGGCGTCGCCCCCATTCCAGCGCCGAGCGAAGGGTTCCTTGAGGTCGATCATAAGACGGCGGACAACGAGATCGGTCATGTAGAGCTCCAAGACATCCAACGCAGCTGGTACGACTTCGTACCAAAGGGTCAGTGTCCCGGAGGCGACTGGTACTGTCAAGTACCATTGGGGGATGGAGCCAACATCCCGCGAAGCGACTGAACGTGACCATCGCCACCGCCTGCTCGACGCCATGGCGCGATCGGTTGCGAGCAATGGGTTTGCCAACACCACGGTGACCGATGTCGTGACCTTGGCACGGGTCTCGCGGCGCACTTTCTATGAGCACTTCGGGACCCGAGAAGCGTGTCTGGTTGCCCTGTTTGACGCGGCAAGCGCCCAAGCCTTCAAGGTCCTGGCGGCATCGATTAACCCAACCCGAGATTGGCGCGATCAACTGGACGACGCCTTGCACGCTTACATGAGCATCCTTTCCATGCAGCCCACGCTGCTGAAAACCTTATTCGTCGCGGTATTCGCGTTGGGCGACGAGGGGCTCGCTGCGCGCCGTCGCAGTAATGAGCAGTTGGTGAATTTCATCGAGACCACCGTGACCGCTGGTTCGACCGGGCAACCAGCGCCCGAACGCGCGATCGTTACAGCGATCGTTGGGGGAATTCATGAACTGATTCTGCAATCGATTGAGCGCGGAGAAGAAGGCCAATTAACGAAGCTCGTCCCGACGGTGGTCCGGTTTCTTCGGCAGGGGCTGGATCAGGCCAAATCGTAGGCGCATCGAAATCCAACATGTGCGGTGCTCGTCTGTGCTGGCAAACCAATCCGCGCCGCCGGACGGTATCGGGCGCAATACTCGGCTGCACAAAGGTAAGACCCACCTTTAAGAGTCCGCTCGAGAGTCTGGCCAAGAGTCTGCTCGACGGGTTGCTTTCCTCCCCCAGCGCGGCCACATCCACAGTCCTCAACCGCTGCCGGCGGCATCGGTCCCGACGCGGCAAACGGAGTGGCGGTCCACTCCCAAACGTTTCCGATCATGTCAAACAACCCATACCCGTTTGAAGGATAGGTCGAAACGACAGTTGGCCCTGGGACATCAGTGCCCGCGTGATACCAGGGAAAGCTGCCGACCCAGATGTTGGCGAGCAAGCGGTCCCCGGGCATCAGTTCATTGCCCCAAGCGTAGTCACAATCGATCAAGCCGCCGCGGGCGGCTACCTCCCACTCCGATTCGGTGGGTAAACGCCCGCCGCGCCACTGCGCGAATGCCAGTGCATCGTCGTAACTGATATGGACCACTGGATGAAGCTCGAGCCCGTTGAGTGAACTCCCAGGCCCCTGCGGGTGCCGCCACGAAGCCCCTTCAACGAAAGCCCACCAGTGCCGAGAATCCCTCAGGTCCACCGGGCCGTCGGTCATCCGGAAAACGGCAGACCCTGCGGGCTCGGCCCGTTCGCAGTCCGTCACCCAGCCAGTCTGGTGGACAAAAACCGCGAATTGCGCGTTGGTAATAGGCGTTAGGTCGATCGCGAACGACGACAATTCTACCCACCGCGTAGAACGTTCCTCTGGGTAAAAGGCGTCTGAACCGATGCGAAAGCGGCCCGCCGGAATCACGGCCGTCGCCTCTGCAAGCGGCAGAATCGTCGCGCTAGAAACCGGCATTCGAGTCAAGGTAGCGTTCAGACCGATATGGTCATCTCGCGCAGGTACCTCATCATTTCGAGGGGTGTGTTCTCGGCGATATCGACATCGATCCGCACGACGCGGATCTTGCCCAGAAACGGATTGGGCCCCTGGTAATCCGAGGAGACCTGATTCCCGAGATCAGCACCAACGCTAAAGCCGTCGTAAGAGGTATTGACCAGCACGCGATCAAACTTGCGCTCGGCCACCTGCCGATCATTGACGAACAAGGCGCCACTGCCCTCGAACGGACGCGCACGCATCGTTTGAACATAGCGCACCTTCAGGGGCCCCTTGGGCAAAGGGTCACTGGAAATCATGCGCTCGTTCCAAGGCACCATTTGGGTTTCGTAGACCAGATGCCCCTTGGCATCAACGTAGAGCACATAACCCGCGTGCTTGGACCCCTGGGCCACCAGAACACCTCGGGCACCGTTGGCTGCGGCCTCAAACTCGACCTCAATCTGATGACTCAACCCACCGACAATCGGTCCGACATCGCGGGCGATCCGCTCGACCGGAGGGTGAAATTCCCAGTGCTTACGCAGCCTGCGCTGGCGGTCCTGCGCCAGCCGGATGACCAGATTACGATCATCGAGCGGGTAGACCCCGTAAGCTCGGGCGGCCTGGTCAAACTTTTCTCGCAACCGTTTGACGACATCCGGTTTCTGCTCCGAAAGATCATTGAGTTCGTTCGGATCTGAGGACAGGTCGTAAAGTTCCCAACGATCTTCCTCAAAGGGCTTACCGCGTTCATGACGTGCAACGAGCCGCCATGGGTCTTCAAAATATGCACGGTTTCCCGCTAACTCAAAGTACTGTTCCTTGCGCGTCAGGGCCTTGAGGTCCCCAAATGTGGGCAGGATGCTTTGGCCTTCGAGCGGCTTCTGCGCGTGCCCCTGATGGTGCGTCGGTCGCTTGGCCCCAGCAATTTCGAGCAAGGTTGGATACAGATCAACGACATGCACAAACTGGTGCCGCAGTTCACCGCGTGACACGATTTTGGCGGGCCAACTCACGATCAAGGGGTCTGCCACACCACCCAGGTGCGTGCGCTGCTTGTACATGCGGAACGGGGTGTTTGAGACGTTCGCCCAACCCATGGGGTAATGCGGGAAAGTGCCATCCCCACCCATCTGGTCATAGAGCTTCTCCGCGAGTTCGAGCGGAACCGGCCGTCCAAAACCAGGGCCAAAGACATTGGGGGTACCCGTCGATGTTCCCTCGGCCGAGCCGCCATTGTCGGAAATCAGAACGATCGCCGTGTTCTCGCGGATCCCCAATTCGTCGAGCGTCGTCAGCAAACGGCCGATATTGGAATCCACGTTGGTCACCAGACCCGCGAATATCTCCATGTAGCGGGCGTAGACTTTGCGCTCCCGAGCACCGAGCTTATCCCAGGCCTCAGCACCAAACGACAACGGCGGGAGCTGGGTCGTCTTTGGCATCACGCCCAATTCACGCTGGCGCTCCAGACGCCGTGCGCGGACAACGTCCCAGCCTTCGTCGTACTTGCCCTTGTAAGCATCCCGTTCACGAGCACGTGCCTGCAGCGGTGAATGCGCACCGGGGTAGGCAAGCTTCAGAAAGAATGGCTTTTCTGCCGTGAGCGCGTGATGCGTGCGAATGTACGTAACAGCGCGATCGGTCAAGTCATCACAGACAAAATAATCGTCCTGAACTGGAGGCTCAACCGGTGCAACGCCATCAAACAATTCTGAAGGCTTGAAATAATCAGTCGAATGCCCCTGGTACCAATAGGCCCGATCAAATCCGCGCTGGGTGGGCCAGTTGTCGTAAGGCCCCTGCGGGCCAGTGGTATCGGCATTGTTCAGATGCCATTTGCCACAAAGCCAGGTCGACCACCCAGAATCGCGCAAAACTTCGGCCAATGTTGCCGCCTCATGGGTCAGGTCGCCGCGGTACCCGGGGTACCCCAGGTCAAGATCGGCCAGCCAGCCCATCCCCGCTGAATGTGAATTCAGGCCCGTCAACAGCGCTGCACGGGTAGGCGAGCACATCGCGCAAGTCCTGAAGTTGGTGTAACGCAGTCCTTGCGACGCAATGGAGTCCATCGCGGGTGTGCGGATCTCACTGCCGTAGCAACCGAGGTCGGAGAAACCCACATCATCGAGGACGATGACCACCACATTGGGCGCACCTGTCGGGGCCTTCACCTTGAAGGCGGCCGCCGGTCGTGAATCCTGAAATGACTCGGCCACCTGCGGCGCCGCCCCCTCGGCGAGCGCTGGTGGCGTCACCATGGTCTTGACCTGCCGGCGCACCGCCTCCGCACCCACACCTACAGCCGCCATGCCAGTGGCACCTACCGCAGCGCCGCGCAGCCAGGCGCGACGACTCAGCTTCTTCAATTCAGAGGATCCATCCGATGCGTTATCAGTCACGTGGCAAGCTCAAAGTCAGGGTTGAAAATTTATGGCACTTACTATGTCAATATAAAAAAATCTGTCAATCCTTAACTTCCCTGCTGAGGCCCACTTTTGAGTGTTGACCCGCCCCTGGATCCGAGCCAGGAACCACCCCATTTTTTAAAGGTTCACGGGCTCGACTTGTCTTACTTCACCGGCAAGCTTGAGGCCAATCTGCGCAACAAGGGCATACGCTATGAGCTGGTTGAAATGGACACGGGGTCATTCAAATCATTGGGGCGGAGAGCCGGCGTCGCCCAGATGCCCCACCTTGAGCTGCCAGACGGCCAACTGCTGACCGATACGACCCAAATCCTGCGCTGGCTAGACCAAGAATATCCAGACCATCCGATTCGCCCGACCGATCCCGCACTTTGCTGGCTAGCTGATCTGCTGGAAGATTTTGGCGATGAATGGCTCTGGCGTCCTGCTCTCTATTATCGTTGGGCTTTTCGTGAAGATGCCAGGCTGATGAGCGATCGACTGGCCCGCGGGATGCTTCGCGACATTCCGGCACCCACGGCCCTACGGCGCACCTTCATCAGGCTGCGACAACAAAGGGTCTACCTGCGCCAGGACGGTGTCACCACGCAAAACGCAAGCGCCATTGAAGGGCTTTATCACGCGACGCTCGACGGATTCGAGGCGGCACTTGCCGATCGTCCATTTCTACTCGGTGATCAACCGAGTCAAGCCGACCTGGGATTTTTCGGTCCCTTTTTTAGACATTTCTCGAGCGATCCGACGCCCAGCAGAATCCTGCGGGCCCGAGCACCAGCGGTCATGCATTGGGTTGCGCGGATGTGGCATCCGAACGCCAAACTCGGCGTTCAAAAGACCCATCAGCCGCAGCGGGAACCTGGGCTACCGGCCGGGCTTGGTCCACTGCTCCGCTTAGTTTGCGACGAGTATCTTCCCTACCTCGCCGATAACGAATCGCACTGGTTAGCGGGGCGAAGCTCTCATGCATGGCGCGCTAGAGGTGCATCATTCAAGGCCCCGGTGAGCCCCTATCGGGTATGGTGCTGGCAAACGCTACGAGTCGCCTTTCAGCAACTGGCTGCGTCTGATCGTGATCGACTCATGCGTTGGTTCATGGAAATCGGTGATGCCGCCCAAAAACGAAATGTCCAAGCTCTGCTCGAAATTTCTGTGCCGCCTCAGTCACTGACCCCTCGTGTCCCCTGGCACCTGCCTCAAAACGACCGCGCAGGAAAGACTCAGGATCGTCAATGGAGCGGCCCCCCTTAATCATCATGACGGAACGATCCCAAAGCCCACCCCCAAGCACCGAGTCCTCTGCGAGCGCCCAAGCCCCCAATGGGGTCAAGAGTGGCGTCACAGACGGTCGATTGCACCGGAGTATGTCCACCCGTCGAAAGATCGTGACGGCGCTCGAGACATTGATCCGCGCTGGCACCTTGTCCCCAACGGCAGAACAGGTGGCGGTTCAGGCCCAGGTTGGACTACGCACGGTCTTTCGCCATTTCGACGATATGGAGACGCTTTATCGCGAGATCAGTGTTGACCTCGATGCAATCTCAATCCCGCTGCTCAAGACCCGACTGCAATCGGCGACCTGGGAAAGCCGTTTGATGGAAAGTATCGAACTCCGTGCGCAGATCTTCGAGGAACTGACACCGTTCTTTCTTTCATCGTCACTGCACCGCCACCAATCGGTCTTTCTTCAAGAACAATCGATTCGTTCAGCTCAATCTCAGCGCGGAGCGCTTGAAAAAATCCTGCCCGATCATGTTCTCAGCGAGCGCTGGCTGGTTGACGCCTTAGACCTGATCCTTAGCTTTGAGGCTTGGGTTCGTTTGCGTCGCGACCAGAACCTCACCCGCAAAGAGGCGATGGTCGTGATGCAACGCGGTGCTCAGACCCTTGTCGCCAAATCCTGAGGCCCCCTAGGACCCCTTAGGACCCCTTAGGCCTCGCCGCCGGGTTTGGCATGCGCGGCTAATTGATCAAGGCTCAAAAAATCGAGCGCTCGTTCATGAGTGCACTCCAGCACCACGTCAGGCGCAATCCCTTCGGATAGGGCCTCGCGCCAACGCAGCGCGCACAAGCACCAGCGATCGCCATCCTTCAAGCCTGGAAATCGATATTCAGGGCGCGGCGTACTGAGATCGTTACCCCGGCTCTTGGAGTATTCCAAGAACTCATCCGTCACCACGGCACAAACGACGTGCGAGCCGCGGTCACTGGCGTCAGTTTTGCAGCAACCATCCCGAAAATACCCAGTGAGGGGGTCATAGGAACACGGGATTAGTTCAGAACCCAACACATTGCGCTCAACCATCAGCACTCCACGAAATCCGACGACCTAGTGTAAATCCCTATCCCAATCAGATTAAAAAAAAATGACACTCTGGCTGCCAGATTACAAAATTTTGATGAGAGATGAAACAAATGAACCAGTCGCTGAATCGGAGCGCAAGTGCGCTTGCCATGCTGGGACTCCTGAGCAGCACCGCGTTCGCGGCGGATGGATTCAAACTACGCTACCCGTTCCAGGGCAGCCTCGGGGGCGAAATCGTAGCCCCGATCAACCAGCCAGGCTGGTTTGCATCGCTTGCTGTGGTGGGCGTCGATGTCAAGAAACTTTCTGGCCCAGATGGCAACGAACGTCAACTGTCTTCCTCAGGGTCGATGTTGATGCCAGACGTCAAGGCTGACATCATCGCTTCGGCGGTTGCGACGGCGACCGCCACGGCAACCACGCAAGCGACTGCGCAGGCCACCGCCGCGGCCACCCCGGTTGCGACTGCCGCGGGAACAGCAGCCGGCCTTTCCGGCGCCGCCCTAACGGCCTTCGTCGCCCAACGCGTTCAAGCTGCCGTAACCACTGCAGTTGCAAGCGCAACCGCAGCCGCTACGACCCAGGCCACCGCTCAAGCCACCGCCCAAGCGTCCCTGGTTCCCGTGGGAACAACGATCGGTTCTTTTGACGCCAAGACCACGGTCAAGCTCAGCCAGCTCCAGACGAATGCAGC
>Ga0114981_10000321_pt1 | contig 30787 bp, 27 predicted proteins | sample S_140806_MF_Meta_FD_87028 | JGI IMG/M metagenome (GOLD analysis project Ga0114981, IMG submission 87028) | Freshwater microbial communities from Lake Simoncouche, Canada to study carbon cycling - S_140806_MF_MetaG | ecosystem: Environmental > Aquatic > Freshwater > Lake | place: Lake...
GATTGGCAATCGAAGCTATTTCAGCCGCTCTATCGGAATCACCGCCATCTCGGCGCTGTTGAGGTTACCTTTGCGGCCAGCGTTGTTGGAGAAGCCCACGTAGAGTTTGCCTTCGTGCTCGGTGGCGCAGGGATAACTCAAAGAGGCCTTCGGATTCGACTCGCCGGGGCCGCTGTGCTCGGCGTGGCGGATGGCGAAGACTTGGCTGAAGACCTCTTCGCCAGGTTTGCTGATGGCGAGGGTGAGTGGAGCGCGTCGGCCGCCGTTGTTGGCGGCAGTCGTGCAGACGAGGTAGCGGCGACCGTTGCTCAGCATGCCTGCAGCGGGCTTGCTGGTAGCCATGGGCAGGTTGCTTTCACCCAAGGTGGTCCAGGTGCGGCCGTGGTCGGCACTCTTCGCGATCAAGGCGAGAGGTTTGGCGGCGTAGCGGGCGATGTTCAGCACGTTCGCGCCATCCACGATGATCGACGACTCGCCCCACATCTTCAGTCCGTCATGCACGGGGATGCTGACAAAGTCCCACTTCGTGAAGTCATCACCATGACTGATGGCGACAGCAGCGGGGAAGGTGCCGGTGTTTGAATAAGGTCCCGCGCTGATGCCGGGCATGATCCAGTTGCCGTCGTTCATCTTGATAGGCTGATTCAGCGCCCAGAAGCCGTTTTCGAGCACGACGCCATGCTTGATCCATTCACCGGTGCTTTCATCGAGCGAGTAAGCACGCGTGTGGATACGCTCCATCTTGTTGTAGTAGGCACCGTGGAAGGCCCACAGTTTCCCGGCATGGGAAAGGAACACGCCATGACTCACTGCGAGGTCTTTTTCCTCACCTGCGTCGATCACGCGGAGCTCGCTCCACGTCTTCCCGCCATCTTCACTCACGCGATACTGCGCCTCTTCGGTTACGGTATTCTCATCGCCCTTGTTGTGGCCGATGGAGGCGTAGAGCTTCCCTTTGTGCCAGCAAAGGCCAACGCCATGAAGGAAGGTGTAACCGTCCGCTGCCTTGTCCCATTTTTTGATAACATGAAAGTCCACGCCGTCGAGCACGGGCAACTCCTTGGCCTCCGCGAGCTTCTGTGAGTCATCCCACAAAGGAAAATCCGCCGTTTTGGGCTTCGGCAGCTCGTGCGTGGCTGTGATGGGCCGATAACTCGCGGCGATCTCCTCCGAGCTCATCACTCGCGGTTCGAATCGCACGTCATCGAGTGCACCGTGGAACTGCTGACGTGGCCTGCCATCGTCCAGAATGCCGCCAAGCGTGATGGGAGCCGCCGTTCCCGAGATGGGCTTTTTGAGCTTCACTGCACCCACGGGCTTTCCATTCAAAAAGAGCGCCGCTTTGCCTGAATCGACCGTCAGTGTCCCCAGATACCAATGACCGGCTTTCAGAGTCTCGGAGCAGGTAATCTCACTCCAACCATCCTGCCGCAGATGCGCCTTCATTTTGCCATCTGGTTCGATGGTGATACCCCATTGCCGTTCGCCGAGCGAGTAACGATTTTTGCCGATGAGCATCTGCTGCGAGCCCTCCAGCACATACGGATTGAACCACAGCGAGACGGTGAACGTGTCGCTAGCGAGCTTGGCGCTGTCTTTGAGCTCGATCAGCGAGGCTCCATCCATCACAAGGCTGCCACCGAAAGGGCGTGCCTGACCGTGGAGCTTGAGGGCTTCATCCACAGCGTCCAGTGGCCAGGTGGTGGCGGTGGCTGTCGTCGCGAGAAATGGGAAAATGAGATGGCGAATCATGGCTGCCTTCTAAACGCTGGCAAAACGACCATCTCGAAGCCCAAAAAAAATTTGGCGTGGTAAATGAATACCACGCCAAATCAGAACTGGATGAGACGCTTACGCGGCGGCGCCGGCGAGATTCGGAGCGAGGCCGCCTTCGTCCTCGTCTTCGACTTTCGCGGGGCGCGGACCTTGGGCCTTGGGAAGGGGCGGCGGGGGCGGCGGTTTGCTGCGGGTTTCGGGCGGATTGCTCATCTTGCCGGTGAGGACGATGTCCTTCACCTGGTCGCCGTCGAGGGTTTCATATTCGAGGAGGGCGTTGGCGATGATCTCGACCTTGTCACGATGCTCGATGATGAGCTTCTTGGCGCGGTCGTAGCCTTCATCCACGAGGCGGCGCACTTCGCGGTCGATCTCCTGGGCGGTGGCTTCGCTGTAGTCGCGGGAGCGGTTGATGTCGCGGCCGAGGAAGACCTGATCTTCGTTGGCTCCGTAGCCCACCATGCCGAGTTTTTCGCTCATGCCCCATTCGCAGACCATGCGGCGGGCGAGGCCGGTCATCTGCTTGATATCGCCGGAGGCACCGGTGGAGAGGTCGTTGGTGAAAAGTTCCTCGGCGATGCGGCCAGCGGCGGTCATCGCGATGCGGTCGAGGGCTTCCTTGAGATGGAAGGAATGCTGATCGCCCTCGGGGAGGGACATCGTCACGCCCAGCGCATGACCGCGCGGGATGATGGTGACCTTGTGAAGGGGATCGGTGTGCTCCAACAGCACGCTGATGATGGCGTGACCGGCTTCGTGCCAGGCGGTGGACATTTTTTCCTTCTCGCTCATCGCCATGCTGCGGCGTTCGCGGCCCCAGCGGACCTTGTCGCGGGCTTCTTCGAGCTCGGGATTGCTGATGGCCTTCAAATTGTTGCGGGCAGCGAGCAGGGCGGCCTCGTTGAGGAGGTTTGCCAGCTCGGCACCAGAGAAGCCGGGTGTGCCACGGGCGATCTTCGAGAGATCGGCGCTATCGGAGAGCTTCACCTTCTTGGCATGCACGCGGAGGATTTCCTCACGGCCCTTCACATCCGGCAGGCTCACTGTCACCTGACGGTCGAAACGACCGGGGCGCAGCAGGGCGGGATCGAGCACGTCGGGGCGGTTCGTGGCGGCGATGATGATGATGCCATCCTGTGTATCAAAGCCATCCATCTCGACGAGCATGGCGTTGAGCGTCTGCTCACGTTCATCGTGACCACCACCGAGACCGTGACCGCGATGACGGCCCACGGCGTCAATTTCGTCGATGAAAATGAGGCAGGGGGCGTTTTTGCGGCCCTGCTCGAACATGTCACGCACGCGGCTGGCCCCCACGCCGACGAACATTTCCACGAAATCACTGCCGCTGATGCTGAAGAAAGGCACATCGGCTTCTCCCGCGATGGCTTTGGCCAGCAGCGTCTTGCCGGTGCCGGGAGGGCCCACCATGAGCACGCCTTTGGGGATCTTGCCGCCGAGGCGCTGGAATTTCTTCGGGTCTTTGAGGAACTCCACGATCTCCTGCACCTCTTCCTTGGCCTCTTCCACGCCAGCCACATCCTTGAAGGTGACCTTATTGCGGTCCTGGGAGAGCATCTTCGCCTTGCTCTTGCCAAAGCTCATCGCCCCACGGCCTGCGCTGCGGATCTGCTGGCGCACGAGGAAGTAAAACAGCGCCAGCACGAGGGCCAGCGGCAACAGAAAGCTCACCATCGCCCACTCATTGCCTGCATAGGACGGGACGAGGTCGAGACCGCCTTCGGCGAGCAGTTTTTGCAGCTCTTCCTTTTGGAAGTCGATGTTCACTTCCACCGAGAAGGGTTTGGAGGCACCCACGAGCTTCAAACCGGTGGCTGGCGTAATCACGGGGCCGGAGGCTGGCTCTTCGTTTTTCGGAGCTTCCACGGGCGTCGCAGCAGGGGTTTCGGCAACTGGAGCGGCGGCGCGGGGTTTGTCGAAGTAAAAGCCCTCAATGGTCTGCTTCGTGGTGGCATCGGCATTGATGAGCAGTAGCGGGCGGCTCGTGTCGATGCGCTTCTCCTTCACGAGCTGCTTAAAGCCACGGTAATCAAGCTTGGAGCCATTGGTTTTGTTGCTGGCCCAGACGCCAGCCACCAAAAGAAAAACAGCGAGCACAAAGAGCAGGAAGCCTCTCCAGTTAAATTGCGGATCCTGGCGGCGGTTGGGGCCGTCATTGCGGTTGCCAAAAAAATCGTCAGACATGGTTCAGGGGGTAATTCGCGCCCATACGCGTGCCGGATGATAAAAGCCCGTCATTTTTTTGCAAAAAGGGAATGAGCCATAGACCTGCCAAAAGCCTTACGACCTGCTAAAGAGATCGTAAGGCTTTGGAAAGGCTTGGTGAGCTTTCATCGGCTTAGCGCCGCACGGCCTTGAACTCACGCGTCAGGCTCGTCAGGGAATCTTCCACGCCCATGCGCTCTAGACTGGAGGCTCCGACGAAGCCATCCGCCGTTGTTTTGCCGAGGATGAACTCCACATCCTTCGGGGTGTTCACCGGGCCGCCGTGGGTGAGGGTGAAAACGTCCTTCTTCACGCTGCGAGCGGCATCAATGATCTCTTGGGTGCGTTTCACGGTGAAATCCCAGTCCACCACCGCATTCACGACGCCGATGCTGCCACCGACGGTGGTGCCGACGTGGGCGATGACGGCATCCGCGCCGTTTTTCACCATCTCCACCGCTTCTTCCGGCGTGGCGACATAGACAATGCTAAACATGTCCATCTTGGTGGCCAGACCGACCATCTCGAATTCCTTCTGCACGCTCATGCCCGTCTCTTCCAGCACCCCACGGAAGTGACCATCGACAATGCAGTGCGTGGGGAAATTGTTCACACCGGAGAAGCCCATGTTCTTTACCTGCTGCAGCCAGTGCCACATGCGGCGGCGCGGATCGGTGGCATGCACGCCGCAGACGACGGGGATCTCTTTGACCACCGGGAGCACCTCATACTCGCCGATCTCCATGGCGATGGCGTTCGCATCGCCATAGGCCATCAGGCCGCAGGTGGAGCCGTGCCCCATCATGCGGAAGCGTCCGCTGTTGTAGATGATGATGAGGTCTGCGCCGCCTTTTTCGATGAATTTGGCGCTGATGCCCGTGCCCGCACCCGCGGCGATGATGGGCTCGCCCTTGGCCAGTGTGGCTTTGAGGCGATCGACGACTTCCTGTTTCGAGTAGGGATTACCGATTCCGGTCCAAGGGTTGGGCATAGTGAATTCGAGATTTAAGATTCCTGATTCCTGATTCAAATCAGACGCGTTCATCTTGAATCAGGAATCAGAAATCTAAAATCATGAATTCAATCCAGGAACTATCCGAAACGCACACGCACGGCCCAGATACCGATTACCGCGTGGTGCGTGCCTCGGACAAGGACACGAGGACGTGGTTGCGTGGCTCGCCGGTGTGCGGTTCCCTCGCGCAACATCGCATCGCCCATGCGGGGGTGATGACGGCGCGGGCACCTTACCGCATCGTGCGCATGCATCAGGGGGGGCTTTATTTCCTCGCCTGCCTCGAAGGCGAGGGGCGGGTGCTGGTGGATGGGGCGTGGAAAAAATGCAGCGCAGGCATGGCCGTAGCGTTGCCGCCCTTCATGGTGAATGCCTTTCAAGCTGTGCCGGGCAAATCCTGGCGCTGCTGCTGGGTGCGCTACGAGCAGCAGCCGGAGCAAAAGCCGATCCTCAGCAGCAGCTCGCCCCTCATGGCCCCTTTTGATGGCAAAGCACTCTGGAACGCCATCGAAGGCCTCATCGAGGAGGCTGGCCGGGATGCCAAGCCTGCCGCCATGTTTCACTGGGTGGAGCTGGTGCAGCACTATGTGGAGCGCTTCGCCCAGCCCTGGCAGGTGGATGACCGCCTCCACCGCATCTGGGAACGCGTGGCGGCGAATGTGGGTTTCGATTGGACTCTCGACGAACTCGCCCGCCAAGCTCATGTGAGCACCGAGCACCTCCGCCGCCTCTGTCGCAAAGCCTTGGGCCGCACGCCCATGCATCACGTCACCTGGCTGCGTATGCGCAAAGCCGCCGAACTGCTCTCCACGACCAATTTGAAGATCGAAACCATCTCCCACGAGGTCGGCTACCAGAATCCCTTCGTCTTCAGTAACACCTTCAAAAAATGGATCGGCTGGCGGCCAAGCGAGCACCGCTCGAAGATGGGCGGCTGAAAGGCCCGCGCCTTGACAGCTCTGCGCCGCCACGCCATGCGGAGGCGCATGTTTTTCGATACCCACGCGCATCTCGGTAGCCAAAAGTTCGACGCGGATCTGCCTGCGGTGCTTCAGCGTGCTCGTGAGGCGGGCGTAAGCCGAATGGTTGCTCCGGCGGTCGATCTCGAAAATGCACGCAAGCTCCTCGCCATCGCGGAAAAGGAGCCGGATGTGCGTGTCGCCGTGGGCATTCATCCCTGTGATGTCGATCGCGTGAGCGGCGAGGCTTGGATCAGCGAATTGCGTGAGCTGGCGCAGCATCCCAAGGTCTGCGCCATCGGCGAGATCGGCCTCGATTACTTCCACGCACCGCCGGAAGGCTGGACGCTGGAAAGGTGGCGCTCGCATCAGGCGGCGGTGCTTCATGTGCAGCTCGAAGTGGCCGCTGAACTCGGCTTGAACGTCATTTGGCACAATCGCGAGAGCTGGGACGATCTCGTGGCGCAGGTGATGCCCTTCAGCGGCAGGCTTCGCGGCGTGTTTCACTGCTTCACCGGCAGTCTGGAGCAGGCGCGGCCTCTCCTCGATGCCGGGCACCTCATTTCCTTCACCGGCATCGTCACCTTCAAAAACGCCGGCCTCATCGCCGAGACGGCGCGGGAGGTGCCCGCGGGGCATTTCATGCTCGAAACGGATGCGCCCTACCTCTCCCCGGTCCCTCATCGCGGAAAAAGATGCGAGCCCGCCTATGTGGCGGATACCGGCCGTGCCGTGGCGGCTTTACGAGGCATTTCCGCCGAGGAACTGGCCGCCGACACCTCGCGGACGGCCCTGAGTTTCTTCCGAGGTTGGTGACAACCTGCCTTTCTCCTTGCGCATGCGCATTTCACGGCGACTATCGCCACCCCTCGCCAGACCGGCCGAGGGGAAATCAGTTTTCGGGACGTAGCTCAGCCTGGTAGAGCGCTTGCTTTGGGAGCAAGAAGTCGTGAGTTCGAATCTCGCCGTCCCGACCACTTCTGATTTCAAATTTGAAATCACCCTCTCAAATTTTCCCTTGTCCGCCCTTTACGCCGCCGTCCTCAGCACGTTCAAAGAAATGGGCTGGCACTACCGCGAGGTTCCCGAGCACGCCGTGATTGAGGCGGATTTCGAGGCACATCACACGAAGCTCCCGCTGCACGTCCAGGTTTTTGGCGAGACGCATATCGCCAGCGCCGTGGCCACCTGCACTCTCCAGGTGCCTTCCACGCATCGCCTGCCCATCTGCGAGCTGCTCATGCGCACCAATCGCGAGCTGAACATCGGCAATTTCGAGCTCGACTGGGAGACCGGCACCGTCCTCTTCCGCGCCACGAACGTCTTCCCGCCGCATCGCTGCGATCAGCGCATCATTGCCAGCCTCGTCCACAGCGCCATCGCCGAGATGGACCGCCTCACGCCCTTCCTCGGCGAGATCATCCGCACGCCCAAAGGTGAGCTGATGCTCCTCAAAGTGGCCGATTTGATGCTGCGGGAGGATTTGCTCCCGCCCGCTCCCGAGACGGACGGAGAGGATAACCAATAGGCGATAAGCCCGCAGCGGCGACTGTCGTCTATTCTCCTCAGATCCTGCGGTCAGAAAGCCCGAGTGATCACGCCGCCGCTGGAATGAAAGCAGCCCCAGCTTCTTCCAGGATCTCCGCGTTCGTGAGATGGGCTCCAGAGAAGTCAGCCTTCTTCAACGCACTGCGATACAGGCGTGCGCCGGAGAGGTTCGCGTTTTGAAAGCAGGCACCGCTGAGCGTGGCGCGGCGGAGGTCAACGCCTTCGAAATTGGCTCCGTGAAGCATGGCAGAGGTCAGATTGATGCCGTTGAGGCGGGTGCCTCGAAAGTCAGCACCGCTGGCATCGGCAGCGCTGAGGTCGGCACCATTCAGAATGGCTCCGTTTAGGTGGGTGCCCGCTAGCTTGGCATCCGCGAGGCAGGCCTGGCTGAGGTCAGTGGTGCTCAGGTTGGCTCCGGTGAGGTCGGCGTTCACGAGATTCACGCGGCGCAGAGTGAGGTCGGAAAGGTCAGCGTCACGCAGTTGGGCGCTTGGGAGGCTTGCGTCGAACACGAAGGCGTTCCAGACGTGGGGGCCTTCTTTGAGAATATCGGCGTGAGTGGATGCTTCCATGCCGAAAATGTCATCGAATGCTTCTTTCCGTAAAGCGGCGGCGTGTAAGGCTTTTGGGCGGTTTTGTCAGAGCTGTGTCATGCACCGGCGAGTGCGGAGCCGCGGGCCAGCAGGTCGAGGAAGCGCTCCTCGAAGGGCTCTTCGCTGCCCACTTGCATGAAGTCGATCCGTCGCGTGGCACACTCGCGAGAGAGGTGATCGCAAAAGGCATCAAAGGTCTCGGTGTAGCGCTGGGCATCGCGTTTGGTCAGCCAGAAGCGGCGGCGCTCGCCGCTTTCCACCTCGGTGAGCTCGAACTCGCCTTCGAGGGAAGGCTCACGTTCCTCGGGATGCACGATTTGCAGCAGGTGATTCTCTCCGGGCCAGGCCGCCACGCGGGCGACGGCTTCTCCGGCGCTGCCGATTTCATGGCCGAAGAAATCCGAGATGATGAAGATGATGCCAAAGCGCTGCCGAGAGGGACGAAATTCCTCAAAGCAGCGGCGCATGTCCGTGACGCCTTCGAATTTCAGCTTCATCACCGCCTGGATGACCTTCTCGATATTGCCTTGGCCGCGCATCGGCGGCAGGTCCTGCCGCACGGCATCGCTCATCGAGTAGATGCTCACACGTTGCTGCGCACTCAGTGCCAGATAAGCCAGCGCCACGGCGAAGCGCAGCGCTTGGCGACGCTTCTCAGGATGTGGTTTGGCCATCGAGGCACTGTCGTCGATAAGGATGTGCAGGTTCAGTTCTTGTGTCTCTTCATAAAGACGCACGAAAAGCTTTTCGAGCCGCGCATAGAGCCGCCAGTCGATGGCTCGATAATCCTCGCGTGGGGTGTAGTGACGGTAGTCTTTGAACTCCCGCGTGAAGCCGGTGGCAGGCGATGACTGCGCACCACGGCGCAGGAGCTGGCGGCGCTTGCGCAGGCGCAGGGCCAGCACACGCAGCCTGTCGAGAAAGGCGGCGTCGAAGAGCTCCTCGTGGGCGTGGTGGGACTCGGAAGGCATGCGCAAGGTGCGTTTAACCTCCACGCTGGCAAAAAGCAATGTCTGCGGCATGGCGATTGTCTGCCCGCGAATGCCGCGTATGGGCGGCGGCCATGAAATCCCTCACGCTGACCGCTCCCGGACGCCTCGAATGGTCCACCCTGCCTGAAGCCGATGCTCCGCGAGCTGGCGAGGCTCTGGTGGCCATTCGTGCCATCGGCATCTGCGGCACGGATTTCAGCGGTTATCAGGGCAAAATGCCCTTCATCGAGTATCCGCGCATTTTGGGCCATGAACTCGGTGTCGAGGTTTTAGCCGTCGGCGCGGGCGTGACGCATCTCAGGGCAGGGGATCGCTGCTCGGTGGAGCCGTATTTGAACTGCGGCCACTGCCATGCCTGCCGCCGCGGCACCACGAACTGCTGCGAAACGCTCGCCGTGCTCGGCGTGCACTGCGATGGCGGCATGCGAGAGCGCATGATCCTGCCCGCAGCGAAACTGCATCCCTGCCTTGCGCTCTCCTTTGAGCAGCTCGCCCTTGTCGAGACGCTCGGCATCGGCTGCCACGCGGTAAATCGTGCTGCGGTGTCAAAAGAAGACGACGTGCTCATCATCGGTGCCGGCCCCATTGGCCTCACCGTGCTCGAATTCGCCCGTGCGGCAAGGGCACGCATCACCGTGCTGGAGATGAGCGAGCGCCGCCGGGCTTTTGTGAGTGAAAACTACGCGGGTGTCGAGGTTGTGGCCTCGTTGGCGGATGAAGCGCGTGCGCAGATCGTCTTTGATGCCACCGGCCATGCACCGTCGATGAGCCGCGCGATGCAATTCGCCCGCTTCACCGGTAAAGTCGTCTTTGTCGGCATCACGAAGGAGCAGGTGACGATTGACGATCCTTTGTTTCATCGCCGTGAACTCACCCTCCTCGCTAGTCGCAATGCGCAAAGCCCCGATTTCCCGCGCATCCTCGCCATGATCCAAAGCGGCCAGATCGATACGCGCCCGTGGATTTCCCACTGCTGTGAATTTGAAGCTCTGCCCGAGCAGATCGATGCCTGGCTCAAACCCTCCAGCGGTGTCATCAAAGCCGTGGTGAGCATGGCATGAAGCCCAGATCATCCAGAGCAAAGGCTAAGAAGCCCGGCGGGAGATCGCAGAGCACCGTAATGACGCTGCGCTGAGGTGGGTGATCGGGTGGTTGGGCTGTAGTGGATGGGATTCAGGCAAAAGAATGGGGGCAAGAGAATGGTTTTAGAAGCGCCTCATTCTTCTGCCCCCATTCTTTTGCCTATCCTTCCTGGTTCAGGGATGAGTTTGTTTGCAAACGGCCGTGCGAGATGGAGGGCCTTTGCACGAGCGGATGGCTATCGACAAAAGAATGGGGACAAGAGAAGGAGGTTTTGGATTCTGGGTTCTTCTGTTGCTGCCTCGGCTCTCCGCGAGATAATCATTGGATTGCGGTCGGATTTCACATGGGTCCAAGAAATCGTGTAGCTATACAAAGAGGGGCGAATTGGATCTCCCAAGCTGTCCTATTCGGAGTGTCACCCAAGCCGATATGAGGTTTTGGCGCACGAAACGGATGCCGATTATCCGTTAGGCTATTTTAAGCATGGGAGACCGAATATATGAGCGACAAACACGAGTTGGAAAACTCGTGCTACGTCACTTTCGGATACCGATCTTCTCCACCGGGATGGCTTCAAAACCGAGCTTGAAGGCAGGAGACTCGGGTTTGAGGCGGAAATTGTCGTTCTTCCAATCGACGAACATGGGATCGGCGATGAGGCTGTGCTTGTCCCAGCCTTCGGCTTGCCAGGAGGCCCATTCGTCGAGGGGTTCGCATTCGGTGAGGCGGAGATCGTCGATGAAGATTTGGCCGGTGGGCTCGTGGCAGTCGATGCGGAGCCAGAAGTGCTTCATCCAGGGTTTCCAGGTGGTTTCGTTTTCGCGGGGCATGCGACCGGTGGCTTCGACTTCGGTCCACTGAGGTGTGGCGGTGATGCTGGTGCCTTGGGCCTGCCAGTAGCCTTCGCCGTTTTTGAAGCTGGCGAAGGCGAGGCTTATTTTCGCGGTGGGTTCGGTGGATTTGACGCGGAGTTTGACGCGATAGGCCGCGCCGGGCGTGATGGGCACATCGGGGCCGTGGAAGACGGTCTTGGGATTGCCTGGATCGGTGCCGAGGGCGCAATCGGATCGCAACGCGCCGTCGGCTCCGACGAGCTGCACGTTTTTGTTGGGGCGATGGTTGAAGCCCCAGCCTTGGATGGTGTTGCCATTGGCGACGCGGTCGAAGTTCTCCTTGAGCAGCGGCTCGCCAGGCTTGTCGGGGCCGACTTTGTTGATGCCGGTGACGACGGGATGGCTGCCGTTCCAGGCGAGATTGTGATCAAGGGTGTTCCACTTGGCGGTGGCGTGGCGGATGTCGCCATACTTCACGCCGAGGGTGTCGCTGAAGAGGATGTTTCGCTGGAAGCTGTTGCCGCTCATCATGGTGCCGTCGTCGCGGATGGCGTCCTTTGGATGAAGGTCCATGCCGCGCATGCTGGTCCAGGCGAGCTGACCGGCGACGGATTCGTAGCCTTTGATCATGGTTTCGAGATGGTTGGTGTAGAAGCGGTGCTCTTTGGTCCAGCCGTGCAGATCGAACTGAAACTTCCCACCGAGGGCGAAGATGTTGTTTTCGACGATGCAATCGCGGGCGTTGTGCAGATGGATGGGCGTGTGGGCGACGCGGAAGACGATGTTGCCGATGATGTCGAGGCCGCCGGAGTTGTCGTCCGGGTAGAGGCCGAAGGTGAACCACGGATGCTTCAGCCCGCCCGCTTCCTGACCGCAGCCGATGACATCGTGGATCAAATTATAGCGCCACTTGCTGCCACGGCTGCTGATCCAATCGCGACCGCCGGTGTAAATCGCACCGCCGTCCTGCGTCTCCAGGCAGAGGTGATGGAGGTGGTTGTATTCGACGTACAGATTGTTCCCGCTCATCTGCACGCCCATGCGCGGGCCGTCGTGGATGTGGCAATGCCGCACGGCATTGTCCACGCCATACATGCTGACCCCGCAGGCGTTTTTGTTGAAGACGCCCATGTGATGGATGTGGCAGTCCTCGACGGCATGACCGGGGCCGGTGAGCGTTTTGCGATCGCCACCGCTGAGGCTGACACCGTTGCTGCCGGTGAAGCTGATCTCGCAGCGGGAGACACGCACGTTTTTGCCATCGCTCACACCGACGCCGCTGCCATGGAAAGCCCCGACCTTGGTGATGACGCACTTTTCGACGAGGCAATCCTCCGCTCGCTCGAAGGTGATGGCGCTGCCGTGGCTGCCGGTGAGCGTGAGTTCGCGGATGGTGATGTTTTTCGCGCCTTTGATTTTGAAGAAGGCATCGGTGAGGGGGAGGCGGATGTCTGAAGTGATGCGGACACTCCTGTCCGCAGTGTCAGCGTGGTCTTTGCGGGCAGGAGTGCCCGCATCACTTGTCAGCGGCCAAAAGTAAAGCACGCCGCTGTGCTTGTCGTAGAACCACTCGCCGGGGGAGTCGAGCTCTTCGAGGGCGTTTTGGAAGTGGTAGCGGTTGTGCGGATGGAGATCGTAGGCGCAGTCTTTTTTCAGCGTGAGCAAGCGCGTGGCAGGATCGAGCGACGCGACGGGCTCGATGAAGTTCCACCAGCCGTATTGGGCGAAAATGTCGAGCTCCACGTCCTCGGGATGCACCCAGGTGCGGACGTCTTCAGGCTTCACGAAGAGGGTGCGTTTCCAAAGATGGCCCTCGGGGGCGCCTGCGGGTGGGAAGGCAGGCACAAAGGCCCAGCCGCCGTAGAGCGGGTCCTTCGCATCGAAGTTCGGGTAACGGGCGAGGATCTGGCGTTCGCCCTCGCAGAGCAGTTGTTTGGGCAGGAAGCCTTTCGGAAGGAGCTTGGAGACATCCGCTTTGACGATCTCGCCCGTGTGTTTTTCCCAGCCGGAGACCTTCGGGCCGCCGATGAGCGTGCTCTTCGTGCCGGTGAGGGTGAGATTGGAATCCTTCGCTTCGAGGATGAGTGGCGTGAGCAGCTCGGTGGTGCCTTCGGGGAAGACGATCGCTGCGGGAGAGGTGTCACCGGCATGGCGGGCCTCGCGGAGTTTTTTTAGCGCAGCGTGCGGCGGGAGATCAGGTGTGATGCGGATGTCCAGGGCGTGGCTGAGAGACAGCAGGGACAGGAAGGACAAAAGGGACGTGGTGAGACGAAACATGCGGTCGTGGCATAGCCGAAAGCCGGGCGCGGAGCAAAGGCGGGCTGTGGGCGGATTTTGGCGAAAAAGAAAAACGCCGCCGGGGTGGACCGCGGCGGCGTTTGGGGGAGTAGGAGGAAGAGGCGGAGTCGGAGGAGGATGGCTTCGCTTACTTCGCGAAAGGGCTGGTGATCATCTTGCGGAAGCCTTCGGTCAGTGTGGCGATGGCGTCTTTCGGGCCGGTGACCTTGATGAAGACGTTGTTGCCATCGGCGGTGGGGACAATGGCACCGAGGAGGGTGTAGTTTTCCTTCGGGGTCTTGGCACCCATAGGCGGACCGTCATTGAAGGTGCCGGTGGCGGTCACGAGCGTGACTTTTTGATCGCCAGCCGGGATTTCTTCGGTCTTGGACTCCGGCTTCGTGGCGAACTGGCCGAGCCAGCGCTGCACATTGGCCTCCACGCCGCCACCGCCGCCGGGGAAGACGTAATAAGCGGCCTCGATGGCCTTTTCAGCGCCTTCCACCTTGGCCAGCAGCGTGGCCACCCGCATCATGCCGGGTGTGTCGGAGAGCATCCAGGGGGCGGAGTATTTGAACTTCAGCCCACCGGCTTCCAGCATGGCGGCGTCCTGCGCGAGAAGCGGGGCGGCGGCGAGGGTAAGAAGGGCGAGGGCGGTGAAGAGGCGGCGTTTCATGGTGGTGCGCGTGGTTTGGTGGAGGGAAGGGGATTACTTCACATGCAGCACGCCCTTCATGAGAAGGAAGTGGCCGGGGAAGGTGCAGAGGTATGGGTAATCACCGGCCTCGGCAGGGGCGGTGAATTCCACCACTTCCTTGGTGTTGGGCTGGGCGAGCTTCGTGTGCGCAATGATGTCGCCACTGGTCTTGCTGGCCTCGGGGATATAGCTTGCGGCCATTGCCTTTGGGTCAGCAGCCATGGCGAGCGAGGCATTGCCGACGACGGCATCCTTGCCGGGCTTGACGAGCACCCAGTTGTGCGGGAGGGGCTGGGCGCTGGCGTTATCGAGGGTGAGCTTCACCTTCTGGCCGGGCTTCACGCTGAGCTCGGTGAGGTCATACATCATCGGATTGGCCGGGCTAGGCTTGATGGTGAGTTCAGCGACGGTGGCATCCTGGGCAGAGGCGGCGAGCGTGAGGGCGGTGAAAGCGGCGAGAGCGAGTTTCTTCATGGGATAGAGACAGGAGGGGAGGTTTGGGGGTGGGGAAGGCTTAATCGGGCTGTTGGGAGCTGGTTTATCAACTACTTTCACATCCGCAGGCACGCCCCCATGCGCAGGAAAGTTTGCTCCCTTCCTGCTCGTATGCTCTACACACCCCGAAACTTATGAACCCCTTTCGCGAAACCGCCCTCGCTGCGCATTCGCCCAGCCGCCGCCATGTGCTGCGTGGCCTGGGCAGCGCCATCTCCCTGCCGTTCCTCGAATCCTTCGGCTTCCGTGCCTTTGCCGCCGAGACGAAAAAGGCTCCTGCGAAGCCGCTTCGTGCCGCCTGGCTCTACATTCCGAATGGCGTGAACGTGAACGAGTGGTTCCCCACCGGCGAGGGCAAGAGCTACACGCTCTCGAACTCCCTCAAGGCCCTCGAAAAGCACCGCGAGGAGTTCACCGTCATCTCCGGCCTCATGCAGGACTGGGCGCACTCACACGGCAATGGCGGGGGCGATCACGCCCGCGCCGTGGCCACCTATCTCACTGGCTGCATGCCGAAAAAGACCGCCGGGGCAGATATCCAGCTCGGCATCTCCGTGGATCAAATCGCCGCGCAAAAGATCGGCCACCTCACCCGCCTGCCCTCGCTCGAGCTCAGCACCGATGGCCAGCGTTCCTCCGGGAAATGCGACAGCGGCTACTCCTGCGCCTACCAGTTTAACCTCGCCTGGAAAAACGAGACGATGCCCATGGCTCCCGAGATGGACCCACGACTCGTCTTTGAGCGCCTTTTCGGTCTCGGAGCCTCCGCTGGCAACGGTGCGGATGCGAAACGCCAGCAGCGCATGCAGAAGAGCATCCTCGATACCGTGCTCGACGAGGCCAAGACCCTCCAGGGCAAGGTGAGCACGAACGACCGTCGCAAGATCGACGAGTACTTCTCCGCCGTGCGTGACATCGAGACTCGCATCGAGCGTGCGGAGAAATTTCAGGCTGAGATGCCCGATGTGAAAATCCCCGAAGGCATCCCAGACAGCTACGAGGAGCACATCCGCGTCATGTTTGACCTCCTCGCCCTCGCCTTCCAAACGGATACCACGCGTATCAGCACCTTCATGCTCGCCCACGATGGCAGCAATCGCTCCTTCCCCGAGATCGGTGTGCCGGATGCGCACCACTACCTCTCCCATCATCAAAGCGATCCGCAGAAGCTGGAGAAGATCGCCAAGATCGATCAGTTCTACCTCCGCCAGTTCGGCTACTTCCTCGACAAGATGAAGTCCATCAAGGAAGGCGAAGGCACGCTGCTCGACAGCTCCATGATCGTCTTTGGCGGAGCCATCGGCGATGGCAACCGGCACAATCACAACAACCTCCCCATCCTCTTCGCCGGTGGCGGCAATGGCACCCTCACGCACGGCAAACGCCAGGTGCTGCCCACCGATACGCCGATGACGAATCTCTACCTCAGCATGCTGGATCGCATGGGCGTCCCTGCCGAGCGCATCGGTGATAGCACCGGCAGGCTGGAGATTTCATGAGGGAATAGTGATGCGGGCACTCCTGCCCGCAAAGAACGCGTTGGAAGCGGTCGATCGGGCCAAAACGCGTCTTCTTTGACCCTCTTGACCTCATTGACCTTGTTGACCACCCCGTCATCCCGTTTCACAAGACGGCTCCATCTTGCTCCCTTTCGCGCTCTACAACCTTCTCCTGCCCTTTGGCCTGCTTTGCATGCTGCCCGGAGCCATCGCGAAGATGCGCCGCCGGGGCGGACGCTGGCAGGACTTGGCACAGCGTTTCGGCCTTCACTCCCGCGAGACGCAGGCCGCCATTGAGGCCCTGCCGCGTGACAAAGGCCGCCTGTGGATGCACGCCGTGAGCGTGGGTGAGGTGAATGTGGCGCGGAAATTCATCAAGAGCCTCCTGCTCGCCTCGCCAGATAGCAGCGTCGTGCTCACCAGCACCACGCCGACAGGATACGCCTTGGCAAAGGAATGCGAAAAGCAGCACGCGGGACGCGTCGTGGCGCTTTACAGCGGCATCGACCTTCCGGGTGTTCCGAAGCGCATGCTCGAGGTGATCCGCCCCACGCAGCTCGTGCTCGTCGAAGCGGAGGTGTGGCCGAATCTCGTGCGCACCTGCTCACTCGAAGGCATCTCCGTCTCACTGGTGAATGCCCGCCTCTCGCCCCGCAGTGCTCGGCGGCTCAAAGCGCTACGCTTTCTCGTGCGCCCGGTGTATGGCCTGCTGCGGCAGATCCTCGTGCAGGAGACCGATGACGTGGCTCGCTGGCAGTCCTTTGGCCTCGATGCCTCGCGCATCCACCTCACCGGCAGTGTGAAATACGATCCCGAAGGCTCCGAAGTCCCTGCGACGAAGATCGACACCCTGCGCCACATCCTTCATGCACGCGGCATCGAACCCGGCAGACCCGTTCTGCTCGCCGCGAGCACGCATGACGGCGAGGAAGTTCAGTTGGCGAAGGTCTTCCAAAAGCTCAAAGCGCATCATCCGAATCTCGCTCTGCTCATCGTGCCGAGGCATGTCGAGCGAGCCTCGGAGATGGTGGCCGATCTGCAATCCATCGGCCTTCACGCGGCCCTTCGCTCACAGGAAGGCGCACGCGTCGATGAGGGTGCTTGCCTGCTCATTGATACCACGGGCGAGCTCGCCGCCTGGCAGCACCTCGCCACGCTCGTCATCATCGGAAAGAGCTTCTTAGCCGAAGGTGGCCAAAATCCGGCTGAGGCTGTCTTCGCCGGCAAACCGGTTTTATTTGGTCCGCACATGGAAAACTTCACCCCGCTCATCGAGCTGCTCCTGCGCCATCGTGGAGCCATGCAGGTGATGGGCTTCGATGACCTCGAAAAGCAGCTCGATACGCTGCTGCAATCTCCTGAGCAGGCCGCGCAGCTCGCCACCTGCGGCCAGCAAGCCCTGCAAGTCCACGCCGGTGCCACCCGCCGCACCGTGGAGCGTGTGCTGGGCTGTATTTGAAAGCAGTTCGGATGCCCCATGGCATCGAGAAATGCGCCACATGATCCTTCACACCATCATCGGCGGATGCATTTCAAAGGCCGGGATGCGGGTGCAGACAGGGAGGCCGTGGCCGGTGGTGCCAAAGAAGGAACCGCTGGCGGTGCTCTCCGTCTTCACGACATGGTAGCTGTTGTAGCTGAAGGTTTCGCCGGGCGAGAGCTTGGGGAATTGTCCCACCACGCCATCACCTTCCACGACCATGGTTTGACCGTCGGTGTCACGCACGACCCATTTGCGGCCAAAAATGCTGACTGTCTCCGGCGAGTCATTGCGGATCGAGATGTGATACACAAACGGATGCGGACGGTCCGGCGGCGCGGGCCGCGTGGGGTCATACGCCACGTTGTCTACGCTCACAGTGAGTCCAGGCAGGTCTTCAAAGGTCATGCGTTGAATCTACGCTTGAATCATCGAACCTGAAACTCGAAACTCATCCTCATGCCTCCACCTCCCCCCATTCTCACCATTGCTGGCTCCGATTGCTCCGGTGGCGCGGGCATCCAGGCGGATATGAAATCCATCTCCGCGAATGGCGGTTACGCGCTCACCGCCCTCACCAGCGTCGTTTCGGAGACGCCGGGCCTCGTTTCGCAGATCCGGCTGCTCGATGCCGAATTCATCGTGGACCAGATTCGCGTGCTCTTCGGCGGTTTCCCCATCAAAGCGGCCAAAACGGGCATGGTGGGAGGCGCGGAGCAGATTCATGCGGTCGCTGATGCCTGGCGTGAGCATGCCAGCGGGATCCCGATCGTCGTCGATCCCGTCATGGTGGCCACCAGCGGCGGGCGCTTGTTGAAGGACGACGCGGTCGAGACGCTCTGCGCGGAGCTCTTGCCTCTCGCCACTCTCATTACGCCGAACATGGACGAGGCCGCCGTGCTTTGGGGCCGCGCCGTGACTTCTCGCGATGAAATGGCTGCCTGCGCCGCTGATCTGGCCACGAAGTATCAAACCTCGATCCTCGTCAAAGGCGGTCACCTCATCGGCGATGCCGCCGCCGATGTGCTCGTCACCGCCGATGGCATCTCCTGGCATGAAACGGCCCGCACCCCCGGCGTGCATACCCACGGCACCGGCTGCACCTACTCCTCGGCCATTGCCACGAGTCTCGCCTGCGGCCTCGACCTCGTCTGCGCCGTCGCGAATGCCAAAAACTACGTCAGCCGGGCCATTGCGCAGCATTTTGACTGGCCTGATGCCAAGGTTGGTGCGTTGCATGCGTTGAACCATTTCCCGTCATGATGCTCCGTGCTGTCCTTTTCACGCTCCTCCTCGCTCCCGCCGCCCTCGCGGCGGAGGCGAAGGCGCCGGACATCACGCAGAATGGCATTCAGACGGCTTTTCGCGTGCTCCAAAAGGAGTACATCCGCAGTGGCGATCTGACCTTGGATGAACTGAACCGGGCGGCGCTGCATGGTCTGCTGGAGAGGCTTCAATTCGGCGCGGAACTCGTCGCTCGCACGGAGGATTCAAAGCTCGCGGATTCTGGCGGGTTGCAGGCGGAGATGCTGCGGCTCGGTATCGCGCTGCTGCGGCCGAAGGCCTTTCGCCAGGCGGAGATCGCCGTGATGGAGCAGCACTTGGCGAAATTCGTCCAGGATGGCGCGAAGCACCTTATCCTGGATCTCCGTGCCTCCGCTGCGCCGGGGGATTTCGAGGTGGCCGCGGGCATGCTGGGCCTGTTTGTGCCAGAAAACGAGGTGCTCTTCAAAACACGCCAGATGACGGATTCGAACACCGAGGTCCTGCGCAGCGAACGCGAGCCACTTTGGAAGGCCTCGGTGCTCGTTTTGATCGATGGCGATACCTGCAATGTGGGCGAGGCCATCGCTGCGGTGCTGCGGCAGCGCAAACAAGCCCTCCTCATCGGCTCGGCCACTCGCGGTGCTGCGGTGAGGTATGAGACGATTCCTGTCGATGCGCATTGGTCGCTGCGTTTTGCACGGGCCGAGGTGCTGCTGTCGGATGGCAGCTCCATCTTCCAAAAAGGACTCGTGCCTGATTTCCCCATCCAACTCGCCGAAAAGGCCAAACGAGCCTTTTTCGATCCCGAAAACAAAACTCGCCCCGCCTCCACCATCAGCGACACGCCTCGCGTGCGCTTCAACGAGGCCGCACTCGTCGCTGGCACCAACCCGGAACTCGATTCCTACATCCGCCGCTCGGCGGGCGAGCCTCTGCCAGAAGACCAGCCAAAGCCGCGCGACACCGTGCTGCAACGCGCCGTCGATTTCCTCATCACCAGCGACCATCTCCAGGCTGCCAAGATCCACTGGAGCCAGAAGCTCCCGCCCGAGCCACCGGCCCCCAAAGCCATTCCCGTGAACGAATGAGCCTCCACTCACCCCTTCCGCCTCTGACCTTCGACATCCCCAACAAAGTCGAAACTCAAGTCACCATCCAGCAGGTGCTCTGTGACCGCACCTGCCACGCTGCGCTGCCGAATGGCAAGATCGTCCTCGCCTTCATTGATGCTCACCAGCCGCGCTTTCCCCTCGTCGAGGGCTCGGTGATGCGTGTGCGCATGGATGTGGCGGATTTCTCGCGGGCGGAGTTCATCCAGTGAGGCGTGGGATGAGCGGCCAAAGAGGTTGCGGCGCGGCATGGGAAGTGCTTTTTCGATGCTTCCGCCTCACTCCAACCCTCCATCCACCGCACATGAGCCACTGGGATCGCTTTCAGAAGTACTTCGTTCGTTACCCACAGATGGGTTTTTCCATCGACATCAGCCGCATGGGCTTCGAGGACAGCTTGTTCACGAACATGGCCGGGAAGATCGATCATGCGTTCAAGGCGATGAAGGAGCTCGAAGCGGGTGCCATCGCCAATCCAGATGAGGTTCGCATGGTGGGCCATTACTGGCTGCGGGATTCGAAGCTGGCTCCTGACGCGGTCATCACGAAGGAGATCGACGAGACCCTCGAAGCCTCGCTGAAGTTTGCGGCGGAGGTGCATGCTGGTTCGATCAAAGCGGCGAATGGACAGAAATTCACCCGCGTGCTGGTGGTGGGCATCGGTGGCTCGGCGCTGGGGCCGCAGCTCGTGGCGCATGCCATCACGCCCGCGAATCCGCCCATGGCGATCTCGTTTTTCGATAACACCGATCCCGATGGCATGGATCGCGTGCTGGCGGAGATTGGCGATGGGCTTGCCACGACGCTGACGCTGGTGATTTCCAAATCCGGCGGCACGAAGGAAACCCGCAATGGCATGCTGGAGGCCGAGGCGGCCTACAAAAAGGCGGGCCTGGACTTCTCGAAGCATGCCGTGGCCGTGACCGGACTCGATAGCGAGCTGGATAAGCACGCGGTGAAGCAGAGCTGGCTGGCCCGTTTCCCGATGTGGGACTGGGTGGGCGGCCGCACCAGTGTAATGAGCACGGTGGGCACCATCGCGGCGGCCTTGCAGGGCGTGGATGTGCGCCAGTTTTTGGCGGGTGCGGCGGCGATGGATGCGGAGACGCGTGCCCGCCCGGCGCGTGAGAATGCCGCGATGCTGCTGGCGCTGATGTGGCATCACGCGGGTGGTGGCAAAGGCCAGAAGGACATGGTCGTGCTGCCTTACAAGGACCGTCTGGTGCTTTTCTCGAAGTATCTCCAGCAGCTCGTCATGGAAAGCCTGGGCAAGGAGCATGATCTCAATGGAGCGGTGGTGAATCAAGGCGTGGCCGTGTATGGCAACAAGGGCTCCACGGATCAGCACGCCTATGTGCAGCAGCTCCGTGATGGCGTGAACAACTTCTTCGCCACCTTCATCGAGGTGCGGAAGGCTCGTGACACTGCTTCGCTGGAAGTGGATTCAGGATTTAACAGCGGGGATTACCTTCAGGGCTTCCTCCGCGGCACGCGGAAGGCGCTTTCGGACAAAGGTCGCGAAAATGTCACCATCAGCATTGAGGAGGTGAGCGCTTTCACGCTTGGACTGCTCGTGGGCCTCTTCGAGCGTGCGGTAGGGTTTTACGCCAGCCTCGTGAACATCAACGCCTATCACCAGCCCGGCGTGGAGGCCGGCAAGAAGGCCGCCACGGATTTCCTCAAGCAGCTCGCCCAAGTAAAAGAGGCTCTCGCCGCCGCTAAAGAGCCGCTTGGAGCCGCCGAAGTGGCCGCCAGCCTCAGCATCGACGCGGAGGATGCCTTCCACATGCTCACTCATCTGGCTTCGAATGGCGCGGCAAAGGTGATTGAGCAGGTGGGCACGCCCGCCGGGGATCGTTTCAGCGTCTCCTGACAAATCCGCGATTGCGTGGGTGGGAGGGCCGATTTAAACATGGCTCTACTTTCCCAGGCGCATACCGCCAGGGTCATCCACCCCTCCATGGACACCAGCAAATTTCCGATTGAGTATCAGATCGCCTGCATCGTGCTGACGGCCCTCTTCCTGTGGTCGTTCAGCGTGGCGAGGGAGCCGCGTGGCTGGCGGCGGCTGTTTCAGAGCATGTTCTCGAAATCGGATAACTTTTCGGTGAACAAAAACAAGGTCATCGATGAGTCCCTAAAGCGTTACGGCATCCTCATCGCCATGGCTATCCTCGTGGCCGATGTGACGTGCTTTGTGATGATGGTAACCTATCCCATGCGCATGAAGCAGGTTTCCAAGGAGCAGCGTGAGCAGCAGGGTGAGATCCAGCGCATCCAGGGCTCGAATCCCGAGTTGTCCCGCGTAAAGGCGTTTTAGATCGGTTCTCAAAATGTCTGTCCGATTCCCGACAGCGGGGCGGTCTCATTGGCAGCGTTATTCCCTCGTCAGCTATTGTTCCAATAGCCTCCTCGCCCTTTCCTTGCTACCGAAACCGCCGCATTCGCCGGTTATTTCAGACGTACTATTTGAGAAACGCTCTAGGCCCGGACCACCATCGTGTCCGCGATGAGATCGTGCAGGCAGCGGTGATCCGCCCGGAAGATGCAGGCAATGTCAAAAAGCTGGATGCCGGGTCCCACATAGGTGATCGAGCCGAGAATGGACATCACAAAGGAGCGCAGCAGCACCGCCCGCACAAAGCCGGCGGGAGCGCCGCTTTGAAACATTACGATGCGGATGCCCATGAGCCATTTGCCAATGGACTGGCCGCGCAGGGACAGCATCACCACATTCACCAGCGTGATGCCGATGAAGCTCCAGGCGGCGCTTTGGAAAAGCTCCGGCTGCTCCTGCATCAGCTGCATGAGATTGTCCATGGTTTCGACCTTGTGTCCTTCGAGAGACTGCGCGGCCAGATAAGCCACCGGAAGCAGTGTGAGGCTGTCCAGCAGCCAGGCCACGAATCGCTGCACCCGGCTGGCGAGGCTCCATTCGGATGTCAGATCGTGGATGGGGGCGTTGATGGGCAGCGGAGGAGGTTCGCCAGCGGGCGTTTCCACCTCAGCGGGCGCGAAACGCTGCGAAAGCGGCTCCCAATCCGTCATGCTGCTGCTCCAGCATAGGTCTCCCGGCTGAAACTGCCCGCTGCGCAGCCCGGCGCTGATGTCGAGGTCGTTGAATTCGCCCAATTGTTCGCTCTCCCGAGCGATGTGATACTTCATGCCGCCAGCTAAGGCCGCGATTGAAATCAGGCAAGGATTCTTGCCTCCGCCCCCCGGCTCGCCAAAGCAAAAGGACGTGCGCACTATCCTCCGAGTCTTTTCCTATCTCCAACGCTACCCCGGCATGGCCGTGGCCCAGATCGGCTGTGCCATTGGCGGCACCCTTATGGTCCTCGTGCTGCCTTCCGTCACCCGCGAGATCATTGATGTCACCATCCCCGCGAAGGCCTGGGACCGTCTCGCTCCCTCGGCGATGCTCGTGCTCGGCGCATTCGTTCTCCAGAACCTCTTCAATTCTCTGCGCATCCGGCTGAACAACAGCTTCGAGCAAAAAGTCATCTACGACCTCCGCAGTGATCTCTACGAGCGCCTCCAGCGCCTGCCGCTGCGCTGGTTCGATAACCGCCCCACCGGCGACATCATGACCACCGTCTCCGAGGACATCCCTGCCGTCGAGCGGGTGCTCATCGATGGCATCGAGCAGGGCCTCGTGGCCGTGCTGCAAATCGTCATCGTGGCCGGTTTCATGTTCTATGCCGATGCCACGCTCGCGTGGACCGCCATGCTGCCAATGCCCTTCCTGGCCCTCGGAGCTGTTTTATATACCAAAAGCGCCCGTGATCGCCATCGCAAGGTCCGCACCGCCTCCAGCGGCATGAACTCGCTGCTGCACGACAACGTCAGCGGCATGCGCCAGATCAAAGCCTATGCCATGGAGAAGGAGGAGCATGCCCGCTTCAACGAAGGCTCCGGCGCCTTAAAAGATGCCACGCTGCATCTCATGCATGTGTGGTCCATCTATCGTCCCAGCATGGCCCTGCTCAAGGACATGGGCACGCTCATCGTCCTGTGGTTCGGTGCCCGCGCCATCATGCATGGAAACATGAAGCCCGGTGATCTCACCGCCTTCCTCCTGCTCGCCCGCCTCTTCTACGATCCCGTCGAGCAGCTCCACAGCCTCAACCAGATGATCCAGGCAGGCCGTGCCGCTGGCGAGCGTGTCTTTGGCATCATGGATGCCGAGGAGGAGCATGGCATCGACGACGGCGTCGTGCTCGGTGAGGTCAAGGGCCACATCCGCTATGAAAACGTCGGCTTCAGCTACAGCGGGAAGCTCCCCACCGTTCACGGCATCACCATTGATGCTCAGCCCGGGCAGACCATCGCCCTCGTCGGCCCCACCGGCGCAGGGAAATCCACGCTCATCAATCTTCTCACCCGCTTCTACGAGCACGATGAAGGCTCTCTCACCATTGATGGCACGCCGGTGAAAAGCATCAGCAAGAGCAGCTTGCGCCGTCGCATTGGCTACGTCACGCAGGAGAGCTTCCTCTTCAATGGCACCGTGCGTGACAACCTCCTCATCGGCAAACGCGAGGCTACCGAAGACGAACTCTGGAGCGTGCTCGAAAGCGCCAACGCCTCCGAATTCGTCAAACGCCTGCCCAACCAGCTCGACACCCACGTCGGCGAGCGAGGCATCAAGCTCTCCGTCGGCGAAAAGCAGCGTATCAGCATCGCCCGCGCCCTTTTGCGCAATCCGCCCATCCTTCTCCTCGATGAAGCCACCGCCAGCGTGGATACCGAAACCGAGCGGCAGATCCAGGAAGCTCTCGAACGCCTCATGAAACAGCGCACCAGCTTCGTCATCGCCCACCGCCTTTCCACCGTGCGCAATGCGGACCGCATCTACGTCCTCGAACGCGGCCGCATCACCGAGCAAGGCACGCACGACGAGCTCATCGCCGCCGGTGGTCTGTATGCCGATCTTTGCCGGAAATCGCTGATCGGGCCGCAGTGAGTGAAGACGCTTGGTCGAAACGCTTTGGCGTAGAGGAAAACGTGAGTTTTCCCCTTCGAGCGTTCCCCTTGCTCCGCATCTGCCCGGCATGCTGACGCCTGCCGCTACGCCACGGAGAATCACTGGTAGGCCGCTTTCCTGATTGCCAGCGGACCGGGCGGCGTTCTAAAACGTCCTTTTCCCGCTCCAACCATGTCCATCCTCTCCCGAGAAGCCACCGTCGCACCGCCAGGTTTTAATCGCTGGCTCGTTCCGCCTGCCGCCATCGCCGTGCACATGTGCATCGGACAGGTGTATGGCTTCAGCGTCTTTAAAAAGCCACTCGCCAAGGCCCTCGGCATCACCGCCCCTTCCGCCTTGGATTGGACGGAGGCGGATGTCGGCGTGGCTTACTCGATCGCTCTCGCCTTGCTCGGCCTCTCGGCGGCGGTGTTTGGCAAATGGGTGGAGCGCAGCGGGCCGCGTCAAACGATGCTCGCCAGCATGCTGTGCTTTTGCACCGGCCTCGTGCTCGCCGCGTGTGCGGTGAAGTGGCATCAACTGTGGCTGCTGTATGCTGGTTACGGCCTCATCGGCGGCATTGGGCTTGGGTTGGGATATATCGCGCCCGTTTCCACCTTGATGAAATGGTTCCCGGATCGTCCTGGCATGGCCACCGGCATGGCGATCATGGGATTCGGCGGTGGAGCGCTGATCGGCGGACCGCTGGCGGAAGAGCTGATGAAGCGTTTTGCCTCCGCGACCTCGGTGGGAGCTCAAGAAGCCTTTTTGATCATGGCGGGGCTTTACGCCGTTTCGATGCTGTTTGGTGCCTGGATTGTCCGAGTGCCCGCCGAAGGCTGGAAACCTGCCGGATGGGAACCGAAAGCGCATGTGAAGCCGCTCGTCACGAATGCCAATGTGGCCGTGGATGTGGCGTGGAAGACGCCGCAGTTTTGGATGCTGTGGGTGGTGCTGTGCATGAACGTCAGCGCCGGCATCGGCATCCTCGGTCAGGCCTCGCCGATGATTCAGGACATGTTTGGCGTGAGTGCCGCCGCTGGCGCAGGCTATGTAGGCCTGCTCTCGCTGTGCAATCTGGGCGGCCGCTTCTTCTGGTCCTCGTGCTCGGATTTCCTCGGCAGAAAGATGACTTACTGCGTCTATTTCATCCTCGGCGCAGCGCTTTACATGAGCGTGCCGTGGACGCAGGGGCAGGGGAATGTGACACTCTTTGTCATCGTCACCGGCCTCATCCTCACGATGTATGGCGGCGGCTTCGCCACCATCCCGGCCTACCTGCGGGATCTTTTCGGCAGTTATCAAGTCGGTGCCATTCATGGCCGCCTCATCACCGCGTGGTCGCTCGCCGCCATCATCGGGCCACAGCTCGTGGACCGCCTCTCGGTGGCCAACAAAAAGACCCTGCCACCCGCCCAGGCCTACAATTCCATCTTCCACATCATGGTGGGCCTGCTCGTCGTCGGCCTCATCGCCAATCTCCTCGTGCGTCCGGTGGACGCGAAGTATCACGTCAAAAACTAAGCCACCGTCATGAACAACCTCCGCATCTTCATCGCCTGGATCTGGGTCGCCGTGCCGCTCGGCTGGGGCGTGTATCAGTCCGTGAATAAATCCATGCCGCTGTTTGGTGGCGCTGCCAAGCCGGTCGCCGTGCCGGTGAAGTGATCAGAATTCGCTTTGGCCGCAGAGGGGCAAAGAAGCAGAGGACGCAGAGTCATTCGATCGGATCAAATCTCTGCTTTCTTTGCTCCTCTGCCCCTCTGCGGTGAAAACGAATCTCGGAAACGCTGCCTCACACCTTCCCAATCTGCCGCAGCACATTGGCGCAGCCGTCTTCGAGGAGGTTGAGCACCTTTTCGAAGCCCTCGGGGCCGCCGTAATAGGGATCAGGCACCTCCTTCTCGTCGTGATCGGTGCAGTAATCGCAGAAGGCGCGGATCTTCGTGGCGTGCAGGCCTTCGGGATCGAGGGCGCGGAGGTTGCGCAGGTTGTCCGTATCCATGGCGAGGATGAGATCGAAGTTCACCAAATCATCCCGCTTCACCTGGCGGGCACGGCTTTGCAGCGTGTAGCCGCGTGCCTTGCCAGCCTCGCGCATGCGAGCATCCGGCAGCTTGCCGTGGTGCCAGCTCTCGGTGCCGGCGGAGTCGATGCGGATCGTGGCGCTCAGACCGGCTTCATCCACCAGGTGCTGCATCACGCCCTCCGCAGCGGGAGAGCGGCAGATGTTGCCGAGGCAGACAAACAGGACTTGGAAGGCTTTCTCGCTCATCTCAGGCGGTGACGAGGCGGGCTTTGAACTTCTCCATGGCCTTCAGGATCAGCGGATCTTGATAAAAGCTCTCATCGGCCTGGGGCTTCTCCGACTCGGCGGGAGCCGCAGGCTTGGCTTCTTCCTTTTTGGCCTCGACCTTGGGCTTTTCAGGCTCGGCGGGCTTTTTCGGCGTGGGAGGTGGCGGAGGCTCATCGAGCAGGCCGAGGCCCATTTCGGAGAAAGCGGGCGCTTGAAGGCTGGCATCGAGCACGAACTCAAATTTCATCGCTTTGCCAGTGAGCTCGGAGATGAGGCCTTCGATGTAGCTGAGTTGCGCCGGACGCATCAAGCTGTCTCGCGCAAAGCCTTCGGAGGTGGGGAAGCCCACTTTGATGACATTTCGCTGGATGCCGAGCATCGTGCCAGCCTGTACCCACGAGAGCACCAGCGGGCGGCGTTCCTGCACGAGGGAAACAAAGCGCGGCCAGAGGTCGATGTCGTCGAGGGACTCGACGGGAGCGGGTTCGGGGGCCGGTGGAGGCGGCTCGGCTTTGGCGACGATCGGGGGAGGGGGAGTGGAAGCGGGAGGCGGAGAAGAAGTCGGAGGCGGAGTGGGAGCCGGGGCGGGAACGAAAGGGCGTTCTTCGCGAAGGGTGTTCTCGACGGGTCTTGGAGCTGGTTGAGGGCGTGGTGCGGGTGCGGGACGCGGCGCGGGAGGGACGCGAGGCGTGGAAGGAGGCAGCGAGCCGCCATCGAGAGCCACAATGACATCGCTGATGGAGACTTCGTTGAGGCTTTGCACGGCGGCGATGACGCCGAGTTCAAAGTGAAGACGCTTGTTGCTCGCCCAGCGCATGCGGGCATCGACATCGGCGAGGCCATCGACGACCCGCAGAAGCTGCTCCGTGCTGCCCATCTGTGCCTGTACGGCGATTTCTTCGATCAGCTCGGGGCTCAGATCTTCGGAAGCGGCTTCGGGATCGGCCTGCTGCACCAGCAGCGTGCGGAAGTGCTGAATGAGATCACCCAGCAGGCGGGAGAGATCCTTGCCGGCTTCACTTTGATCATGCACGGCACGCAGCGCGTGAACGGTATCGCCTTCGAGGATGCAGCGGGCCAGATGCGCCACGGTCTCACCCGCCGTGAAGCCGAAGATATCGAGCACATCTTGCTCGGTGATATGGACGCCACAGAAGGCCACGAGCTGGTCGAGCATGGACTGCGCATCGCGCATGCCACCCTCCGCGCCCTTGCCGATGGCAAAGGCGGCCTTCTCATCGAGTTGCACGCCTTCAAGATCGGCGATGTGCAGCAGGTGCTTCGCGATGATGGCATTCGGAATGCGGCGCAGGTCAAAGCGCTGGCAGCGGCTGATGATGGTGGGCAGGATCTTGTTCGCCTCCGTGGTGGCGAAGATGAATTTCACATGCGGCGGCGGCTCTTCGAGCGTCTTGAGCAGCGCGTTGAAGGCCCCGGCGGTCAGCATGTGGACCTCGTCAATGTAGTAGATTTTGAAGGGGCAGCGCGTCGGGGCGAATTTGACGTTGTCACGCAGCTCGCGGACCTGCTCCACGCCGTTGTTGCTGGCACCGTCGATCTCCAGCACGTCCATGCAGCGCCCCTCGGCGATCTCGATGCTCAGTTCGTCATCGGGATCAAAGTCGATGCTAGGGCCGCCCTTGGCGCAGAGCGCCTTGGCAAAGATGCGGGCTGTGGAGGTCTTTCCCGTGCCACGCGGGCCGACGAAGAGGTAAGCATGCGCCAAGCGACTCTGCGCGATGGCATTGCGCAGCGTGCGCACGACGTGCTCCTGGCCGAGGACGTCAGCAAAGGTTCGAGGGCGGTACTTGCGGGCAAAAACTTGGTAACTCACGCCTCCAGCGGTAGGCAGTGTTTCACCGCCCGCAAGGATGGCATTCAGTGCGGGGCGATTCACAGGCTGGACGATTTCGGAGGCATCGCCTATTATCGGGGCATGAATACCCTGGAAACCGATGTCGAAGTGAGTGCCGATGGCAGCCTGAAACTGCTTTCGCCCCTGCCAGAATGGCTGAAGCCGGGACGCATGCATGTGCTGCTCTCGTTGCCGAACGGCGCAGCGCCAAAGCCGAAACGGGTGATCCCGACCGCCACGCCGGAGATGCTGGCAAAGCGGGCGGCGGCTTTTGAAGCCATCCGGGCGCTAGGTGGGCTGAAGGATGTGATTCCTGATCCAGTGGCCTGGCAGCGAGAAATACGCGAGGACGTGGTGCTTCCCGGTCGAGAATGATCTCATGATTTGTGATAGCAACATCCTCATCTATGCCGCCGAGCCCGGCGATACGCTCTGCCTCCCCTATGCGCAGAACTCGGATGCCATGATCGCTAGCGTGACCCGGATTGAAGTATTGGGCTTCCCAAAGTTTGGGCTGCTGACTCCGCAACGTCAGACGCAGCTTCACACTCTCGTCACAAACACAGCAGAGCTGCCTCTCGACGAGGAAATCATCCAGCGGGCCATCCAACTGCGGCAGCAGAAGAGCATGAAGCTGGGGGATGCCATCATCGTGGCCACGGCGCTGGAGTATGGCGTGCCGCTCGTCACGCGGAATGAGGGTGATTACAAACACATCACCAGCCTTCAGATCATCAATCCCTTTGCCTCAGATGCCCGGTGAATCATTCGAGGCTGAGCCGCTAAGTCGTTTTTCACTTTTGGTTTTCATTCGTTCTCCCCATGAGTTCTCCCACCTGTCGTTTTGGCATCCTCGGTGCCGCTTTCATTGCCCGGAAAAACTGGCAGGCCATCCGCGAGGCGGGGAATGCCTCGCTCGTGGCGGTGGCCAGTCGTGATGTGGCGCGTGCGAAGGCTTTTATCGACGAATGCCAGGCGCAGGTGCCGCATCCGGTGAAGCCGGAGGCCATGGGCAGTTATGAGGCGCTGCTGGCACGGAAGGACATTGATGCGGTTTACATCCCACTGCCGACGGGACTGCGCAAAGAATGGGTGATCCGCGCGGCGCAGGCGGGGAAGCATGTGCTGGTGGAAAAACCGGTGGGCTGCACAGCGGCGGATGTGGAGGAGATGATCGCGGTGTGTGAACAACATGGCGTGCAATTCATGGACGGGGTGATGTTCATGCATGGCCGCCGCCTGCAACGCCTGCGTGAAGTGGTGGACCGCGAGGTGGGCACGATCCGGCATATCGCCACGCAGTTCAGCTTCCTGAGCGATGACGAGTTTCAGCGCACGAACATCCGTGCTCATGGCTTGCTAGAGCCGCTGGGATGTCTGGGCGATCTCGGCTGGTATTGCCTGCGCTTCACGCTTTGGGCGATGGGTGAAATCACGCCGGTTTCAGTGACCGGGCGCATTCACGCAGAGACGCGGCAAGGCGATGACGTGGCTTCCGTGCCGCTGGCGTTTTCCGGCACGCTGAGCTTGGCGAACGGCGCGAACGCCTCTTTTTACTGCTCCTTTAACGCGGCGCATGCGCAGTGGGCCATCGTGAGTGGCGATCAGGCCCTGCTCCAGGTCTCCGACTTCGTTTTGCCCTACTCGGGTATGCAAACGCAGTTCACGCTGACGAAATCCGAGTTCGTGATCGACGGCTGCCAGGCGGACATGCATGCCTGCAAATACAGCGAAAGCCTCAACGAGCCGAGCAACAACGCACCCGAAGCCCAGGAGGTGCGCCTGTTTCGTGATTTTGCCGAACTCGTGCGCTCAGGCAGCC
>Ga0114981_10000322_pt1 | contig 30778 bp, 41 predicted proteins | sample S_140806_MF_Meta_FD_87028 | JGI IMG/M metagenome (GOLD analysis project Ga0114981, IMG submission 87028) | Freshwater microbial communities from Lake Simoncouche, Canada to study carbon cycling - S_140806_MF_MetaG | ecosystem: Environmental > Aquatic > Freshwater > Lake | place: Lake...
GGTAGAACCATGAAGAAAGCTCCCCTCCCCGCCGGCCTGAAGACCGAGACCGTCCCGTCGGCCCTGTTCTCCTACGATGCCCGTGAGGAGCACCCGGACGTGACGGCCATCAACGTGACCCACATCCTCGACGTGGTGATCCCCGGCTACTGGTCGATGAACCTCCGGGAGCGTCCGGACTACACGACCAGCCGGACCCTCGTGGCGTCCTGGTGCGAGGCCCATGGTGCCCACTACTACGCCAAGGATCGCGAGGACTTCTCCCTCTACGAGGCCGCCCGGGAGGCTGTCGACAAGGGCCTGACCAGGATGGTCTACGAGGACCTATCGTAACGACGCAAAGTTCCCAAAAGAAACGGTGTAAAAGTTGTACTTCTTGGTGTATGGTTGATCCATAGTCATGTTATCATGGATCGCCATACTTTTATCAGCCCTCGCCTTGTTCGAGATCAGGACTCTCAAGCAGCGCCTCCGAACCATCAGCCGAACACCAGGACCACGGGGTCGCAGAGGGTTACCTGGACCGGCAGGTCCTCGAGGTGAGGACGGGGTTGCCGGACCACCTGGTCCATCAGGACCGCAGGGGAGTAATGGTATGCCTGGACCCCAAGGTGACAGAGGTCCTGCGGGTGGGCCTGGTATGCTTGGTACCACAGGACCCATGGGACCTACAGGCCCGCAGGGCGACAAGGGCGATCCCGGAGTTGTTGGCGAGGTAGGACCCCAAGGTCCGACAGGTGCCACAGGACCCCAAGGTGGGCGAGGTGAGGCTGGTCCAAAAGGTGATATGGGACCACCCGGTCCGCGGGGCGAAGTGGGTCCTAGAGGTCCCCAGGGCTTCAAGGGTGAGTCCAGCGGACCGGCCGAACGTGAACTCCTTGCCCATTGGGCCCACGAGGCCTTGAAGCCTTCTGGAGAAGAATAGCACTGAGCAGTGCAAAGTTCTACCTCGAAAGGATATACTAGGACCATGAACATCGTCGAGTACGTCTCCGGTCTCCGCAAGTACCGCATCACCCTCGTCCCCGGTGCCTACGTCGTCGTCGAGGCCTTCAAGGATGACCAGTTCGTCTCGATGAAGAGGTTTGAGGTGGGGGACGAGGTGGAGTACGACTCCTTCAACCTGAGCTACACAGGCCTCATCATGGCGATCGGCAAGAAGACGGTCACCGTGGAGACCTCTTTCAGGGGAAACAAGCGCCTCAAGGCCGAGGAGTTCGGCTGGCGGAACTGGGACTTCAATGCTGCTGAGACCGCACGACGCAACGCAGAAACGTCGCAATCTATCTGAGGGCTGTGCAAAGTTCGGACCCGAAAGGGTATACTAGAACCATGGAAACGGTCTTCGCCAAGGTCCCCCAGCACCTCTACCTCTTCCGGTCCGCCTGCGGGACCAAGTTCATCGACCGGGACGGTCGGGGCTGGAAGCTCCACACCCCGACCCTCGGGAAGTGGACCTACTTCCCCACCTTCAAGGCCTGCCTCACGGCGGCCTGAAAAGTCGCGGAGGCGGTGCAAAGTCAACCCTAAAAGAGGTAAGGTAGAACCATGCCGATCATCAAGACGAGCTACGACGCCAACGTCGGCCCCGAGACCCTCTTCCGTGGTCGGGTGCTCAAGATCGAGAAGACCACGGAGACCCGCAACTGGTCGGACACGTTGGACTACAGCGACCACCGCTCCACGGAGTGCACCTGGGCCCTCGTCTACCTCGGGACCCACGGCGTGCCGCCCCGCGGTTGGAACGGCCGGGTGATCGCCCACATCAAGGACCCGTTCTGGGAGACGCCCCGGGACCTGACGGTCGACGAGCGGTTCGCCTGGATGGACTGCACCAACCTCTTTGGGGACCGGCACGGTTACCTGCTCAAGGCCGAGGTCGACACGGTGGGCGACCTTCTCATCGCCGGTGGCACGGAGAACATCTACGACCAGCTCGCCGCCTGGGAGGCCCACCACAAGGCCGCCCTCGAGGCCCGAGTCGCGGAGCATGCCGCAAAGGAGGCCATCCGCCTCGCCGCCGAGAAGGCCGCGGCCGAGAAGAATGCCGCCCGTGCTGCCAAGGCTGCCGAGAAGGATGCCGTCCTCAAGGCCGCCGCTGAAGGCCACCTCGCCCGGATCCCCACCAAGGGCACTCAGGTCACGGTGGATGGGTTCACAGGGAAGGTCTTCTGGATCGGGGTCTCCAAGTACCGTGGGTCCTGGTCCGCCCGGGCCGGTATCAAGGACTCCAGGGGCAACGTGCAGTGGGTTCCGGCGGACCGGTTCTCCTGACCTAGGATGACACAGGAGAGGCTTCCATAAATCCGGGAGGGGTAACCAAGGCCCGACTCCCCAAAGCCTCTCCTGGGTCATCCTCGAGACCTCGACAAAGTTCACAGGACAGTGCAAAGTTCCACCTTGAAGTGATAAGTTAGAACCATGGACAAGCACACCGCCTCGGACATCCTCGGAGCCCTCATCACGGTCGCCTCCACGGCCTTCGCCGGCTACTGGCTCCTCGCCCTCTGACCCTTCACTCCCAACCACAAGGACGACACCATGAACGACTCGATCACCATCAAGACCTGCAAGTGCGACGAGTGTGACCATACGGCACCTGGTGTGGAGTACACATCCCTCGGGTCCCCGGTTCTCTTCGTCTGCAAGCACTGCGAGCCCAAAGGGTTCGAGAAGCAGGCCCGACAGGATATCGATTCCTGGTTGGCCGGCGGTTCGTTCCGCTGATCCCGGTGCAAAGTCAACCCTGAAAGAGTTAAGGTAGAACCATGGCAACTCGCTCCTACATCGGCAAGCTCCTCAACGACGGCTCCATCACCGGCATCTACTGCCACTTCGACGGTTACCCGGAGGGCGTCGGTGCCACCCTCAAGGAGCACTACACGGATCCGGTCAAGGTGGATGCCCTCCTCGCCCTCGGCTCCATCTCGTCCCTCGGGGCGGAGATCGGGGAACAACACGAGTTCGAGGATCGATCCCGCGACTGCGTCACGGCCTGCCACCGGGACCGTGGCGAACGCCTTGAGGCGCCGACCGTCTACCGGAACATCGACGAACTTCGCCGGAATGCCTTCAACGACCTCGGGGCTGAGTATGCCTACGTCTTCGTCAACGGGGAGTGGGCCACCACGGAGTTGGGTCCGGCGTGACCCTCGATGAGTTCCTCCGCAAGGCCCTGGAACCTCAACGTGCCACGAGACCGGGACAACGGTTCATCAACCTCCTCCACGAGGTGAAGCCCAGCCTCGCCTACAACCTGAAGAAGATCAACCTCGATCCGTACTACATGGATCAGCTCCTCCCCGCGGCCATCCAGTACGCCGTGGACAACTGGGACGCCTTCAGCCCAACCGACTACATCATAGGAGTCGATGAGTGATGAAAGATACAAGAAATTCCCTCATCTAGTGCAAAGTTCAACCGGGAAGTGATAGGGTAGAACCATGGGTTACGAATCGACCACGTACGAATGCCGGGGTTGCGGGCGATACGGTGACGGAACCTGGGTGTCCCTGCCACCTGAGTGGTCACGCATCGAGCGGATCGACGGGCCGAACAGCATCTGTCCTGCCTGTGTTCACGATCGTCTCGAGGATGTTCTCAAGGATCTTCGCGAGGACGGTTACGAGCACGCCCACGTGGTGCAAAGTTCAACCGAGAAGTGATAGGGTAGAACCATGAAGAAGACGATCCCCCATGCGATCCCCCAGAGGCCGTGGCAGTCCTACCCCGGCGAGAACTTCGACCGCACGACCACCATGGCCCTCCAGATCGCGGACGAAGCTCGGGCCAATGGGCGGGTCGAACCGGCCCACGGCTACTCCCGAGGAGACTGGGAGACGGCTGAAGAACGTCTCGTCCGCAGTGCAAAGTTCGCCTGAGAAAGGGTATATTAGGACCATGAAGAACGACATCACGGTGGGCGACCTCGTCGAAGAGGTGGGCACGGACTCCGGTTGGTGGGTGGTGACCGAGGTCTTCCGGAACACCCACCGCAAGTACATCGTCTGCGAGGATGCGGCGGGGCGACCGGTTCGCATGGTGACCGAGGTCTTCCGAAACACCCTCCGCGAGGGGTTCGCGGCGAAGCTGGTCCTTAAGGATCGACCGGACTGCGTCACCTTCGTCCCCATCGACCGGTTGGCCAAGGTCGGCTGAGAAAAGTTCTCCCGGCGGTGCAAAGTTCCCAGCAGAAAGGATATACTAAGACCATGAAGCTCACCAAGAAGCAGGTCCTCGAGATGTTCCGCGAGTTCTGGACCGGGCACCCCGGTTCGTGGACGGAGAGCGAGAGGCGGGAAGCCTGGAACGACTTCACGGATATGTTGTGCAAGGATCGGCAGATCACGGAACGCCAGTACGAGACCTGGGCCAACCCGTTCTGAGCCGGGGACAAAAAGTTCCCCAGCCCGGTGCAAAGTTCCCAGCAGAAAGTGTATACTGAGACCATGAAGAACGCACGCTTCAACGAGGAGATGGCGATCATCAACGGCCGCGGCACCTGGAGCGCCGACGGCTCCACCCTCACCCTGGAGAACGGGCGGATCCTCACGAAGGACGAGCAGTGGTCGGAGCGTGACCGCCTCCTGTCCGCCCGTCTGGCGAAGCCTGCCAAGCCGACCTCCCCTGCGGTCAAGCGGGAACGAGCCCGTCGGATGGCAACCGGCTGGTACTGAGCCGGGGGACGAAAAAAGATCCTCCAGCCCGTGCAAAGTTCAACCTCGAAAGGGTATACTAGGACCATGAAGACCACGGTAGAGGTAGTCCAGGCCCGCGATGTTCTCCGGCTCACCTTATCCCTCGAGGAAGCCAAGCGGATCCGTGCGGCCCTCTCGGACCTGGACGGGGAAGACTTAGACGCCTATGGCGGGATCCTTGAGGTCCTGCGGAAGGCCATTCCCCAACAATGGGCTCGGTGAGAGCAGTTCTCCCGGCGGTGCAAAGTTCAACGAGGAAAGGATATACTAGGACCATGAAGAACGAAGCCATCTACGAGATCGCGTACTTCACCCCCAAGGGCAAGCCCGGCCGGAAGCAGGTCCGCCAGTCGCGAATCGTCAAGGAAGCTCAGAAGCTGTACGACGCCGGGTACCACGGCATCCAGGTCTCCTACTACCCACTGATCGCCGGCGTCGATCCGATCATCTGACCTGCGGTGCAAAGTTCAACCTCGAAAGGATATACTAGGACCATGAAGAACCCCGGCAAGTACGAGTCGACTCTCGCCACCACCCTCAAGTCCCTAGGTCTCGACCACCGCGCGGAGGACCCCAACTTCCTGGAACTCCGCGAGGCGGCCTACAAGATCGACGACCTCCGTGCTGAACTGGAAGGTTGCTCCCGGCGTCGCGCGGACCGACTCACGTCCTTCGCCAATGATGTGGCCTCGGGCCGGATCCACATGACACCCCCGACGGGCAGCTCCCTCGTCGATGACATCGCGGAGAAGACCACCATCCTCAACGAGAAGTCCTCATCCTTCCCCACCCTCCTCCGCCTCGTCGCCGGACCAACCGCACCGAAGGAGTTCTTCGCGATCCTCCGCACCTGAGAAACCCAACCTTCGCCACCACCGACCCGCAGGAGGATGATATATATCCTCCATGAAGCTAACACGCCGCCACCTCCGCACCATCATCGATGAGGTCATCACAGAGGATCTCAAGAACGTTCGCAGCAGCCACGAGAAGACCATCGCCGGCACAACCGCGCTCCGCAAGATGCACGACGCCCCCGGCGTTCTCGATGCGCTATCGAAAATCACTGACCCCAAAGAACTGGCTCAGGTCATAGAAGCCATCATCGACGCAGTTCCCATGGTCAAACGCGGAGACGTCCTAGCGGCTCTGGCGAAGGTGACACGTCATGAACGCACCACACACAGGTTCTAACATGCGCCTCGACAGATCACATCTCGTGGCCTTCCTCGAAGGCACTGTCCTCGGGGTCATCTTCGGCTGGGTGCTGTGGTGGGGCCTGCTGCGCGACTGAGACGCAAAGGGGCCCGATAAAGACGGCGCAAGGCCGGGGGCTGGGGGTTAAAAGGCTGTAAAAGGGCCCCTAATTTAGGTGGGGGGCCGGCCCCTAAAATAGGCCCCTTTCGGGCCTAGGGGCCCCCCGGCCATTTATAGCATTTTCTGTGGGCTTTCTAGGGCCTCCGGGGGGCGCTAAGGTCGTTCGCGCGACTCGAGAAATTTTGAGATCAAAACGGTACCTTCTCCTGTCTCGTGGAGGCACATCAGCCTATTTAGATCGTGTTGGACCTGAAGCCCGGCGATCTATGCACCTATCTAGACGATGGTGATACGCCGCGGGTCCTGTTGTCACGGGTCTTGATGTTCCTCTATGTAAATCCGAAGCATTCCGATGAAGGCATGTTCCTGTGTAATGATGGGTCGCTCGACGAGGAGTACTTCGTGTTCCTGAGGCGCCTGTGACCGAGTTCCGGAGCGAGGGAAAGATCCCTCGCGGCCGTCGTGCTCGAAATTTCTCGGGAATTTTTTCGTATCGAAATCGACCGTTGTTCTTTGGTGGGATGATGCGTACCATGGATGGCGAGGTGATGAGATGCGAATGAGTTACGGCAAGCTGTTCGAGAGGATGTTCGTGACGTCAGTGTTCAGGTTGATCATTGGAGCGATCTTGAAGCCGTTCCGTCGGCTGCTGTAGGCGGTGGTTCGGCGCCACTCTAAGCATTCCAGAAATATTCGAGAGTTCGTGGGGATATAAAACCTTGACGAGCTTTTTTTATTTTTAGAGAATGATTACATCGTATAAGTTGTACAAACCTCTTATAGGATATAGTATAGGTATACAAATATATGGCCCTAGGTGTCTGTTGTCATTGGATTAGGCATGAAGTTGCGCCGCGGAGCGGCAAATCGCAAGTCATCAACGAATTGGATGAGAGAACCTTGCAATTGGGTCGATACGAACGAGGTTCTTATGCTGAGGACTCGATTCGTTCGTTGTATCTGCACAATGTTCGAATGTTGCGAGATGTGTTGCGGAAGGTTGCGGCGAGTGGCGTGCGGTTGTTCCGCGTGTCATCCGCGATGTTTCCGTTGAGTGATCGCGTTCCTCGAGGGTTGTGGGACAACGAGGTCGTGAAGCGCGAGTTGATGTTGTGTGGCGAGGTGGCACGGAAGCATGGCATTCGGTTGACGACTCATCCGGGTCAGTTCTGCGTGTTGTCATCAGATTCTGATTCCGTGGTGGAGAAGGCCGTTGTCGAGCTCGAGCATCATGCCTGGATGTTTGATTCCATGGGGTTGCCGAGGAGCCCTTACGCTGCGATCAACGTGCACGGTGGCAAGTCAGATCGAGTTTCACGGTTGATCGATGCGATTCGATCTTTGCCTGAGGCGTCGAGGTCGAGGTTGACGTTAGAGAATGACGAGACGTGTTATTCGTTGGTGGACCTGTTGCCGGTGGCTCTCGAGACGGGCGTTTCTCTCGTTTGGGATTCGCATCATCACGTGTTCAACGATGGTGGATTGGACGGCGCAGAGGCTGCAGATGCAGCCGATGAGACGTGGCCTAAGGGAGTGAAACCTCTGCAACATATCAGTAACACGGAACCGGGTATGGAAGGCGGTTCATTCACCGAACGTCGGAAACACAGCAACATGATTCATTACGTGCCAGAAATCCAGCTCGAGCGCCTCCGGCGCGATGCTGTGGACGTTGAAGTCGAGGCCAAGTTGAAGAATTTGGCGGTGTTCGATATGTCAAAGAAATTTAGTATTCCTTTGTGAATTACCTTTGAGCAAAGGTGTTTGAGAAAAGAGTATAAAGTAATTGACCTCGTAAAAGAGGATATACAGGAGAGAAAAAACATGGCGAAAAATAAGACAGTTCAGAAGCGTTCCTCGGATTTGACAGTGCAGTATCCCCAAAAGATTACGTTCGATGAGCTTGCAGTGGTAGATGATGACACGTTGGGTAGCATGCACAAGAGCCACGTGGATGCGATCAATCGTATGTCAAGTCACGATCTCAACACGAGTCCATGGGAGATTGAGTTGTGTTATGTGCAGCGAGAGATGCAGATGAGGATCCTACGGAAGGAGTTACACACGAAGTATCTCTCTAACGTGGTTTCTCATGAGGTGGACTGAAGATGAATTCCGAACCCCAAGGATTGAGAGAACGCTCTCGAGATCTCGCCGGAGACGGCGATGCAATGGGTTACTATTTAAACTCGTTAAAGAAGCATCAACAGCTTAATCATGAACAGATGGTTGAGTTGTTCAAAATCTTAGAGGAAGGTGGGCCTACCTCTTCTAAGGTGAGGAATAAGCTGGTTGAAACCAACTTGAGATTGGTCGTTTACGTTGCAAAACAATATAAACGACACAACATGCCTCTTGAAGACATTATTCAAGAGGGAAATTTGGGATTGATGAAGGCGATCGAGAAGTTCGACTGGCGGAAAGGTTTTAGATTTTCCACTTACGCCACTTGGTGGGTTCGACAAGCGATCGGTCAGCATATTCTAAAGAGAAAGAGAATCATTCGTATGTCGGCCCATGCTGTCAACACACAAAAAAAGTTGATGTCGGCGGCCGAAGAATACCGATCAACCATGGGTTGCGAGCCGAGCGTGGAGGAACTGAAGGAGCTGACAGGAACGTCAGATATGATCTTCAATGCCACGACGATCAGCGGTCGGGCAATCATTTCTCTGGATCAACCTCTTTCATCAGATCCAGATTCTGACACAATTGAGGATAAGATTGGCGCGGATCTATCAGAGGATCCTATGCAGATAGTTTCTTCAAGGGAACTGTTGGGCGTTGCGAAAGAAGTCATGGAGCAATTATCACCAAAAGAAGCGGCAATTTTGAGGTTACGGTTTGGGTTGGTTGAAGACGTTTCTGCTGATGATTCTTATAACTTGACGCAGGAAGAGGTGGCTTCAATTGCAGAAGGTCATGGGTTAACATGATTGAGTATTTGATACTTTTCTTTTCTACTTTAAGCTGCGTTCTATCAGGGATAGCTTTTAGTCTGTTGCGTAAGATTGCTAAAGAGCAATCAGGACGTGAATCTTTTGATACTATGAAGCTAGAAGAGAACCTCAACACTCGTTTGAGAGATTTGCAGATGACTCAGTTTAGTTTACGAATGCCGAATTATCCGCGGCCGAGCGGTGTCACGAGGAAAAAATAATTTATGACGATGAAAAAAGGTAGCAAATTTGACGGCGGATATGCGACAATTGACGAGAATGGTGTTAATTATCGTGACATCGCTGAGACAATGACTCATCTCGGATATAAGATGAACCATTCATCAGCTCGTAATTATGTTTTACGTGTTATGCGAAAGTTTGTAGATGCTATTGCAGAGAAGCATGGAGTCGCGTTGACAAGCGATGATGCAAACAAGATTTCAAAGTCTCCGCTATTCCAAAGCGGAATTTATGACTTGCTGCAGGACTTAGATGTCCATAGAAAAATTGGTGAAAAATGAAAGCGGTAAAATATCAAAAAAAATCTTTGATTAAACTAGAGAATTTGTTGAGGCGACGAAAAACGACGCTTTCCAAATTCTTACAAGAGAGAGGTATCACGACGTATCAGGCACTCGAGTCAGTTTGTTCTAGGCTAGGGGTTGTTACGCCTTCCTTTGAGGCATTTAACCTATGCATTCCTTCCTACGTATCAGATCCGACTGATGGTGTTATTGTTGTTCCGCCGCTAGACGTTGTAAATGAGGTGACGGGCGAGAAAGAAGACGTTGGAGATATTTTCGTTGCAATCTCGCCCGGGGCGACTTACGAAATCTCGATGATGGATAATGACGAGCAGATGTCTGGATCTGCAGACGTCGTTGACGTTCGCAGTTTTTCTCGTAAAAAGAATAAAAAGGCGGTTGGATGAAGATGAGACGTGTTGTTTATGATATTGAAAATTTCAAGCAAGAAAAGAAACACAACAAGACCCCAGAAGATTCTCAAAACTGGTTATTTGAAAAGCGGAACATGGCTTTAAAACTCATCAACAATGCTTCAGCTTTGTCTGATGCCGTCGGTGTTTGTAACCATGTTCTGGAAAAGAATCCAGATTCGGAGTTAAAATTTGCAGTTGAAAAAATCAACAAGGTTATTGAAGAGCTAAAAAAAGACTTTAAGAAGAATTACACATTCTAGGTCACTCATGAACAAACGAACTATGTTATCTCAACGTAATGTTTACATGAGATTGGCGTTAGAGAAATTTCTTAGTTCAAAATGTGTAGAGTACCTCGACAAAGAAGAATTGGCAAATTTAAACTCCGCATTTCTTTCTCTAACACCAGGAGAGAATATCCACGTTTTTAAATTGGAAGTCGTCTTTCCTTTAGAAAAAAAATCGATATTTCGGGGGATTGTTGCCGTTGTCAGTTTTGCGTGGAACGTAGCAAAAGAAAATGAAGTGGACAAACAAGGAAATCTTTGGTCGGTTTACGAATTTATGCCGACTCTTTCTCTTAAAGAGCGTTATTCTCTTTCAGGGGAAATACTGAAATATTGGGTAGAATGTATCTCTAGCATCTTACATCTTTTAGATGATATAAAATCGTTAAATATTCCTCGTAAAGTCAAAGAAATGACGTGCACCAATGAGGAACGATTAAGAATCGAGTTGCAAAAAAAATATGAAGAATCTTGTGCGGCTTTATCAAGATATTTTCGAACTTCAGAAGGAAAAAAGTTAAGATTAAATTTAAGGAAAAAAGGTAAACAAAAAAAAATACCTCTCAAGTTTATATCTGAATTTTTGTTAGATAGTTCACGCAAAAAATACGAATTTAAAGTTCGAGAGAATGACTCTTCTTATTTCAGCAAGTATAGAAGATATTCTATCTTAGTCGAAAATGACTGCGCCTTAATAAGAAGAGAAGAGTGAAATGTCTAAATTTTGTTTGTTATAATAACAACATGTCAACAGTAATTGATGTCCTCGAAGCGCTCGAGTCTGATAATTCAAGAATCTTCAAAGAAGATCTTCTTGATAGGTGCAAAGGAAATTCTTTGCTCAAAAAAGTCTTTGTCGCGGCATTCGATCCGTATTCAAACTACTACGTCAAAAAATTTAAGTCATCCAAAAGTTTCAATAGAGTTGATGATGATGATACTGTCATCGAACGATTTCTGAACTTGATCGGACAAGAGCTAGCAACTCGAAAAATCACGGGTAATGATGCCAAGAGTGCCGTGGAACAGTTCTTTTTAGAACTAGATGAACGTCAAGCAAAGTGGTGCCAACGAATTCTTCTTAAGAATTTAAGATGTGGAGTTCAAGAAACGACCGTAAATAAGGTGTGGCCTGGTACCATCAAGAAATTCACCGTTCAACTTGCGGATAGCCTTGAAACACATCACGATCCTAACGCAGGCATTCAAATTAAGGATCAAATCATTTATCCTGTCCGGGTTGAACCTAAGTTAGATGGGTTACGATGCATCGCTGTGAAGCTAGCTGGCGAAGTTACTCTGTTTACGCGTAGCGGATCAATACTAGAGACTCTACCTAAGATTAAGTCGATTTTGGAAAATGTAGGGTGGGATAATTTTGTTCTCGATGGAGAGATCATGGGATCTGACTGGAATGAGTCTGCGTCCGTTGTGATGTCTCACAAAAAGAACAAAGATGATTCCAACATGATCTTACACGTTTTTGACGCGATGCCTTTCGACGATTGGCGTGATCAAAACAATGAGATGTCTCTAGCTGACAGAGCCATTCTAGCCCATAAGTTGGTCGAACAGGTCGCTGACAAGTCCATTGCAATTGTCGAAGGTAAGGTTGTCAATGATCAGCATGCTCTTTTAGAGTTTTATTCTGCAAAGATGGAAGCAGGATACGAAGGCATTATGGTAAAGAAGTTGGATTCTAATTACGTTTTCAAACGCTCCAACTCAGTCCTCAAGCTTAAGCCAGTGTCTACCTACGAAGGAGTAGTGGTAGGAAACTACCTGGGAACTCGAGGTTCAAAGAGAGAGGGCATGTGGGCAGGATTTGAAGTTGTTTTGCCGAACGGCGTTGTGACGAGGGTCGGTGGTGGGTTCACCGACAAGATTAAGGCAGAGATCGGAATGAACCCCGCCGCATGGCTCGGCAAGGTGATTGAGATGGAAGGTCAGCCAGATCCTGCTACAAAAAATGGACTAACCAAGGATGGCCGAATCAGGTTTCCTGTCTTTGTTAGAGAGAGATCAAAAGATGACGTTGACGTAGTTGTATTAATCGCAGGAGAAAAGTTTATAAACAAAAATATTGAACAGTTTGTTTGATAATGATATAGTTATCGTCGAAGTTGTAATACAATTGAACACAGCTTCGTTACAGGAGATTATTTAAAATGACAAAGGTATTATCAGTAGTTCTTGCCGCTCTTTTTATCGCTGCATGTGCCGCCACAGATGCACCAGCTCCAGCCGCTTCTGCTTCAGCTGAGGTAGTTGTTGATGTTGCTGCCTCGGTTTCGGCAGCAGCTCCAGTTGAGAGTGCTGCACTTGCTGCTACGCCAGCTTCGGCTGCGCCTGTTGCAACAGTTGCTCCCAGCGCAACAGCAACAGCAGCTACAAAGTGATGAACATTTGAAGGTTATAAATTATTATAACCTTCATATTGGTCCCATCGTCTAACGGTTAGGATACGTGATTTTCACTCACATAATCGGGGTTCGATTCCCCGTGGGATCGCTGAAAGCCATCAAAGATGGCTTTTTTATTATGAATTCTTTACCAAAAATAGGCGAAAGAATAGTGGTTTACGGTTTGCCACAAGAAGCAAAGGTAGCATCCGTTCAATGGGATACTACCTTTTTTGATTGGATTATCGGTTTAGATTGGGGAAATTACGGAACTTCAAAAGTTAAGTTACATGATGAATTTAAGATTTGGTATAGAATTTCAACGGTAAATTAGTCAGATTCTACTTTTTTGAGAACATTCATCACTTTAATAGTGTCTTGTTCAGAAGCATCAATCAATTTTGCAACCATATCACCGAATATCTGATTGTCGTTAGAATTTCTTTTTCCTAAACGAAGATTCGTCACGGCTGTTTTCAATTTTGCTCCATCGAGGCCAAGGGTTTTTGCAATTTTATTGACGTCAAGCGTACCTTCAGCTCCAGTGGCAGTTTGAGTACCAGACTTTGCAGGTTTAGATCCTGCGTTAGCAGGATCTGTAGGGGCGGCCTCGTTCAATTTTAGTAATTCTTTTTTAATGATTTGTCGAAGTTGCGATTCTGTGATTTTCATGTTAATCCTGTGGCAACAATAAACGTATATATCTATGTAGCAACAAAAAGAAGTTTCATTTCACGTAATGCTTATCTTGCCTTAAAAATATTATTTTTAACCACCAACGGATTATCCTTTATTTTCCAAAATTGTTTTTCTAGCGGTGGTTCTTGTCCTTCCTTAAACCACATTAATTTGCGGCCTTTGGTAGAATCATAAACACCTATAATCGTTATTTGTCCTGCATGAATTAAGTCATGGCAGATATGACATACGATACTAAGATTATAATTGTTGTTAGTACATCTAGGATCGCATCGCGGAATGATGTGATGAATGTTGAGAGCTGCTGGATTGTTGTATCCACAAATTTCGCAGGTTTCTTTGAGTAACTTTATTTGCCCTCTGTGCCTCTTGGATTCCACGGATTGAATATAAGATAAAAATGGATCGTGTGTACACACGATCCATTATCCATTTTATTCATGATTTCTTAAATCAAATCCCGCTGATGGTGCAGCTACCAGAAGCAGCCATGACTAAAAATGATCTTCCATCGCTTATAAGAGAAACTGATTTATTTGTTCCTGTTTCTAAAGTTAATTTGCTACCTTGGTTATTAGGCGTTGTTCCTGCCATGCCAGCAAATACTTTCGTGCCACCAGTTTCTTGAGAACCTGTTAGATTGTGGGGGGATCCGTCTGAAGTACGAAACACGAATACTCCTCCTGGAACAGACGACGCGAGTGGCATGATCCAAGTGGTGGCGAAGTCGTAATTTAAGTCGTATGCGCCAGGTCTCGTTATATTTCCTGGGTTAGTTTTCAATGAAACTCTTACCGTAGGAAGAGAACTCATAGAAATAGAAGAATTTATTTGTAATCCAGATCCTTCCTCTTCTACTACCCCCCTTGAATCGTCGATAGTTATTTTAGACATGATTTTTGTTCTTTCGTTAATCAAATCCCGCTGATGACGCAGCTACCAGAAGCAGCCATGACAAGGAATTTATTTCCGTCGCTGATAAGTGCGACGGAAGACCCTTGGACATTTTCAAGAGCTAGTGCGCTGCCTTCGTTAGCGGGAGTAGCACCTGCCATGCCAGCAAACACTTTCTTACCGCTAGTTTCTTGAGAACCTGTTAAAACGTGAGCGTGAGCTGAAGCACTTCTAAAAACGAAAGTTCCTCCGGCGACTGAAGACGCAAGAGGCATCACCCAAGTCAATGCTGAAGAGCCAGATAATGTATAAACGCCAGGCACGTTCAATGTGCCAGCTGAAGTTTGTGATGAAACAGCCGTAGTTGGCAAAGAAGTTAGAGAAATTGAAGAATTGATCTGCAACCCTGAACCTGCAGATTGAATGAGACCTTGCGAATCACTAATGGTTACTTTTGGCATGATTTTCCCCCATGAAAGATGGTTATGGGTAATTATTGTCTAATTAGTAAAATTTAAATAGGATTTTGGTTAATAATTCCTGAAATCCATGGTCCCGTATAAAATTCTTCAACTCTGCGTCTATCACCTTTGGCAACAGTAAAGGCGACGGCAGCTCCGGCAGATGAAGATGTAGTATTTGCAGATTGGTTGGGCACATCATTACCTGTCGTCGGGTCGAACCCTAAAATAGATCCGTCGGCTTTTACTCCTCCAAACCATCCTGTTTTAGTGTATCCATTACCCATTACATACAACCAATTTGAATTACCGGGGGTTCCATCAGGCCATCCTCCTCGTTCGAGCGGTGTCTTTGGAGTATCTCCATGGACTGTGATGACTACGTTGTCGGCAAGGGTCTTTCCTGAACATGTTGGATCGGGTGTTGCTGCAAGGTCATTCATGAACTCATCAAGGATGAGTCCTAGATGATTCACTGTGGCAAGTAGGGTTCCCATGTCAGCAAATGCTCCGTGAGGATCGTCTCGCATGACAGGAAGTGCCACGCAAGATGTGAGACCTAACTTGAAAGCCTTCGATGTGGTGATGAGAGTCTTTGCCAACTCACGTAGCTTATTAGGCGTAGAGTCTACAACGCCGTATCTCATTAGGTCATCTTGGGTTGGTTCCAAGAGTGCTGCCAGGTTTTTTCCAAGGAAGTTTGCACTCTTCTTTCCGATGTCTAGAGGACGTTGAACAGTTGGCCTAGTAGCAGCTGTATTTAGACCGAGGAATGTCTTGTAGTATGCCTCAAAGAGTTGTGCATCGCTCTCTACTTCGAGGATAGATCGGCTTGCGGCGCTGTTGAACAACTGAACCATGCCATCCGCGTTTCCTACCGTGGCAAGTTGAGGTGCACCAGGCGCAGTCCCGAATGCAAGAGGTGTAATGCCGATGACGGGAAGAAGCGTTGGATTTGCCCTTTGAACGGAAGAGCAAACTGCCAGCATGCTTTGACCTGCTCCTACCGACGCGGCAGATCCAGGTGTAGGTGTGTGGGTCTGGTTAGTACCTGCCATGAATGCAGAGATCCTCTTCAATTTATCTCTTTTTGTCCACGGTGATTGTGGAACATGATACAATGTCTTATCGGTGTCTGTGGCTTTAAGCTGTTGTCCCTGGGCATGGAATGCGAAATTATTATTGGTTGATGTGGCTACTTCATTGTGAGGCCATAATAACTGGAACCATGCGAATCCACCATCACCTGCCACGAGATGAACTGATCTCATTGTGGTTGAGCATGAGGCCTCGTCCGCCATCGCAGAACCTGCAGAATCGCTAATAACATTTAACACTTGTGATCGATCGAGGGCCAGAGCTGCGCCTGCGGCTGCGGTCCACTTTAGGAATCTTCTTCTTGATTGTCCACGTAGATCTTTTAGGTTTGACATTGTTTTCCTTTCACTCGCAAGAATGTGCTGCGGATAGCAAAGTTGCGATTGCGATTGCTTGACCCTTTTCAGGAGTTGATGCATTAATGACCAAGTCAGTACAAATCGCAAGGTGTTGTTGCGTGGCAGGTTTTCCTAAGAGACACGTCACACCAGCCTCCAAACACCAACCATTCTCATCAAAGATGGGTGCTCCGACGCCTGACTCCTGACACTGTGCCATAGATGGAAGTGCAGCAATGATTTCCGGTGCCGCTTGAACGAAGATGTCGAATTGCTTCGCTGCGCCTGAAGATGTCCATACTGTCGTCTCACCAACTCGTGCATCATAGACAGCAGCGCCCAACGGGCCTGTTCCGTCATTCAACAATTGTCCTGCTGTCGGAGGATCTCCTGTTGCTGATAGATTAACACCGAAATTTTCTAGAATATTTCGTAATGTCGCAACTGGAATCTTCTGACAGGAATGCAACCTCGTCCTGATCTCCGGCGGGCCCTCATCCTGACGTTGGGCGAGCACCTCCAAGGGATCCTTGTTTCCGTCTTCACCTAGTCCTGACATATGATCGAAAGTGTTGTCTTCGCTGCCCGTGTAATCGTCAGGAGGCGGAGGTTCCTCAGGTGGTGGGTCTGTTTTGGGATCTTAGACAGGTGGTAGGAGACCATCAGGTGTATCTAGACCGCAGGATAGGCTAAGGAAGGCCAATGGGAGGCTCAAGAATAATCTTTTGTAATTCATATGATGTTTTTCCTGCTTCAAAAATTTACAAAATCATCGTGCTTCAACATGAAGCGGAGAGTCTCTTTCACATTCATCCCCGTGGACTCGAACTTTTCCACGAGGGGATCGAGGACTTCAGGAGGAACAGTGGCGAGATCGTTGACGACATCCTCCTTCGACATGACCATGTTCCACAGGCGAGTCGTGACGCAGTCAGCAATGATAGGATCATCAGCAATTGCTGCGCCAAATGCTGGGAGATCATCAGCCTCGCTTCCAAAGCGCCATGCCGTCTTTTCGCCAGAAGAAAGCCAATGTTCTACTTCAGTCGTCACCGGTTCCGGAAGCACGGGTGTGCTCACTGAGCTCTCTCCCACCCACATGCCTTCGGCATCGAAGTTAGCGAATAGAGGAGCGATGTGGTTCATCGTCGCGTGACAGTTCGCACACACTACAGACTGTGTATCCCGGAAATTGATGGGAGAATCCGAGATAGATTCGAAAGGCCAAGGAGACACGTAATCCTTACCGTCCACGACAGTGGGCTTATCAACTGACTCGGCGGGAAATTTCTGGCACGCAAAGACTTCCTGGACCCACCTGACCCGACGGAAGGCCATGTTGCTGTAGAAATGCTTCATCGTGCCTGGGTTGGTGAGGACCCCTGCGTGAACAGGTACAGCGTTTTCACACTCCCCGTCGACAAAGTCTCCATTCTCAAAGGTAGGACACGTGTTCGTGGTGGCCGTGAACACATCGGTGAAAGGACTACCATTTACTGAGATTCTTGCGGCGAGGACGGGTGAATGATCCATCATCTCAGAACCGCCTTGACGCATCGTGTCGCGCCAAAATTTCACCATGCGAGCTTGAAATCGCGAATCATCAATCATTTCATCAACGATTGATTCATACTCTGATTTCTTATTTTGAGCATTCTGTAGCCTGCGAATAGTCTCTAAAGTAGGTAAAGTTCTAGTTAGCTTTAATGATGCAGTTCTTAGAGCTTCTTCATAGCTTAGTTTTCTATCGTCTAGTGTGGTTTTTTCAGGGGCTTCGCCTCCTGAACCAGCACCTGAAGAAGTCGTGTTGTCGGTTGATGAAGATCCTTGTCCTGAAGAGTTATGTTCGTTTAATCCTTCAGGAGTTGAAGCGCAACCAACTCCGCATAAGATAAGAATCGTTAAGATTTTTTTTGACATCACCATGATATTAATATCTCGTATTCAAAAAAATACAAGATAATATCAAGATTATTTTTTGTGTGCTGATAATAGAATTCCCACAGCTACATCAAATACGAATATTAATCATGTTTTAACGTCGACTTTTAGAGCATTATCAACAAAAATTTTACCGCTGAACAATCTATTCAGCGGTAAAAGATTCACGTTGCGATTTACTGAAAAATAAAATCACGTTACGATCGTGAGCGGATCATTGGTCACCGCATGGAGGAACCAGTGGCTGCCGTTGCAGACGACTTCCATGAAATCTCCTCCTTGAAGGGCTACGCCGAAAGCAACGGATATTGCAGCAGAGACCTGCTGACCTTCGGCCGCGGAGGCGGCTCCGTTATTCGTGTTGATGGCGTTGCCGTAGATCTTTGCGGAGCCGACGGGAACTTGGATCTTGTGGGCATATGCAGCACCAGCATACATCTTGAAGTGAAGTCCTTGGGCAGGCGCTGGAAGCGTGAACGTCTGAGCAGACCCTCCATCAGCTATGAGAATGGCTCCGCTCTCTGCTGAAGTGAGTACGACACCGGCTGAGATGATCTGTCTACGGCCGCCTGTCTGAGTGACGCCGGCCATCGTGAGGTAGGTACCGCTGAGTGTGGTGTTTCCTCCAACAGCTAGGTCATTTGTAAACGTGGTGTTTCCCGTTGTAGACAACGTACTTGAAATTTCGACGCCAGAACCCGTGCTCTGAACCAATCCTTGCGAATCATTAATTGTAACTTTTGGCATGTATACCTGTCCTCTTTAAAGACGGGATAAATATCCCAAACGTAGGAAAAAGTATTATTCCTGTTTAATCTTTTAAAGAATCTGTTAATCTTTTTTTAGAAGAATCAGGAGAAACATTGTAATTTTCTAATATACGCCTTATCGTCTTTACGATTGCATCATAACCTACGACTGAAATGCCACCTGATGTTGTATATGCTAAAATTGATCCCGCCAACGTATTTCCAAAAGCTTCAGGAACAGGAAGTCCGTACTTGTAACCTATCAATCCCGTCCACGCTCCGACTGCTAATGCATGAAGCGGTAACGTAGCCCAATACAAACGGCGCCACCCCACATGTCCGTCAGATTCTCTTCTCTTATTTCCAAGAACTATGTTACGGACGACTTGGCCACACATTCCTATGATGAATGGGACGATTCCTAATATTATTAGCCAGTCTTGCATTGTAATAATTCTATTCTGCCGCCATGGGAAATTCTGCATGTGCAGACATATCTACGGCCCATTTGTCACATGCTTCATGCGCCTTGTTTACCAAATCATTGCAAGCTTCTTCTAACGTCATACCACTTGTGAGAGCAGCATCTAGGTAGCTCATCATTGCTGCAATCAATTCATCAGAGTTTACTTCGACAGATTCGACCAATTCTTTCTTGTTGATGCTAAGATATTCCTGTTTTATTAAATTGCGCAGTTGAGATGGTGATAATTTCATAGAGTTAATTATCATGTTCTCAAAGCAACATTTCGTAAAATTGTATAAAACGTTATAAAGTAGAGACAATACTTAGCTGTAAGTATGAAAAAAATTTTGCTAGAAAAGTTCATTAAAAATTATTTGCTGTTAGAAGCCAAGAATTCTGGTTTGTTGAGGCTAATTGATGAACTTTACGTCATGAATGACAAACTCAACTTGAGTGAAGAAGAAAAATTTAAAAAATTGAAAAATGAAATATCGATGTATTTGGGGCCGAAAGCTCCTGCAGGATCATCTAGAATAGTTTTTCCTCTTGATTCAGGCAGCGTCATTAAGTTAGCTCTTAATCCTGCAGGATTTGCGCAAAATGGTACTGAGGCCATGGCAGGATCCGATGAGTCAGTCTCTGCTATCATAAACCCTGTCATCGCAAAGAGCAACGTCGTAGAATACGACGGGTTTTTTTGGATCGTTCAAGAGAAGGTATTACCGCTTAATGACGATTTGACTGGTTCTAAAAACTGGTCTTATTTTCAGAACCTTTTGATGAAAGCTACCAGAGGTGCTCATTCAATCACGCCTGATAAAGGGGAGTTTTCTACAGCTGTTGATGTGGAAAAAACAAGAGTAGAAATTCCGCTCGGCGGGGCAAAAAAACTTCAGGCACTGAAACCTGTGAATACGAAGGAAGTAGAAGAGGAAAAAGCTAGAAAGCAGATCTCAGATGCTTTTAAAAAAGTTGGACCTGAATTTTTTGAATCTTTCAGGGAATTCTTAAACAAGTACTCAGGATCTAGAACAGGCGATCTTTTTAAACCTGACTCTTGGGGAATGACGTCTGACGGTAGGCTGAAGTTGATAGATTATGGATACACCAAAGGAATATCCGACAAGTTCTACGATAGAGGTTACGTGTTGGATCAAACAGAGATAAAAAAGAGGCTCGATGCGGCGCAACAACGAAGAGAAGAAAATATAGACTCAACTGTAGCCGATAATGAGTATATGCTTATGAACGTCAACAACGTCCCTCCCTTGATGTCTCTGTTGCTTCTAATAAAGGGCGTCGTGATTGGTCTTCCACGCAGAGTTGAAGAGTTTGAGGTCGGAAAAACGCTTTCTAATCTCACAGAAACTGAAAAAACTTCAGTGGCTAGTTTGATCAGGAATAAGCAAGAAATTATCGAAAAAATTATTAATCAAGTATCAAACACGCAATTAAAAAATAAATTGTATGATGAACTGGATGAAATCCTGTTGTCAACAGGATCTTTAGGTAAAACTGAATCTTTGATCAGACTTCTAGTAAAAGAAAGCCTCCGCGCAAGAATGAGATAAAAATCAACCTTTACCTGACTGCTTCGGTTCCCATTTTTTCACGTCTCTACGCAACGCTGAAGCTGCATCAAAAAATATCACTTCTCCCTCACCGCCGCGGACGCGTCGAATTCCCATGTTGTCAGGTTTGAAGTCAACCATCCCTAATTTGTAATGCGATAAAATACCTTTTACGAATCTTTGAAACCAATCAGGAGATAGTCGGTACCTCTCTTCAATTGACTTCAATTCTGCTTCTGGTAATAAAGGGATCAATTCGTTTGCTAGTTGTTGCGGATTTCTATCAGCAAATTTAACAGGAGGCTGTCCTGTAGACTTGGCACGTTTTTGTTCTTGCCCGACGATCGTTGCGATACCATCTGAGATGGATCTCCATAACAATTTCCACTCAGGATCCTCACCTAGAGAGCTTGCTTCTGACACCTTCTCGACAATAGACCACCCTATCGGTCCTGCGTTGCTTGTAAATACGCCTGTGTCTAATACGTTAGGTAGACCTGAACCAATTTCGCTTCCTGAATATAAGACATCTTCAATCTCAGATGCTCGAGGAGTTCCTGGTTCTAGTTTTAGAACTAGATTTCTTCCCAACGAGAACGCTGTACCTTGTCGACCTGATCCCAAATACTTGACGTTACCTTTAGACAGAATTCTGTTCCAATCTACAAAGTTATCAGGTTCTGCTGAAAAAGCGTCAACGTCTAATCCCATGCGCTTAAAGACTTTGGATTTCATTAATTCATCTCTTATCATACCCATTTGCAATTCAGATAATTCTTGAGATATGTTTAATGATTCTACTAGAATATTTTTAATGAATTCTCTAAGTAATAACGACATGCCAATTACACACTAAGTATTACAACAACTTAAATTAAAAACGAAAAAGGCCTCGAAAGAGGCCTTTTTCTAATTAGACATGATATCTTTTAATCAGATGATGTTCATGTCAATGACCGTGCCGATCGTGCCTCTTGACCGTAGCCCAGTCTTTGGAAGGGATCGCAGAGTTGACTCTTCCATCGCCCACTGATGCTGAGATATGCCCTTACGAGATCCGGAGGTGGCCCACGCCACGGGGCCCTTCTTGTACTCCGACTCCACGGACCCGAGGATGCATCGTACTGCGGTAGGTGCATCGTGTCGTCTTTGCCTTTTTCGAGGTCCGTGGCCTTTAAGTATCACACGGATCGCAGGAATATTCGCGAATATTGTCCCCAGGTTTCCCGCATCGCGTATTTCCGACCATTTCTCTGGCGGAACTCTATGCTGCTCCTCGAACAACACGTCTCTTTCCTGCTCATCAATCCGTGGACCACCACATCAATGTTGAGGGCAATATATATATGCATGAACGCCGACATGAAGTTATTGAGGACATACCTAGCCAACGTCATCAGAGAGGTGGCAGAGGTACGGACCAAAACCGACGTGGTGGCAAGAGCTTACTTCTTGAATTTCTTACGTGTGTTCGCAAGGTCGATGCCATAACGTTTGGACAGAGCACCTGACTTGAGACGAAGAATGTTATGCCAAGACATCAGCTTCTTAGCAAGATCATCCGAAACATAATCTTTTCGACCCAGCTTACCCAACTCTGGGTCACCCGCCATCGTTTTAATAAACCTCTTCACCACAGCGTTGACAAACTGTATGGGTGTGACAGGCGCATCTCCTTGGCCTTCGTATGATCCTCGACCGACGACATTCTTCATGGCATTGAGGAAGCCATCCTGGACGTTAGCAGGCAGGGCAGCCGGCTCGTTTCCTCCAATCTCATCAGCCATGTCTGGAAAATACTGCGTGATGAGCAACTCATCAAACTGAGAACCATAACGGTTGAAGAAATCCTTCACCACATCCATCACAGGCTTGGGCTTCTTGTCCAATCTGTTACCGATGGAAACTGTGATATTGGAGTCGTCTCCTCCCACTCTCTTCGCTTGATCCAGACCCGACTGGACCCAATAGACCATGATCTCATAGAGGTTGTCGTTCATCTCTGGGCGGTCTGGATCACGACCCTGAAACTTGAAGCGCTTGTAGGCACCCTTCATCGTGGCCTCGTGAAGCAGGGCATGGATGACGTCACCGCTGAAAGCCTCATCGATATAGTCGTCGGCGCACAGGGTCAGCAGGCCCGACTGTCCCTTGCTAAGGAATCTTTTTGTGTAGAAACCACCGGTCTCAAAGATTTCATCAAACTTTTGCACTGCAAAAGCCGTGAATTCAGCATCCATGGCCTTCTCGTCATCTGTCAACGGTGGACGAAGAACACCATAGTGACCGAAAGGTGTGACGTCGTCCATCTTTTTGGTACCGGAGGCGAACTCAGGTGTGGACTTGGAGATCTCAGAGACGAGAACCTCGTGAATCAAGGACCGAAGTTGAGAGAGTCGTATCTTCATGGGAGGTAAATATAGGATCGGTCAAAGAAAATATTCAAAGAATGTCGCCTCTGTTCCATACGCGGTATTTACAACCATTTCTCTGGCAGAACTCTAGGGCTGCTCCTCGAACAACACCTCGAACCGCCAACCCTTCTTCTCACAGAATCGGGCCGCAGCCTCCCACTTGGCCTCATCAATCTCGTCGTGGCGACCCTTCACCTCGTAGAGGGTACGGTCTTCTGGTGCGTAGAAGTCTGGGACGTAGGTCCGCTGGGAGCCGTCTGGATGGGTATAGGGGATGGTGATGCCATGTGACTTGGTGACATGGTAACCTTTGGTAATTGCCGCCTCAAGGAACGACGTTTCCCAGGAAGAATGCATGAACTCCTCCTGTCCGGTGAACGGATTGAACTTCCACTCAGTCTTGAAAGGAGCATGGGGACCGATGATGCCGGCCTCGAGGAGCTTGACAGCCCGAGCGGAGGCTTCTTTGCGGAGCAGAGAGGCGAAGGGTGAAGAGGACCAGAAGCGAGCCATTGCTTCTGACTTTTTTCTTTGAACTTCTGGTGTTAGTGTTGCTTGGTTCATTAGTCTACCTTTTTTAAAAGCAACATCTGGGTGTTTACTCATCCATCTTTTCATGTTTTCAGAGTTTTTCTTGCCTATCTTCGCTTTCTCCTCATCAGATTTGATTCTACCATGTGCGTGGTGACCGTGGATAAATCGTGTAAAATCCTTTAGGGAAACATTCCAATTGTTTTTTCCATTGCATCCACATGAGCACAAGGGTATGCAGTTATTGTATTTCCATTTCAGCACATATTCTTGAGATGACATCTTGTGGCATCTTAAGTGTCTAAAAACAAATTCCTTTGATTCAAATTCCTGTTCGCACTCTTTACAAAAATTATCTATTTCACTTGACATACAAATATAATATAAACGTAAACTAAAAGTATTTAAACTACAAAGGCCACAAAAAGTGGCCTTTGCAATTATTTAGACAGTGAATTCAGTTGACGTTCATGTCAAATTATATTCATATCCAAAACTGTGACCGTGCCGTAGAAGTCCGAGCGGACCATCTTCTTACCGTAGCGGGTCATCACGCCCTTACGCGGTGTGAAGTCCTCTGGTGCGAAGATTGTTGGTGTCACGATGAGTGGAACGTATGGTGCGTATACGTAGCCTGTCTCGAGGTAGCTGCCACCCTTGTAGCCAACGAGGATCTTGTTACGTGGGAAGTAAGGATCCTTGTAGACTGTGAAGCGGTTGCTGACCGTGCCGATTGCCTCTGCACCGATCGTGAATGGTGAGCCAACCTGGCCTTCTCCATCGATCGAGTACTTGGGCTTGTAGAGAACTGAACTCTCGAGGATGGTTGCAACGTCTGGGCTTGTGACCATGAAGTTTGCAGATCCGCGGAGTGTCTTGCGGTGGATTGTGTTTGCCACGTCGATGACTGTCTCGACGAGGGTCTCGTACCACTCGCGAACCGTACCCGTGAATTGTGGTCCGATCGAGAGGCTAGATGCGAGAGTGACTGGCGAGCCTGTTGTCTTGTTGACGAAGCGACCTGGTGCGCGGCTCCAATAGAAGTTGGCGCCGTTGGCCTGTGTGACGAGGTCGTTGAGGATCTCGCGGTCGATCTCAAGGGCGATCTGCTCTGAGAGGATCGAGGTTAGCTCAACCTCAGCGTCCATGCTGTGGTAGGCGTTGAGGTCCTGTGCGAGCTCTGGAGACCAGCGGGCACGGAGCTTGCGGGTCGTTGCAGTGATTGCAATTGACTCAATCTTGATGTCGATTTCTGGAATTGCAGGCTGCGGTGTTGCACCGAAATCAGATTCGAATGATGGAACGGTAAGTGTTGCTCCGCTTGCGCTATCAACTGTGAGACCTGCCTTGAGAGCGAATGAGAAGCGACCGTTTGAAGCTGCGCTAACCGCGAGGCTTGCACCATCTGCACCCTTGACTGCCATCTGAACGTGTGTACCGTTGAGTGGATCTGGTGTGAATGATACTGCGCCACCGTTGTACACGAAGTTTCCGCGCTTGTTGAGGCGGCGGAGGTTGAGTACGCCAGAACCACCTTGGAATGCTTCACCCCATGCTGTCGCGTTTGTTACACCACCGAAGAGAGCGATGCTATCGACTGCAAGTAGGTCGGCTGCTGCGTTGGCCGTCGTGAAGACCGATGCAGAGACGTAGAGGAAAGAAACGTCGCCGGTGTTGTTTGTGACGAAGTTTTCAACCTGTGGATCGAAGTCAAGGTAACGAGCGTTGCTACCGCTGAAGTCAGTTGCGGCGGCGAGCTCGTGGCCTGCTAACCACGTATCAGCAGCTGAACCTGCCCAGGCGCCGAGAGCGACTGCAGCTGTTGTCATTGCAGCTGATGTTGTCGATCCTGTGACCCTGGAGTAGCTTGTGCCGACGAGGTCATACATACCACCTGCTGCTAGAGATCCGCTCTGGACTCCTTTGCCTGTGGGGTTGTTGTAGATAGACTGTCCTCTTGTGAAGACAGCGTCACCAGATGTTGGTGTTCCTACGTTCGTGCCGTATGTGTAATCAAGATAGAAGATGAGTCCTGAGGGGAGGCTCATTGGCTGGATCGAAACGAGCTCGTTTGAAACGAGGCCGCCGAACACTCTACGAACGATTGGGAATGCAATGTTTGTGAATCCCTGGATCTGTCCGCTTGATGTAACGTTACCGCCACCTGTTGAGAGGCTGTTGCTCTCTTTGAGTACCTGTGCTGCCTGGTTCTCGAGGAGCTGTGCCATTACTTCGCGGCGTGTTCCATCGAGGCCGCGGAGGAGGCCTGTGCGGCTCCATTTCTCTGTAAGACGGGCGCGCTCAGCGCCGACGTGACGCTCCTTGATGCCCTGTGCAAGCTGATCAATTGTAAAAGATTTCATTTATATTCTCCTGTAAACAATTTGGTTTAATTATAACGAATTATCTCGAGGTCACTTAGCTATGCCTGCGAGTTTTGCCCAACGTTCGGACTCAAAACCTTCGTTGAGTGTTTGTGCTGATGCCGAACGTGTCGCCTGTGAAGAAGATCCAAGAACGCGGCCTTCTGTCACAGTCTTACGAGGCGTTGCCAATGTCTTGGCAAGGCTTTCGTATACAAGCTTCACTTCACGAAGCGTCTTTGCTTCATCCAACTGCTCAATAACCTGCGATTTCTGACGCGCGGTGAGAGCTTCTGACTGTAGCAATTTGTTTGTGAATATGAGCTTAGCGTTGAGCAGATTCGTTTCTGCCAACTTGTTGCGGAGCTGTGAATCGCCTGAGCTCGCGACAGGTTTTGCGACGTTATTTGAACGACGCTCTGTGCGGAGGGCCTCTGAGAGGTCTCCTGAAAGTTTGTTAAAACGTTTGACTGATTCATTGTAACGTTTTGCAAAGTTTGTGTATGCTTGTTTGAAGTTAACGCTAGATGCGTTGATCTCTTTTCGTTCAGCAAGCGTCTTTGCTTTTGAGAACTTTGTTTTTGCTGATTCATAGAGGCTTGCGGCGGTTCTAGCCTTGTTTTTTAATACCTCTTGAAGTTTAAGTTCTTTAGCCATGTTACGACGAAGAGATTCACACTTAGCTGCTTCATCCTTCTCTTCCTCTTTTTCATTCATGCCTGGTGAATCGCCCTGCTTCTTTGTCTGCGAATAATCTTCGCGGCGCTTCATGGCTGCAGGTGATGAATCTGTTCTGTCTCCTGCTTCTTCCATATCAAGCTCTAAAGCAAGTTCATCAAGTTCGTTTGCATAAGACTCGTCTGCTTTTTCTGAATCATCTTCAGCTTCTTCATCAGAACCTTTTGTCTCTAATGCTTCGTCAGTTTCTGAAAGAGTTACATCTAGTGGTTCTCCTTCAGAATCAGCATCGCCAAAATCATCAAACTCATCAGAGCCTGGTTTTGTTCCGTCGACAGAAGGAACTTTTTCTTCTCTAAGAGTTCTCATACGAGCAATTTCTCGACGAAGCATATTTTCATCGATTTCGACAATAACATTATCAGAAAGCTTACGAGATTCCATCTTAGAATCCATGCTTCCTTCAAGGTCAAGATCTTCCTCGCCTGATTCTTCTTCCTCGTCACCTTCCTCGCCACCTTCTGCGCCGCCTTCTGCGTCGCCGAGATCGAGATCTTCCTCATCTGATTCTTCTTCCTCACCACCTTCTTCACTCTCTTCGCCTCCGGAGACCAAATTGACTCCAAGGCTTTCGAGATCGATGTCGTCAGGAAGGCCTGTCAATTCCAGGCTGATTGTTTCTTCATTTAAACGACTATTTCTCTTCTTCATTTTAATCTCCTGAAGCTTTTCAATTTTTTTCAAACAATTTTGTAATTTAAGATTATATCCTAGTTTTTGTGTAGGACTATCAGCATTTTCGTTAATAAAATCATACATTGTGCTGACCAATGTTGATAGTTCATTTACCTTGTTGGTAAAAATCTCAGAGTTTTTTTCGTTCAATTCGATAGAAAGCAGCTTATTCGCTAGTTCAGAAACATAGCGTAACTTTCTTTCGACTGCGGGTAATACTTTGCCACCAAACTCAAAATTTTCTTCTACGCTAGAATCTTCTTTAGCATCAGCTTCTTCTGCTGGTTCTTCTAACGCCTCGACAACTTCTTCTTCCACGGCTTCAGGTACGTGAGATTTGTTGTCTTCAGGTTCATCAGTTAAAATCTTATCGTCTTTTTCCTCGACTTCTTCAGCTGATTCACCTAACAGTTCTTTTTCAATCAGCTCACGAATGCGAGGCGCGACGGCTTCGATAACTGCTCTTTTAGCGTTATCTTCTGCAATTTCTTTTAACTTTTTAACATCTGCTATTGCTTCTTCGTAGAGCTGCTTTGACATTTCAAAAATTCTCCGTAATTCAAATATTAGGTTGTTGAGTCAGACGATCCCATTTTAGGTTTATTTCCTAAAACAAAAGCTGCAATCTTCTTTGCATGCTCAGCAGGAGATCTAGTACCTGTTGAAGGTCCGCCAGGTACGTACGATGGTTTAATATCCGTTGCTTTAATTCCAGGATCTGAATTCTTGTCTGTACCATCGGTTTTTCCAGGGCCAGGCGAAGATAAATCAGGCGTAAATGAGTTAGCAGGATCACCTGGATTTTTCCAAGCTCCATCGGCTCCCGCTAGAGTATTTGGTGCCTCTCCGTAATTTAAATTTACGCCTGGACCAAAATACGTATCTCCAGGTTGTACAGTGGGCATTAAATACTGGTTTCCAGCATTTACCACTAGTTCTCTATAGTCTTTTTCTTTTCCAACAAAGTTACTTGTTGGTGATGCAGGAAACAACTTGCCCAAAAGTAAATTTTTTTCATTGGACTCCGGTGCGTAAACTGTATATTTTCCTTGTCCAGGCATAGCGTTTCTCCTTACTAATTGAGGTTAAGATTTCACTTTTTGCGAAGTAAAGTCATTTTTAATTCGCGTATTTTTTCTAAGCGCTTGGTCAATCTAGATTCTTCTAGCCCAAGTGCCTTATAATAATTAAACTGATTCTCTAAAGAATCTGCAAATTCATCAGCATCAACTTCATCTGCTTCTTTAGCAGCATCTTTTGTGCTCTTTTCGGCTTTAAACTTTGCCATTTCTTCAAGAACGATTTTTTTGAGTAAAGATGAAGTTAATTTCATAATTGCATTTCCTTTTTTAGAAATATAATGCTAATTATTACACTCTAGACAAAACGATTAAAATTTCTTTGGAGTGTCAGCAAAAGCCAAGGTGGCCCATTTTGAAGCTGCCTCGTCGCCGAATATATCTTCTGGTGCATTCGATGCCACTATGTTCTCGATTGTGCCGACAGGCGCTACAGCATTTTTGTTACTTTCGTTCATTAGCATATTGGGTAAAGTCGTAGAAGCAGTGTCGGCAAGAATAGCCGCTAGAACAGGATCTCCTTTAGATTCTGCCTTTATTACGTCATTCAATCTTGACTTCGACAATAAGTCATGCTGAGTTTGTGAAGAATATTTGACGTGATCTCTTGGAGATTTATTGGCCGAGCGAGCTTGCGAATGTTTTGAGATTTCTTCTTTTAGCCTTTCAGGCCGACCCATGCCTTCGGCTAATATTTCGACCAAACATTCTTTTATAATTTGTTTTAACTCTGATCTAGATAATTTCATATAAGTCTTTAAATTACTATCGATTATAAAAGTATTTCAAGTTTTAGAAACTAATATATCGTTTATTATTCTATTAATTCTATCAGATTGATCGAATATAGTTCTTAATTCGGCTGGATTTAAAGACTTTCCTTCTGCCATCATGAACGCGCCAGGAGTTGAAGGTTCTGAGACGTAATCCCAACATATTAGTTGGAAATCGTCTTGCACGACTTGATAATCTCCTTGTTTCTTTGTAGATCCAACGCCTCTAGAAGAGATTCCTAATTTTACTCCGCTTTCGACTAAAGATTGCAATATCTTACCAGAAGGAGTGTCTAGTATCTCTACAGAGCCATAAACAACATCACCTTCTAGGTACGCTTCTTTAACAATGTGAGAAACATTCTTTAGATTTACGACAGAAGAATCAGGATGATCTAACTCGCCGAGAGCTCTATTTTCTGCTATAAATTTTTGATAGTTCCTTATTTCTCTATCTAGTATGTTTCTAGGATAGATTCTGCCATTCTGATTAAGAGTGTCAGATTTCTGTAAAATTCCTCGCATGACAATCTTCCCGTTATTTTTTTCACGAGACTCTTTTATCATGTCAGTTGTGTAATCGAAAATTTCGTATGAATTAAGTAATTTTAATTCAGACATCTGATCCTCCTGTAGTTAGCTCATCAACAAGCTTAGCATATAACATGTATTCGGAAACAGTAGAATCATCAACTATACTTGCGGATTCTGATAATTTTGACTTGACTTCTACGAGTTTACTCTTGAGATATGATGAAGCATTTTCAGACGTTACATAGTTGTTTATAGACTCTAAAAGTTTTTCTTTTATCTCTTGCATCTTTCTGAAGATGGTAGAGTTGTCGTCGTTTGCCGTGGAAAAAGCGTAGGCTTTTATTAAAGCTTTTTGATCAGATGACAGAGCTCCGTCATATTTTTCGCTCAGCTTTTTCATCATAATCTTCATCAAAAGACGATTTGTTCCGACAGAATTCTCGTTAACTTTTTGTTCGCTGGTTTCTTCTTTTTTAGTTAGTAACCACTTCAAAAGTTGATCTTCATACTCTGCAAGCTTTTGTAAGTTAGGTTCTTTTGATCTCCATCCGTTTATAAGATTTTGTATTGTCGCAAACATCTTATACTCATTAACGTGTTGATCATAGAAATTTTCATCTTGAAGCTGATGGTTAATGTTCCTTATCAGCATAGATTTTTCTTTTTCTAATTCTTGCAAGTTGTGAGTTCTACAAACATTCTTTGCTTCATTAATGATGGATGCCGCGACGGACTCTGACCCAACTGTTGTTTTCATTAAAGCATTAATGAGCCTGAATTCTTTATAGATTTCAGAACCTGGCTTAAAACTTTGTTTTATTATTTTTAATGCTTTAGATGACTTTTGTTTGTCATTTTCTACTAAGGAA
>Ga0114981_10000323_pt1 | contig 30705 bp, 30 predicted proteins | sample S_140806_MF_Meta_FD_87028 | JGI IMG/M metagenome (GOLD analysis project Ga0114981, IMG submission 87028) | Freshwater microbial communities from Lake Simoncouche, Canada to study carbon cycling - S_140806_MF_MetaG | ecosystem: Environmental > Aquatic > Freshwater > Lake | place: Lake...
CGTTAGACTTCCCGGACTGGGGACTGACACCGCCATTTTTCGGCATGGAGATCATCGAGATGAAAAAGACCCTTCTGGCCGGCGGCCTCGCCGCCCTTACACTCGCCGCCGCTGCCGGCGCCGCCTTCGCCCAGCAATCCCCGGCCCGTGGCATGCGCGCCGATACGGACGGAGACAGTCGGCTGAGCCAGGCCGAGTTTGTGGGCCAGCGCGTGCAGCGCCTGGCGACCGCAGACACCAATCGTGACGGCTCGGTCACGGCCGATGAGCGCCGCGCCGCGATGCAGGCCCACAGGGCCAGCCGCGCCGACGCCCGCTTCGACCGGCTGGACGGCAATGACGACGGTGCCGTCAGCCGCGCCGAGTTCGACGCCGCCCGTGCGGCCGCGCGCGATGCCCGCGCCGATCGCGGTCCCCGTCCGATGCGCGCCGATCGCGGTCCGGCGCGCGGCCAGCGCGGCATGACCCGGACGGAAGCCCCTGGTCCGGTCGTCATCGCCGACGTCCAGGCGCGCGCAGAACAGGCCTTCACCCGCCTGGATGCCGACCAGGATGGCTACGTCACGGCCGCTGAGGGCCGCGCCGGCCGTCAGGCCATGCGCGAACATCGCCGTGAACGCCTGACCGAACGCCGCGCGGCCTATCTTGCTCAACGGCAGGCGTCGCCTCCGGCCCCCGCTTCGGAGTAAGGTTGATGTCGGGGACGGCGGTCATGAACCGGGCGACCCTTTCGCTGTTTACGCATGAGGGCCGGATTGGCGCTGATCGTCGACCCCGACGAGGACCTGGTGCGCCGCGTGGGTCAGGGCGATCCTGCGGCCATCCAGGCAATGGTGGCGCGCAAGCTTCCGCGCATGCTGGCGCTCGCCCAACGTATGCTGGGCGACGCGGCCGAGGCGGAGGATGTGGCCCAGGACGCCATGCTCAGGGCCTGGAAACAGGCTCCCCGCTGGACCCCGGGTCAGGCCAAATTCGATACATGGCTGCACCGGGTGGCGTTGAACCTCTGCTACGACCGGCTTCGGCGGCGGCGGGAAGTGACCACGGCGACGCCGCCGGATCAGGCCGACACCGGCCCCGCGCCGGATCGGGGTTTGCTGGCGGCAGATGTGGGGGCACGGGTCGATGCGGCCCTGACCCGACTGCCGGATCGTCAGAGGGAGGCGATCGTCCTCTGTCACTATCAGGAGCTGACCAATATCGAGGCTGCGGCCCTGATGGCGGTCAGCGTGGAAGCGCTGGAAAGCCTGCTGTCACGGGGGCGACGGGCGTTGAGACTGGCCCTGGCCGATATCCGGCCGGGTGCTGAGGGAGCATGAGTGTGATGACGTCCGAACGGTTCCTCGCCCTGGTCGCGGCCTATGGTGCCGACGCGCGGCGTTGGCCCGAGGCTGAGCGGGCGGCCGCCCGGGCCTTTGCTGCCGCCCGGCCGGAGGCTGTGGCCCATGCGCTGGCTGAAGCGGATGCGGCGGATGTCCTTTTGCATGCCTCCCGCGTGGCGCACCCGTCCACTGTCCTGCGTGACAGGGTCGTGGCCTCGGCCGCCGGCGCGGGCTTGATCAGGGCGCGTCATGAAGGTCGACGCTGGCTGGACCGGCTGGCGCTGGCGCTCGGTGCCGGCTGGGCCGCAGCGACCTGCGCCGGTATCATGGCGGGTGTCATGATGACCACCTGGTTGACGGCCGACGCCCAGGCTGAAGCCGTCCTCTATCAGGCCTTCCTGCCCGGTGTGGATGATGCCGAGGTGCTGGGATGAACCCAGGGGCCCTGAAGATCGCGCTCGCCGGATCGATCGCGCTGAACCTGTTCGCCGTCGCGGCGGGGGTAACCGTGTTCGTGACCCGGGCCGAGGTCGAGAAGCAGGTTGAGGCCCAGCAACGCCCGACCCGGGTCGGGTCGCCCGTGCGGCTGATCAACCGGCTTGATCCTGCTGTTCGGGAGCGCGTGCGCGATACCATGCGCGCCTCGGCCCTCGCGGCCCGCCCTGATTTCGAGGAAGCCCGGCTGAAGCGGCGTCAGGTCGTCGACATGGGCCGGTCCGCAAGCTTCGACGCTGTCCGTGCGGCGGCACTACTGGAAGAATCCCGTAATGCAGAGCTGCGCGGCCGTGCCCGGCTGGAAGCCGACGCCGTGGCCCTGTTGGCTACCCTGGAACCGGATGACCGGCGGGTGCTGTCGGAAATCCTGACCCGTCGGGTCCGCGCGGCTGGCCGGGACCGTGGAAGCCGTGACGGGCAACCGACCGCCGCCGCGGCCACGCCCGCAGCCTGATTTCAGGCGGCGCGGGCCTGAACCTCGGGTACATCGGTTTCCCCCGATTGCCCCGGGCGCCGGATCGGCAGATCGAATCTCACGGTCGTGCCGTGGCCGGGCTCGCTCTCGATGTTCATCGCCCCGCCGTGCAGTTCGATCAGGGACTTGGTCAGGGCCAGTCCCAGGCCGGTGCCTTGGGTCGTCTTCGAATGCTGTCCCTCAACCTGTTCAAACGGCCGCGCCAGCCTGGCCAGGTCTTCAGCGGCGATGCCGATACCCGTGTCGGTGATCTTCACCTGCAGGCGATCGGCGTTCTGGTGCGAGATGGCGACGACGATATGACCGCCGTCGGGCGTGAATTTCACCGCGTTCGACATCAGGTTCAGCACCACCTGTTTCAGTCCGCGATAGTCGGCATCGATCTCCGGGAGGTCCGGTGCCTCGACCACCAGGGTCAGGCCTGCCTCCTCGATCTTGCCGCGCATCAGGCGGGCAGCGTCATCGACCACTTCCTTCAGCGACAACGTGTCATAGTGCAGCGTCAGCTTGCCGGCCTCGATCTTGGCCATGTCGAGCACGTCATTGATCAGTGACAGCAGATGCTGTCCCGACTTGAGGATGTCGGCGGCATAGCCCTTGTATTTCGGATCGCCCAGCGGGCCGAACATCTCGCCGGCCATGATTTCGGAAAAGCCGTTGATGGCGTTCAGCGGCGTGCGCAGCTCATGGCTCATATTGGCGAGGAATTCGGACTTGGCCTGGTTGGCCGCCTCCGCGCGGGTCATGGCCACCTCATATTTCCGGGCCAGCAGGGACAGCTTCTCCTCGCGGTCCTCCAGCTCGGTTATGGTGACCTGCAGCCGTTCGGTGGCGCGCTGGCGCTCCGCCTCCTTCTGCTTGATCGCGGTAATGTCAGCCGCCGTAACCACTGAGCCGCCGTCGGAAGTGGACCGGTCGACCAGCTGCAGCCAGCGTCCGTCATTCAGCTCGATCTCACGCGTGCCGGCCCGCTCGCCGGTGGCGGGCTGATCCGACTTGATCGCCAGGGCCGCGATCTGGTTCAGCTCATGTCTGAACACGCCCCTGCGCAGCATACCGGCCTCAAAGCCGAAGGCGTCCTTGAAGGCCTCGTTCGACAGGATCAGCCGGCCCTGTTTGTCGAACAGAACAAAGGCATCCGACACACTCTCGATTCCGTCCCGCAGCCGGCTTTCCGCCGCCTGGGCCTGGGCCTTGGCCCGGCGCGCCTCGGTGGTATCCAGCGCCACGCCGAGCACATTGGTGAAGCCCTGCTCGCCCCGGACCCCCCGGGCCTGACCGCGGGCATCGATCCAGCGCGTCCTGCCCTGGGGAACGGGAACCGGGAAGGTGACATCGAACGTCCCGAAGGTCTGGGCCTGCCGAAGGGCGTGGCGCACCGCATCGTGATAACGGGGATGAATGCAGGCGAGGATTTCCTCGGCCGGAACGGACCCACTACGATCCAGTCCCATCAGTTCGGCCATATAGTCCGATATCCTGATCAGCCCGGTCTCGATGTCCCACTCCCACACACCGCAGCGCGCGGCCTCGACAGCGCCGCGGAAGCGCCGCTCGGAGTCGGCCCATTCCCGGCTGATTCCCTGCTGCCGGCGCTGCATGAACATAACGAGGCCGAGTGTGAACAGGCCGATGGCTATGGGAGGACCGAGAACCCACAGTTCGCTGGGGCCGAATCCGCTGACGGGCGGCGCGCTGCCTCTATCAAGGCTGCGCGCCACAAGCATCACATGAGCCGCGATGGCCAGCGCCAGAGTCAGGGTGGCGATGCGCAGCCACGGCGGCGGCGCACGAAGCTGATCCACGCTTCGCCTTCCATCACTGGTTATGCGGCGTTCCTCACCCCGCAAGGCGCTCTCCCCCAAGAATCCGTCGTTAGATGACGAATCTAGGCTGCGTCGCGGATTCCTGTCGAGGCTTGGTTGGAAGTCAGCCTTCTTTTGTCACGCGACCGGGTCAGGCGGCGCGCGAGGCCCGCTCGGCAAAGCCTGCGGCTTCGGTCGGGGCGGCCATGATGTCGGTAACGGACCGCAGCAGGGTGCGGGCTTCGCCGGCCAGTTTCTGCATCTCCGGGGGTGCGTCTTCCGGTGCCTCGTCGACCGAGGCTGCCAGTCGTTCGGCCAGGGCCATCAGCCTCGGCGCCGCAGCGATCAAACGGGCCTGGAACTCGATCTGATCCGGATCGCGGTCGTATTCAGCGCCCGGCACCCGCCAACCGCCCCAGTCGGCCTTGTCGGTGACGATCACGGGGTAGGTGCCGGGGAAGGGATGGTGCGAACACTCATCCGGCGTCTGCCACTTGTTCCTCGCCCGCATCAGTCGCCACAAATCGCTGCTGTTTGCGGCCGGGTCATCCGTGGGCAGAAGCAATTCGTGGCCGAGGAACTCCCGCCCCAGACCGATGTCGTAGGTCACGCGGACCGGCTCTTCAAACCCCTTGGCCCAGACGGGCAGGACCTTCTCGATCTGGGCCCATGCGCCGACGCATTCGACCCAGACCTTTTGTCCCTTCTGGAACTGTGCGCGTGCCATCGGCTTCTCCCGAGATTGACGGAAAGTATGCCCAAGCCGCGTGAACAGCCGGTTTGGCGACAGGGTGAAGCGGGCGTAAACGGCTGACCGCGAGTCGGGCGCGCAAGCGAGTGCCATGCACCTCGAGGCACCGCCCGCTACGGGTAACGCTTTCGTCCGCCTCGCCGGAAGGCTAAACGGCCCGGCACATCACGGAGAATGGCGATGACGTCGGCGAACGAGGCAAAGGCGATTGTGCAACGGCTGGGCGTCCCCGGCGCGGTCTGGAGCGCCGACGGCTTTGAGGCCCGCTCGCCCATCGACGGCTCGGTGGCCGGCCGCGTGGCCGAGACACCCGACCTCGACGCTGTCGCCGATCGCGCGACCGCCGCCTTCCACCAGTGGAAACGCATCCCCGCCCCGCGCCGTGGCGAACTGGTCCGCCTGCTGGGCGAGGAGCTGCGCGCCTCGAAGGACGACCTCGCCCGTCTGGTTACCCTGGAAGCCGGCAAGATCGCCTCCGAAGGCCTCGGCGAGGTGCAGGAGATGATCGACATCTGCGACTTCGCCGTCGGCCTGTCGCGGCAGATCTACGGCCTGACCATCGCCAGCGAACGCCCCGGCCACCACATGCGCGAGACGTACCAGCCGCTGGGGCCGGTCCTGGTCATTTCGGCCTTCAACTTCCCGGTCGCCGTCTGGGCCTGGAACGCCTGCCTCGCCCTCGTCTGCGGCGATCCGGTGATCTGGAAGCCGTCGGAAAAGACCCCCCTGACGGCGCTCGCCACCCACGCCATCCTCGACCGCGCCATCGCCCGGTTCGGAGACGCCCCGGAAGGCCTGTCCCAGCTGGTCATCGGCGGCCGCGAGGCCGGCGAGGCCCTGGCCGCCGATCCGCGCATCCCGCTGGTCTCCGCGACCGGCTCCACCCGCATGGGCCGGGCTGTGGCCCAGACCGTCGCCGCCCGCCTCGGCCGCAGCCTGCTGGAGCTCGGCGGCAACAATGCCATGGTCGTGACGCCCAGCGCCGACCTCGACATGGCCGTCCGCGCCATCGCCTTCTCCGCCGTCGGCACCGCCGGCCAGCGCTGCACCACCCTGCGTCGCCTGCTGGTGCATGAGAGCATCGCCGACGCCCTCATCGCCCGCCTTCAGGCCGCCTATGAGACCCTGCCCGTCGGCGACCCCCGTGTGGATGGGGTGCTGGTCGGGCCCCTGATCGACGAGGTCGCCTTCCACGGCTTCGACACGGCTCTGAAACAGGCCGTCGAACAGGGCGGCGAGGTGGTCGTCGGCGGCGACCGCGTGGACCGTGACGGCGTCTATGTCCGCCCCGCCATCGTCCGCATGCCGGCCCAGAGCGCGGTGGTCCAGCACGAGACCTTCGCCCCCATCCTCTATGTCCTGACCTGGTCCGACTTCGACGCGGCCGTGGCCATGCAGAATGCCGTGCCCCAGGGCCTGAGCTCCTGCGTCTTCACCGACAGCGTCCGCGAGGCCGAGGCCTTCCTCTCCGCCTGGGGCTCCGACTGCGGCATCGCCAACGTCAACATCGGCCCGAGCGGCGCGGAGATCGGCGGGGCCTTCGGCGGCGAAAAGGACACCGGCGGCGGCCGCGAATCCGGCTCCGACGCCTGGAAGGCCTATATGCGCCGCCAGACCCAGACGGTGAATTTCTCGACCAGCCTGCCGCTGGCGCAGGGGGTGAAGTTCGAGGTGTGAGATCCGTCTCCCATCATGGGAGAGGGCTTGCTGAACCCCATCCGAAAAGCGCTCGACGCGCGCCGGGGTGACAAGGACCGCATCAGGCCCCTAGGGCACCGCCCGCGCCGGCAGCCCCTGCGCCGCCCGCACCATCTGCACGAACTCCGCCCGCTCGCCATAGGGGTCCTCGCCGCGCGCCCCTTGCGCCTGTTCCAGCACCGCATCCCAGTCGAAGCCGTCGCCCAGCCAGGGGTCACCGCGCAACTTCTGACCGAAGGCCGCCACCGCGATGGCCCAGCGCGTGCTTTCCTGCGGCCGGTCCGAGACCCTGCCGCCGCCCGCATTGGCCACCACCCGCTGCATCAGTCGCGAGTCCTGCTCGCCCGGCAGTTTGAAGCGGACCTGCACAAAGCCGACCTCGCCGTCCGGATCGCCGCCCCCGACACCCAGGCCGTTGCGGTTCTCCGGATAGCGGCGCTCGCCCATCTGGCTGGGGCCGCCCACCGGGGTGATCTCATACAGGGCGGTCACCGAGGCCCCGGATCCGACCTCACCGGCATCGACGCGATCATTGTTGAAATCGGCCTCGTTCAGCAGCCGGGTCTCATAGCCGATCAGCCGGTATTCCGAGACGCGGGCCGGATTGAACTCGACCTGGATCTTGACGTCGTCGGCGATGGGGAAGGCCCCCCGGTCGAAGGCCGGACCAAACAGCCGCCGCGCCTCGTTCAGGTCGTCGACATAGGCCGCCGTGCCGTTGCCGGCCTGGGCGATCGTCTGCATCCGGCTGTCCTGATAGTTGCCGCGCCCGAAGCCATAGACCGACAGATAGATGCCGGTTTCCCGCTTGGCCGCGACATAGTCTTCCAGCCGCATGTCGTCGGTGACGCCGACGTTGAAGTCGCCGTCGGTGAACATCAGGATCCGGTTGACCCGGTCGCGCGCGAAATTGGCCTGGGCCTGGTCATAGGCATTGGTCATGCCGGTCGCGCCCGCCGTGCCGCCCGAGGCATACAGGCTGGCCACGGCGCAGCGCAGTTTCAGCTTCTGGTCGCCCGGCGTCGGGGCCAGCCGCGTGCCCGCCCCCTCGGCATAGAAGGTCACCGCCGCCGTGTCCTGCGGCCGCAGCCGGTCGATGATCAGGTTCATCGACTTCTGCGCCAGGGCCAGCTTGTCGGGGCTGCCCATCGAGCCCGAGACATCGACGAGGAAGGTCAGGTTCAGCGGCCGCCGCTCGGCCTCGGGCAGTTCATAGCCCTGCAGGGCGACATGGACGATCTGGCGTCCCGGGCCCCAAGGCGATTCCGTCACCGCCGTGGTGATGGCGAACGGCTGGCTCGCCGAGGTCGGCCGCGCATAGCCGTAGTCGAAATAGTTGATCAGCTCCTCGACCCGCACCGCGTCGGCCGGGGGCGCGCGGCCCTCGTCAATGAAGCGCCGGACATTGGCATAGCTGGCCGTGTCGACATCGATCGAAAAGGTCGAGACCGGCTCATCGGCGACGCGGCGCACGGGGTTGGGCGTGGCGTCGGGATAGCGTTCGGTATCGGGGGTCGCGGGGACGCCCGGAACCTGGGGGGTGGAAAGGGCGGGGACGTTCGAGGGGTATCTGCTCGCATCTTGCGTGACGCGGGAACCGGTCACGACCACTTCGCTCACAGCGGTCGAAGGCAGGATGACGGGCGGAGCAGGGAGTACCAAAGCCGGTGGCGGTGGCGGTGGCGGTGGCGGTGGCGGAGGCGGTGGCGCCGACGGGGGCGGCGGCGGTGGCGGCGGGGGAGGCACACCGCCGGTGCGCGCAGCATAGGTCGCCGCGCCGCGGTCCTCCGGCAGGTCGAAGCCGAACACCCGACAGGCGGCGGGCGATACCACACCGTCCGAGGGCTTGTCGGGGTCAATGGCCCGGCCCTCCTGGGCCATGACCGGCAGGGGGGCCATCGGCGCGGCGAGGGCCAGGCTGACCAGCCCGACGAGGGCTTGTTTCATCGGACTTTTCGACATCGCGCACCTTCCCTTGGTTTTGAGACTCCCATGAGGCCTCTCCGCCTCGGGCGAAACTGTGGCGCCCGGGTCTGACGAAGCCTGATGACCCCCGGTAAGCTGGAAGGGTGGCGCATCCCGGCATCACCCCCCACTATCCAGAGCCGCTGCAGGGGACGCGACATGCACGAGACGACCAGTATGGGACTGGGCCACGCGGTGGCGCTGCTCGCGGCCATGGTCATTGCCGCCACCCTGTTCCGTCGCTTCGGCCTCGGTGCCGTGCTCGGCTATCTGGCCGCCGGCCTGTTGGTCGGGCCGTCGGGGCTGGGCGTCGTCAGCGATCCTGAATCCGTCCTGCACGTCGCCGAACTCGGCGTCGTCATGTTCCTGTTCATCATCGGTCTTGAGATGCGGCCCGCCCGCCTGTGGAGCCTGCGCCGGGAAATCTTCGGCCTCGGGGCGGTCCAGGTGCTGGCCTGCGCCCTGCTGCTGAGCGCCATCGCCCTGCTGGCCGGACTGGCCTGGTATGCGGCCCTGATCGCCGGCTTCGGCTTTGCCCTGTCGTCCACCGCCATCGTCATGCAGCTGCTGGAGGAGCGAAACGAGAATGCCGACCCGCCGGGCCAGCGGGTCGTCTCCATCCTGCTGTTCGAAGACCTCGCCATCGTGCCCCTGCTGGCGCTGGTGGCCGTGCTGGCCGGTGCCTATGGCGCATCGGTCGAGACCGGCTATCCGGTCTGGATGACCGTCGGCCTCGCCGTCGCAGCGGTGGCCCTGGTCTATATCGCCGGCCGCTGGGTCGTGAACCCCTTCTTCCGCCTGCTGGCCCGCTACGGCGGCCGCGAGGTCATGACCATGGGCGCGCTTCTGGTCGTGCTCGGGGCCGCCTGGGCCATGAACCTCGGTGGCCTGTCCATGGCCATGGGGGCCTTCCTCGCCGGGGTGCTGTTGTCGGAATCGACCTTCCGCCATCAGCTCGAGGCCGATGTCGAGCCGTTCCGCGGCCTGTTGCTGGGCCTGTTCTTCCTCAGCGTCGGCATGTCCCTGGACCTGCGTGTGGTCGTCGCCGACTGGGCCTGGGTGCTGGGCGGACTGGCCGCCTTCATGTCGGCCAAGATGGTGGCGGTCTATGCCGTCGCCCGGATCCGGCAGACGCACGGCGAGGGCCTGTTGCGCGCGGCCCTGATGGGTGAGGGGGGCGAGTTCGCCTTCGTCCTCTATTCCACCGCCTTCGCCGCCGGTCTGTTCGACACCCGCACCGCCGCCATCCTGTCGGCCATCGTCATCCTGTCCATGGCCCTGACTCCGCTCCGGGTCATGCTGGCCGACCGGTTGCGCCCGAAGGAGGCCGTCTCGATGGACGGCATCGACCATGCCGCCGACCTGCGCGAGCGGGTCCTGATCATCGGCTTCGGCCGCTTTGCCCAGGTGGTCTCCCAACCCCTGCTGACACGCGACATCGATGTCTCGATCATCGACCACGACGTCGAAATGATCCGGGCCGCCGGCAATTTCGGCTTCAAGGTCTATTATGGCGACGGCTCGCGGCTGGATGTGCTCCGGGCCTCCGGGGCCGAAAGGGCCGAGACCATCCTGGTCTGTGTCGACAAGCCCGAGGTGGCCGATCGCATCGTCGAATTGGTCAAGGCCGAATTCCCCCTGACCAAGCTGTTCGTCCGCGCCTATGACCGCGGGCATTCCATCCGGCTGGTCAATGCCGGTGTCGAATACCAGCTGCGCGAGACCTTCGAGAGCGCCCTGGTGTTCGGCCATCAGGTGCTGATCGATCTCGGCTTCTCCGACGCCGAAGCGCGCGAAACCATCGAGGAGGTTCGCCGCCGCGACGAGGAGCGGTTCACCCTGCAGCTGTCCGGTGGTGCCCAGGCCGGCCGCGCCCTGATGCGCGGCAACGCCGTCACGCCCCAGCCCGCCCCCTACGTCAAACCCCGCCGCGAGGGCCAGGCCCTCAACGAGGAGGCCGCCGAGGCGCTCGAGGGCGAGGAGGCGCGGGAGAAGGTCGGAGCCTGACGGTCGCGCCCGCCCCCACTTCGGTGTAAGGACGCGGCCCGATGAACCGCCGTCTCTCGATCGCGCCCATGATGGACTGGACCGACCGGCATTGCCGGGCGTTCCATCGCGCCCTGACGGCCGAGGCCCTGCTCTATACCGAGATGGTCACCGCCCCGGCGGTGGTGAACGGCGACCGGGAGCGGCTTCTGGGCTTCGACGCGCTCGAACATCCGGTGGCCCTGCAGATCGGCGGCTCCGACCCGGACCAGCTGGCCGAGGCGGCGCGGATCGGCGAGGCCTTCGGCTATGACGAGATCAATCTGAACGTCGGCTGCCCCTCCGACCGGGTCCAGTCCGGCCGGTTCGGCGCCTGCCTGATGCGCGAGCCGCAACTGGTCGCGGACTGTATGGCGGCCATCAAGGAAGCCGTCTCGGTCCCCGCCACGGTCAAATGCCGGATCGGCGTCGATGACCAGGACCCGCAGGTCTCGCTGTTCGCCACCGTGGACGCCTGCGCCGCCGTCGGGATCGAGGTCTTCATCGTCCACGCCCGCATGGCCTGGCTGAAAGGCCTGTCACCCAGGGAAAACCGGGATGTGCCGCCGCTGGACTATGGCCTCGTGCGGCGGCTCAAGCGCGAGCGCCCGCATCTGTCGATCTCGATCAACGGCGGCATCACCTCGCTGGAAGAGGCCGAGGCCCATCTGGATGACAGCGATGGCGTGCAACTGGACGGCGTCATGATGGGCCGCGCCGCCTATCATGAGCCGGCGCTTCTGGGTCAGGCCGACCGTCGCCTGTTCGGGGCCGCGACCCCCGATGTCGACGCCTTCGCCGCCCTCGAGCGCTATCGCCCCTATCTGGCTGCGCGGCTGGAAGAGGGCGTCGCCCTGCCGGCCATGACCCGGCACATGCTCGGCCTGATGCACGGCCGCCCCGGTGCCCGCGCCTTCCGCCGCATCCTGACGGTGGAGTCCATCGTGGCCGGTGCCGGTCTCGAGGTGCTGGACCGCGCGGAGGACGCCGTGCGCGAAGCCGGGACGCGGTTCGAGGCCCGCGGCGAGGCGGCCTGATCACCATCCCGCCTCAGGCGCAAAGAGGCGTCAGGGGGCCTTGTCGCCGAGCAGCCGGAACAGGCCGATCAGGCTCCTGATCGTGAACCAGACGGTCAGAAACAGCAGGCCGAGTCCCAGCAGCAGGGCGACCGGGGCCAGGATCAGGCCCATCACCGGCGCGATGACGATGGACACAAGCCAGACCCCGACGCCGGTCCACAGCAGGAGGGTCCACCAGAACACTGACCAGAACAGGCGGATCTGGGCGTCGATATGGGCCCGTGACAGGCCGTCCGAGCCGCTGCGCCCGGCGTAGGCGACGATCAGGCCGACGATGACCAGCAGGTTGGCGCTGGGCAGGGACAGGATGTACAGGCCCCAGGCGATCAGGGCCGCCGGCTTGCCTTCGGACTCATGGCCGGGGCCGAAACGGGGCTCTCTCGGGGCGTCGGCCATGGCGTCCCGCCGTCAGATCCACCAGCCGTGCGGATCGGTAATTTCCCGGCCGGACTTCAGGGCCCAGACACCCGAAGCGCCGCGCGCCAGTATCCAGATCGCCAGGGCGAACAGGATCGGCACCCCCAGTGCAAACGGCGCCGCCAGCAGGATCATCCCCGCCACAGCCACCACCGCTGCCGCCCACAGGGTGCGTCTCTGATAAACGAAATGCGACGCCGAAAGGTCGTCGTCCGGCTCGTCCCGCCCGGTCACAGCGAACAGGGCGATCGCCGCTGACACGCCCACGGTCGGCACAGCGAGCAGGATCAGGGCATAGACGGCGAACAGGCCCATGCCGCCTCCGGGGATGGCCGGGCCTGCGTCCCGGCGGCGCTTTCGCATCGAGAATTCGCGGGACGGGGTGAAGAGGGTGCCGACCTCGACCGGGCCGGGCTCCGACGGCAAGGGCCTGTCCCCGGGTTCCGGTTCCGGTGCCGGTGCCGGCTCCGGTTCCGGCTCCGGCTCCGGCTCCGGCTCATGACGCAGTCGCCCCTGCAGCGACGCCGGTGTGGCGAAGCCGATCAGGTCGTCATCATGGACGTCCGCCTGGTCGACCAGGGGGGCGTCCGAGGGGGGAAGATCGCCGGGTTCGGCCATCGGATATCCTTAAGTCCGGCCCCAGTAATGACCGCGCCTCGCCTTTGGCGCAACCGTCGGGGGCAATGCGTCAGCGCGTCAGCGCGTCAGCACCAGCTCGCAGCCGGCGGCGGCGGCGGCCTCCAGAGCACCCGGCTTTTCGATCCGCACGGTGCAACGCCGCACCCGGCCGTCGTCCAGACAGGCCACGGCCAGCCGTTCGGCAAAGGTCTCCACCAGTCCGACATGGCCCTCGGCCACGATGGCACGGGCCGCCGAGGCCACGGTCTCATAGTTGATCGTGTCCGCCAGCCGCTCGACCGGCATCGGGCCCAGCTCCAGCGTCACATCGATGACCAGGGTCTGCAGCCGGCCCTGTTCATGGGCGTGCACCCCGATTCCCGCCTCGACCTTCAGGCCACGCACGAACACGGTCAGGGCCTCGCGGCGCGGGGCGTCCCCGGAAACGGGTGCCGCGGGAAAGGGCAGGGGCGATACGGTCAAGGCCTACTCCACAATGTCCGGGGTCTGCCAGGCCAGGTGCTGGCCCCCGTCGACGGCGATCATCTGGCCGGTCACCAGGTCTGCGTCGACCAGCCAGCGCACGGTCCGGGCGATCGCCTCCGGACTGCCGGGCCGCCCCATGGGCACGGCGGCGGCCTCGGCGGCGAACGTCTCAGCGGTCTGATGCACCGACGGCAGGACCGGTCCGGGCCCGACGCCGTTGACGCGGATGCGCGGGGCCAGGGCCTGGGCCATGGTCCGGGTCGCGACCCACAGCGCCGACTTCGACAGGCCGTAGGAGAAGAAGCGCGGATCGGGCTTCAGCACCCGCTGGTCCAGAATATTGATGATGGACGCGCCCTCGGCCGCTTGGGCCGCAAACGCCTGGGCCAGCAGCACCGGTGCGCGCAGATTGACGTCCATATGCGAGGCCCAGCTCTCGCCGGTCAGGGTGTCCAGCCGGTCATCGGCGAACAGCGAGGCATTGTTGACCAGCACCGACAGCGGCCCCAGCGCCGCGACAGCCCGGCCGACCAGGGCACCGGTCGCTTCGGCGTCGGCGAGGTCGGCCGACAGGCAGACGGCGCGTCGGCCGAGGACCCGGATCCCGTCCGCCAGCTGCGCGGCCTCGTCGCCCGATTCGCGATGGTGGATCGCCAGGTCGAAACCGGCGGCGGCCAGCTCAAGACAGATCGCCCGGCCGATGCGCTTGGCCCCGCCGGTGACAAGGGCAGCACCGCGGCCGGCGGAGACGTCAGTCAACCCGGCCGAACTCGACGACATTGATGACGGCAAGAACGGCGACAAAGCCGAGGATGATATAGAGGGCCAGCATGGAAACGCTCCTTTAGCGCGCCCGCAATAAAGCCCTGCGCCCTGCTGTTCAAGGCGGCGCGAGGCCCTATCGTCGCCCCATGACGACATGGCGCACCCGGATCGAGCCCTTCACCCGCCCCCTGTTCTTCGCCTGGTCGCGGATCAGCCGCGGCATGACCCTCGGCGTGCGCGGCGTGGCGATCGATTCCGCCGGCCGCGTCCTGCTGGTCAAACACACCTATCTGCACGGCTGGTGGCTGCCCGGCGGCGGTGTCGAGCGCGGCCAGACCTGCGAGGACGCCCTGATCCGCGAGCTGCGAGAGGAGGCCGGTCTCATCATCGAGGGCCGCCCGGACCTGATCAGCGTCCATTCCAACGAACGCTTCTTCCGCGGCGACCATGTGCTGGTCTACCGCATCGACCGCTTCTCGCTGACCGATCGCACCAGCCACGGCGAGATCGCGGAGATCGGCTGGTTCGACCCGCAGGCCCTGCCGGAGGATACGCACCGCGCGACGCGGGACCGGCTGGGGGAAATCTTCAGCGGTGCGGACACCGCGACAAGCTGGTAGCCAGACCCCATGAACCCCACCCTGCTCGCCATCATCGCCGTCGTCATCGCGGGCGGGGCCACCGCGCTTCAGGCCCCCACCAATGCCAAGTTGATGGGCGCGGTCGGTTCGCCGGTGAACGCCGCCTTCGTCAGGTGCCAGGGCAGGCGACGCGGCAAAGTCCCGAAGGACTGCACCCTGTCGCGTGAGTAAGTTTTCACGTTGACAGCTACCCGTTTTCACCTGAACCGCGTTGCCAGGTCCAATGGAGTGACGATGAAACATTCTATACAAGACGAGCGCTACGGTCGCCTGTTTGCCGGCTTTATCGCGGCGGGCTCCTTAATCGGCATCATCCCGCCGCTACAGCTTTTGCTTGAGGACGGAATGGGCCTGGTCGAAGCGCTGTGGCAGATGCTGCGTCCCTTTACAATTACGACTAACCTGCTGATTGTAATCGTATTCGGATCCATTGCGGTTAGAGGTGCAGAGCGTGTGTCTGCGCTTCTGATCGGTGCTGTGATGCTTGCGATCCTGCTCGTCGGCATCATTTTCAACTTGGTTCTGGGGCAAATCCCGCAACTCAATTGGTGGACTTTCCTTGGAGACAGCTTGCACCACCACATTGCTCCGGTCGCAGTACCGCTATGGTGGCTGATCTATGCGCCCCACGGCAGGCTGCGTTGGCATGCGCCGCTGGTCTGGGCGTTATACCCGCTTGCTTATTCAGCCTACAGTCTTGCGCGCGCCGAATTCGAGCCAGTCTCGGCGTTACGCTATCCCTATTTCTTTATGAACGTAGACATGCTCGGCTGGAGTGGTGTGCTGTTTAACCTTGCGATTATCGCCGCCGCTTTCACGGCGATAGGCTTTCTGATTGTATTGGTTGATCGGCGTCTCGCGCGCGGCAAACAACAAAGTCCCGAGTCAACTGTTCGCAAGGTATGACCGGCGACCTGGGCAGCAGGGTGTTGCGCCCTTTAGAGCGCATTCCATCGTTAACCCGCCATCCAGAAGCCTTGGGGTGCCGCCCGCCTGACCGACCGCACCAGCCACGGCGAGATCGCGGCTATCGGCTGGTTCGACCCGCAGGCCCTGCCGGAGGACATGCACCGCGCGACGCGGGACCGGCTGGGGGAAATCTTCAGCGGTGCGGACACCGCGACAAGCTGGTAGCCAGACCCCATGAACCCCAACCTCTTCGCCATGATCGCCGTCGTCCTCGCGGGCGGGGCCACCGCGCTTCAGGCCCCGACCAATGCCAAGATGATGGGCGCCGTCGGTTCGCCGGTGAACGCCGCCTTTGTCTCCTTCGCCATCGGCACGGCGGCGCTGGGCATCCTCGCCGTGATCCTGCAGGCCAAGCCCGATGTCGCGGCGGCGCGGGGCCTGCCCTGGTATGCCTGGGTCGGCGGCCTCTATGGCGCGATCTTCGTCGTGGCGGCGGCCTGGGGCGTGCCGCGCCTCGGCGTCGCCCTGACCATCACCCTGATGGTCGCCGGCCAGCTGCTGATCGGCCTGATCCTCGACCATTTCGGAGCCTTCGGCACGCCGCAGCACCCGATCAGCCTGGGCCGCCTCGCCGGCATTGCCCTGGTGCTCGTCGGCGTCCTCATGGTCCGCCGCTTCTAGGCCGGACCTGTCGAACCGATCCGGACGCCTTGTCATCCCGGACACCGCGCAGCGGTGATCCGGGACGCGCGGTAGATGGACACCCGCCTCCCGGAAGCGGCGACAGCCGCTATCCGGGAGACAGGTCGGGACACACTGCGGCGGCAACCCTTCTCCCGGACAATCGCGTCGCGATTTCCGGGAGGGTCCGGAGGATGAGGGCACGCCGTCCCGGCTCTTCCCCCGGCTTTTGCCGGGGTTCGGCCGGGATGACAAATCCTCCGCAGATGGCCCGCCCGCCTTCGCGACCGGGATGAGACGCGCCTATATTGATCTGGATGACCGAGGAGCTGATTCCCGCAGAGCCGACACTTCAGGCCGCCGACCTGATCCGCGACGAGGCGCGGCGCGCCCCGGACAAGCCGGGCGTCTATCGCATGTATGGCGAGGACGGGACCTGCCTCTATGTCGGCAAGGCGAAGTCGATCAAAAAGCGCATCCTGCAATACGCCCAGGGCCGGTTCCACACCCAGCGCATCGGCCTGATGGTCTCCCTGACCCGCTCGATGGAGCTGGTCATCACCGCCTCCGAGACCGAGGCCCTGCTGCTCGAATCCAGCTTCATCAAACAGCTGAAGCCGCGCTTCAATGTCGTGCTGCGCGACGACAAATCCTTTGCCGAACTGATGATCCGCAAGGACCACCGCGCGCCCCAGGTGCGCAAGCATCGCGGGGCCCACACCACGCCCGGCGACTATTTCGGCCCCTTCGCCTCGACCTGGGCGGTGAACCGGACCCTGAACACCCTGCAGAAGGCCTTCCTGCTGCGGTCGTGCTCCGACAGCGTCTATGAGAGCCGCACCCGGCCCTGCATGCTGCACCAGATCAAGCGCTGCTCGGCCCCCTGCACCGGCCTGATCTCGCTCGAGGACTATGCCGGCCTGGTCGATGAGGCCTCGGCCTTTCTGAAGGGCAAGTCGCGCGCGGTCATCGCCCGCCTGTCCGACGAGATGAGCGCCGCCGCCGAGGCCATGGACTATGAACAGGCCGCCCGCGTCCGCGACCGCATCCGCGCCCTGTCGGCCATCTCGATGGAAAACTCCGTCAGCGCCGACGGCGTGGCCGAGGCCGATGTCTTCGCCCTGTTCAGCGAGGGCGGCCAGGCCTGTGTCCAGGTCTTCTTCTATCGCGGCGGCCAGAACTGGGGCGGCCGGGCCTATTTCCCGCGCGTCGACCGGACGGACACCGATCCCGAAATCCTCGCGGCCTTCCTCGGCCAATTCTATGAGGACAGGCCGGTTCCGCGCCTGATCCTGTCCAATGTCCGGCCGCATGAGCTGGAACTGCTGGAAGAGGCCTTCTCTATGAAAGTCGACCGCAAGGTCGAGATCGCCCGGCCGCTGCGCGGCGACAAGGCCGCCCTCGTCGACCACGCCCTGACCAATGCCCGCGAGGCCCTGGGCCGCAAGATGGCCGAGGGCTCGGCCCAGGGTAAAATCCTCGACGAGGTCTGCGAGGCCTTCGGCCTCGACAGCCGGCCCGAGCGGATCGAAATCTACGACAACGCCCACATCCAGGGCACCAATGCCGTCGGCGGCATGGTCGTGGCCGGGCCCGAGGGCTTCCAGAAGTCGCAGTACCGCAAGTTCAACATCCGCGGCGAGGACCTGACCCCCGGCGACGACTACGGCATGATGCGCGAGGTCATGCGCCGCCGCTTCGGTCGTCTGGTGAAGGACGAGGATGCGGGCGAGGACGTGGTCCGCCCCGACCTGCTGCTGATCGACGGCGGCGCCGGCCAGCTGGCTGAGGTCCAGGCGGTGCTGGCCGATCTGGGACTCGATGACATCCCGGCGGTCGGCGTGGCCAAGGGGCCGGACCGCGATGCGGGAATGGAACGGTTCTTCGTCCCCGGCAAGCCGCCCTTCATGCTGCCCCTGAAATCACCGGCCCTCTATTACATCCAGCGGCTGCGCGACGAGGCCCACCGCTTCGCCAACGGCGCCCACCGCACCCGCCGCTCGATGGATATCAAGAAGAACCCGCTCGACGAGATCGAGGGCGTCGGCCCCGGCCGCAAGAAGGCCCTGCTCCACGCCTTCGGTTCCGCCAAGGGCGTCAGTCGGGCGGCGGTTGTCGATCTGATGAAGGTCGACGGGATCAACCAGCCGCTGGCCGAGCGGATATATGGCTTCTTCCATCCGGTAACGGGGCGCTAGGTCTCTTCCCGGAAGAAGAGGAAAGGTCGGCTCCCGACCCGTTGCAGCCGTTGAGAGCGTCGGCCTACAGTATGGTGAAGCTTCAATGCTCGCCGGGGCTGTGCCATGAGCGTCTTCGAGTTTGTTTTCTCCCTCTTTGGGCTCGTGCTGGGCCTTGCCTTGACGGAGGTCATCGGCGGGCTGGGTCGTGTGCTGAAATCGCGTCGGGGGCTTCGGGTCGGCTGGTTGACGCCGCTGCTCGGACTCCTGCTTCTGGTCGAGCTGACCGCGGCCTGGGCGTCAGTATGGACCTCCCGCGGGGCCATCCCCTTCAGCGTGCTGACCTTGTTCTGCGGACTAGCCGTCACCGGCGTCTTCTACATGTCCGCGAACCAGGTGTTTCCCGACGCGCTCGATGAGTGGGGCGATCTCGACGATTATTTCGACCGCCACAAGGGCGGCGTCATCTGTTGCCTCGTGGTGGGCTGGGTCCTTCTGATGGCCGGTCAGGCCGCGCTTGGAGTAGATCCCTTGCCAGGCCATTTCATAAAGATCACGCAGGCGATCTGGTATGCGGTGGCCGTCGCGCTGGCATTCGTCCGAGACCGGCGGCTGTGCCTTCTACTGATGCTCGGCCTGCTGGCGATCGATACAGCCATCCTGTTGGTCGACGCGGTCGCCGACCCGTTCGGCGACCGTAATGCCGCGGGGGCCGCCGTCTCAGGACTTCTGGCCCAGCCGCCGATCCTATCCTGAGGGGGACTGCATGGAGGCTCATCGAACCGAAGCCGTGGCATGGGCTGGGGATTTCTGAGGGAGTACGGCATCATCGTCGTTGGAGCGACGAGCTCGTGCGGACGTCTTCGCGCATGAACGGGTTCGAAGTTCCGCGATAGACCCAACGTCCGCTTCCCACCCTCAGCGGTCGTTCCGCGTGTCCGGTTGCGGGGCCGGGTGCGCCGCGAGCTTCCGGTGGCGACGGGTCGACCGGTGACGCGTCGCGCCCCCTCTCCCCAGCGGCGATGGGAATGCCTATACCGACCCCATGCCCCAACATTCCCGCGCCGCCCTGCTCTCCGGTTATCACCGCTTTCGCGACAGCCACTGGCCCGAGGCCAAGGCCCAGTATGAGGCGCTCGCCGCGGACGGTCAGAAGCCCCACACACTGGTCGTCGCCTGTTCGGACAGCCGTGCCGACCCGGCCCTCATCTTCGACGCCGCCCCCGGCCAGCTGTTCGTCGTCCGCAACGTCGCCAATCTGGTCCCGCCCTATGAGCCCGACGGCCTCCTGCACGGCGTCTCGGCGGCGCTGGAGTTCGGGGTCAAGGTGCTCAATGTCCGGCGCATCATGGTCATGGGCCATGCCCGTTGCGGCGGGGTCGCCGCCATGCTCAGCGGGGCTCCGGCGGACTGCCAGGACTTTGTCGCGCCCTGGGTGCAGCAGGGGGCGCCGGTCGTTCGCCGCGTCTGTGAGGCCTGCCCGCCCGAAGAGGTCGAACAGGTTGCGGAAGAGGCGGTGGTCCGCCTGTCGCTGCAGAACCTGCGCACCTTTCCCTGGATCGCCGAGCGCGAGGCTGCGGGCACCCTGGCCCTCAGCGGGCTTCATTTCGGCATCGCCGACGGGGTCCTGCGGTCCCTGGAGGGTCCGGGCCGGTTCGAGGTCATGGAATAGGGTCACAAGACCGCACGGCTCGCTTCGACGCGCGAAGCATGGCAGCCTTGGGGTATCGGAGCGCCCCATGACCCCCAATCCCCACGCCAACCCCATCCCCAACATCCTGACCGGTCTGCGGCTGGTCGCCGGGGTGATCATGTTCCTGATCCTGGCGGGGGCGGCGCCGCAGGGCATTCCCTTCATGTCCGACTATCTGAGCCCGGATGACCAGTTCCGGTTCGGGCGCACGGCCTTCATCATCTACATCGTCGCGGCCTCGACCGACTGGGTCGACGGCTTCCTCGCCCGGCGCTGGCATTCAACCACCCGCTGGGGTGCCATCCTGGATCCGATCGCCGACAAGGTGCTGATCACCGGAGCCATCCTCGGCGTCCTGGCCTGGGGGGCCCTGCCGCAGATCGCCATCCCCTGCGGCCTGATCATGTTCCGCGAGTTCGCCGTCTCGGCCCTGCGCGAGACCGTCGCCGGCAAGGTCAAACTGCCGGTCACCCTGCTGGCCAAATGGAAGACGGTCCTGCAGATCGTGGCCCTCGGGGCCCTGCAGCTGGTGCTGCTGTGGGACGGCTTCGGCCTGCCGCTGGAATGGCAGCCCCATTTCCAGACCTTCGCCTACATCCTGATCTGGATCGCCGCCATCGTCACCGTCTGGACCGGCTGGCAGTATTTCTCCAAGGCCCGGCAGAAGATGAGCCAGATCTAGTCGGCTGCGGAAGCAGGCGCGCTCGCTGGTCCAGCCACGGTGGCTGGAAAGTGATTAGTGATTAGTGATTAGTGATTGCTGCTTCGCTGGCGGCGGAAGGGCGGCGCAAACCGTTCAGTCGCACCGCCGGTGGCCAACCACTAATCACTAACCACTCGCCACTGCGTCCGCGTCACCGAACCCCCAGCTCCGCCACCAGCCCGTCCATCCCGTACACATCCCGCAGCGCGACCGTCACCGCCCCGGTGGTCACGATCACCGAGCGGTTGACGTTGATGTCATAGCCATAGGCATTGCGCTGGGTCAGGACGGTGGAGTCGAAATTGGCCCCCACGATCTCGCCCGCCGCATTGACCACCGGCGAGCCGGACGAGCCGCCGATGGTGTCGGACGATACCGCCATGTTCAGCACCGTATCGCCGTCGATCCGGTCACGCGCGGCCAGCAGCTGCGGGGCGACGTCGAACGGGGCCGAGCCGGTCGCCCGGTCCCACAGGCCGTCGAAGGTCGTGAACGGACCCCAGCGCTGGCCCGGAACGTCCGTACCCTCGATCCGCCCATAGGTCAGTCGCAGCGTGCCCGTCGCATCCGGATAGACGGCGTCGCCATAGGCGGCGAAGCGGGCGGCGGCGAGGCGTTCCGAGGCGCGATCGGTCGGCGCCTGCACCCGCGCTTCCCAGTCCGATCGCACGGCGCGGGTCGGCGCCTGCAGGGCCAGCAGATAGCGGATCATGGGGTCGTCCGAAGCCTCGATCGCCGCCAGTCCGCCTTCCCAAAGCGCCCGGCGCACCGCCGGATCGCCCAGGGCCGTCGCCTCGACCAGCTGGGCCGAGCGCGTCTCGGGCGATTCATCGCCCAGCAGGATCTCGATGCGCGGGTCATCGACCGTCAGCCATTCGCGGGTCTTGGACAGCCACCATTCCATCCGGACCTGTTCCAGATCCGGATAGACGGGCCGTTCGGCGAACAGGCCTGACTGCACGCCGGCCAGCCGGCTGTCGGCAAACTCGGGCAGGCGCTCGGCCGAGGGCTTGGCCCGCTCCTGCGCGCCCCGCACCAATGTCCGGGCCCAGAGAAACAGCTGCGAGCCGCCGGCCACGGGCGTCGTGCCCGCGCCGGTGCCGCCTTCCAGAAGGGCCATGGCCGTATAGGTTTCGCGCATGATCGGCTGAACGCCGGACAGCGCCGTCCAGGGGTCGACACCCGTGGTATCGGAGCGCGCGGCATACCGGGCGCGGAAGTCCGCCTCGCCCTCGGCCCGCCTTGCCATGAAGGCCGGATCGACCAGGGCCCGCATCCGCCCCAGCCCGCGCTTGTAGGTGTTCTCAAGGCCCACGATCGGGTCCATGGCGATGAAGGCGTTCTCCTCGCTCTCGGCCGCGAACCGGATCAGCCGCCCGCGCAGTTCCGACGCCAGCAGCTGGTCCATCGGCAGGACCACGTCGCGGATGGTGAACAACTGGTCCTGGGTCAGCAGCCGCTGGGTCGCGCCCGGGCTGCCCGAGACGAACACCGGCGTGCCCTCGACCGGCTGCGAGGCATTCCATTTGAAATGGGTCGGCGTCGCCGCCGGGGCGTCATTCTCGTACAGGCGGATGAAGGCCGCATCGATGGCGAAGCGGGGGAAGCTGAAATTGTCCAGATCGCCGCCGAAGGTCGCGGCCCGGTCTTCCGGGGCCCAGGCCAGCCGCACGTCGGTGTAGCGTTTGTAGGTATAGAGTTTGAACTGGCCGCCCCGGTACAGGCTCACCACCTGACAGCGCCGGGCCGTGTCGCCGGCGCAGGCTTCCTGCTCGATCCGTCCGGCCTCGGCGTCGCGCGCGCGGGTGAAGGCCTGACCTTCCAGCCCGGCACCGGCGGCCTGCATCCGTCTGGTGACGTCCGAGATGTCGGTCAGGATCTCAGCCGTCCCGCCCGGACATTTGCGCTCCTCCTCGCGGGTCCGCGGGGTGAAGCCGGTCTCGGCATAGTTGACCGCCTGGGTCGACAGATTGGCCACACAGGTGGCGACACAGTGGTTGTTGGTCATCACCAGCCCCTCGGCCGAGACGATCCCCGCCGAACAGCCCGCAAACCGCACCGAGCTCAACCGCACCCGGTCCAGCCAGGCCTGGTCGATGTTCGTCCCCAGGGTGGCGTTGGCACGGGCGATGGGGAAGTTGTCGAAGGTCCACATGCCTTCCTCCGCGCTGGCGCTGGACGCGGCGAACACGAGGACGGTGAACGAAGCGGCGGTGGCGAGGTGACGCATGGCTTACTCCTTCCTTCTCCCCTTGCGGGAGAAGGTGGCCCGCGCAGCGGGTCGGATGAGGGGTCGTCGCCGGCGTTGGCCAGCGGGCGGGTGGACCATGAATGACGAAGGGGTCGCCCGGCAAGACCGAAGCGACCCCTCATCCGTCAGGCTTCGCCTGACACCTTCTCCCGCAAGGGGAGAAGGAGGTTACTCCACCCCCAGCTCTTCCAGCAGGTTCGGGCTCGGATAGATGTTGCGCAGCGCCTCGGTGATCGCTGCCGTCGACACCGATACCGTCCGGTTCAGCGTGCCGTCATAGCCATAGGCACCACCCAGCGAGTGGATGTTGCCGTCGAAGGCCGCACCGATGACCTCGCCGGCGGCGTTGATCACGGGCGAGCCCGAGTTGCCGCCGATGATGTCGTTGGTCGAGGAGAAATTATAGACCGTCCCCGTGTTGACCCGGCTCTGGTTGTCGAGGAAGGCCTGGGCCGCATTGAACGGCTCGGCACCCGTCGCCCGCTCATACAGGCCGCCCATATAGGTGAAGGCCGGCACGGTGACGCCGCGATAGCTCCAGCCCTCGACCCGGCCATAGGACAGGCGCAGCGAGAAGGTCGCGTCCGGATACTGGTTGGTGCCATAGACCGCGAACCGGGCCTGGGCGACCCTTTCGGCGGCCCGGGCGGTCGGGGCGTTGACCTCGGCGGACCAGCGCGCACTGATCGCCGCGGCGGGGGCGTCATTGGCGATGATGAAGGCCAGCAGGGGATCGGCGGCAGCCATCTGTTCCGTGGTCATGGCGGCGGCCTGGGCGCGGAAGGCGGCGTCGCCCATCCGTGTTGTTGAGATCAGCCGGTCGGCCAGGGCCTCGGGGCTCTCGCGGCCCAGCAGGGCCTTCACATCGGGATGGTCGACGGTCAGATATTCGCGGGTCTTGGACAGCCAGTAGCGCAGACGGATTTCCTCCATCTCCATGGCGATCGGCGTCTCGGCCCCGACGGCGGCGATCATGCGCGCGCGCTGCGCCTCGGTCATCGCCGGGTTCTTCGACGCCCGCACCATGGCGCGGGCCATCTGGTACAGGGTCGAACCGCCGCCGGCGGCCTGGTCCAGCTGCCGGACCGGAAGATAGAGTTCGCGGGCCGTGGCCTGCACGCTCTCGAGCTCGGCCCAGGGATCACCGATCCGCTGCACCAGGGCCGGGTCGGCGGCCACGCGGGCGCGCAGCTCGGTCTCGGCGTCACGACGGGCACCGAGGAAGGCCGGGTCCAGAAGCGACTGATGCTGGCCGTACTGGGACTTGAAGCTGTTCTCGAGGCCGAAGATCGGGTCGAACGACAGCCGCTTGGCTTCATCGCCGGTCAGCGAATACTCAAGCAGGCGTCCGCGCAGTTCCGAGTTCTGGATCAGCGTCAGCGGCAGCTGCTGGTCGCGCAGCCGCTCCAGCTGGCTCATCGTCAGCAGGCGCGAGGTCGAGCCGGGGTTGCCGGCCACGAAGACGGGGTCGCCTTCCGCCGGGGCGTTCGGGTTCCAGCGCAGGAAGCCGGGGCTCTCGACCGGACGGCCGTCCTCATAGGCGCGCAGGAAGCCGGCATCGAGGGCGTAGCGCGGGAAGTTGAAATTGTCCGGGTCCCCACCGAAGAAGGCCGCCTGGTTCTCGGGGGCAAACACCAGTCGGACGTCGTCATAGCGGCGGAATTTGTACAGGGCGTAGCGGCCGCCCCGGTAGAAGCTGATGACCTGACAGTTGAATTTCGGATCACCGGCGCAGGCCTCGGTCTGGATCGCATTGGTCGCGGCGGTGCGGGCCGCATTGAAGGCCGCGCCTTCAAGCCCGGCGCCGGCCGCCAGCACCCGGTCGGTCACATCGACGATGTCGACCAGCACCTCGGCGGTCTGGCCCGGGCAGCGCTTCTCTTCCTCGCGGTTGGCGGTCAGGAAGCCGTTCTTCACATAGTCCTGCTCGGGCGAGGACAGCTCCTGGGCGCAGCCGACGACACAGTGCCAGTTGGTCAGGATCAGGCCCTGATCCGAAACGAACGAGGCCGAGCAGCCCTGGATGCGCACCGCGGCATTGCGGACCCGGTCCAGCCAGGCCTGGTCGATCCGGGTGCCGTATTTGTCGTTGACCGTCTGGATCGGGAAATTGTCGAACGTCCACATGCCCTCATCGGCGCGGGCGGTGGAGGGCGTGGCCATCACGGCCAGAAAGCCGGCGACGGCGGCGATCGAGGCGGTCGCCGACACGGCGGCGCGGAGCGAGCGAAGCATCATTCTGCGAATTCTCCCGGGGGTGTCGGCGGAGGTCGCCGATCGTTGCTCCCTGCATAGACACGATGAATGGTTTTCGTCCATCGCGACGCTTCCGGTCTTACAAATCCGTAACGGTGATCGCCTTAACCCGATTTAACTTGGCCCCGCTGCCTTGCATCGTCAGATAGCGGTCAACGTCAGGGGTCTTTCCGTTTCCATGTCGCTTGCACTTTCAACCCTCCTCTATGAGTGGCGGCGCTATATGGCCGCCGTCATGGCCCTGGCCCTGTCGGGCCTGCTCGTGCTCGCCATGACCGGTGTCTTCATCGGCATCGGCAAGGGGTTCACCGCGACGATCGAGCGCTCCAGCGCCGACATCATCATCATGCAGCCCGGTGCGACCAGCCTGATGGGCGGCCCCTCGGGCGTGCCGCGCCGCTTCATTCCCCTGGCCTACCGCAATCCGCAGGTGGTCGAGGTCCAGCCGCTCGACGGTGCCGGCGGCTCCTTCCAGTCGGTCAAGAACGTCGACCCGACCATGTCCCAGGCCGAGCGGGCCCGGCAGGGTGCACCGAAGCAGGAATTCGTCCAGGCCAGCATCATCGACACCACCCCGGGCGCGGTCACCATTCCTACGGACTATTCCGACGAACTGGTCGATGCCCTGCGCCAGCCTTACACCGTGGCGATCGATGAAACGGCCCTGACCAAACTGGGCGTCAAGCTCGGCGACAAGGCCCTGTACAACGGCCAGACGGTGACCGTGGTCGGCGTGACCCGCGGCTATCCCAATATGATGCAGGCCAGTATCGTCATGTCGCGGGACACCTTGCGGATGCTCGGTCAGGCCGACACCGGTCCGCGCGTCGGCCCGTTGATGATCAAGCTGCGCGATCCGGCCCAGGCCGATACCGTCGCGGCCCAGCTGAACGCCCTCGGTGACGGCCAGTGGAAGGCCTGGACGCGTCAGGAGCTGGCCGACGCCAATGCCGGCGCCATGTTCGAGGAAGGCATTCTCGTCATCATCATCGGCGGTTGTGTGGTGCTGGGCACCATCATCGGCGTGGCCATCACCTGGCAGACCCTGCGCGGCGCCATCATGGCCAATATCAAGGAGTTCGCCTCGCTGCGGGCCCTCGGTGTCGGCATGGGGTCGCTGAACCGGATCGTCATGGAGCTCAGCTTCTGGGTCGGCCTCGTCGGCGTGGCCGCCGCCATCGGCCTGACCTTTCTGGTGCAGATGTTTGCCGCCGCCAATGCGGTGATCATCGCCCTGCCGCCGGTCCTGCTGATCATCGTCGGCGGCGGACTGGTGGCCATCGCCATCATGTCCGGGGCGCTGTCGCTCGGCATCCTCAAGAACAGCCAGCCTGCGGATCTTCTGCGATGACCGCTCACACCAAGGCGCACGGAAAACACGGCGACTTCGCCATCGAGGCCAAGGGGCTGGTCAAGCGGTTCAAGTCCGGCAAATCCTTTATCGAGGTGCTGAAGGGCGTGGACTTCGACGCCCGCCACGGTGACCTGACCATGGTCATGGGCCCGTCCGGCTCCGGCAAGTCGACCCTGATCGCCGCCCTGTCCGGCCTGTTGCGCCCGGAGGAGGGCCGGGTCGACACCCTCGATGTCGATGACCTCTGGAAGCTCTCGTCGGGCAAGATCGACAAATTCCGCCTCGACCACTGCGGCTTCATCTTCCAGGGCTTCAACCTCTTCCCGGCCCTGACCGCCCTGCAACAGGTCGAGGTGGTGCTGAAATTCCAGGGCCTGTCCAAGGGCGACGCCAAACGTCAGGCGACGGCGACCCTCAAGGAAGTCGGCCTCGGCAACCGCCTCAACCAGCGGCCTTCGGCCCTGTCCGGCGGTGAGAAGCAGCGCGTCGCCATCGCCCGCTGCCTGGCCAAGAACCCGCAGATCCTGTTTGCCGACGAACCGACCTCCGCCCTCGACGGCGAGAACGGCCAGATCGTGATCCGCCTGCTGCGCCGCGCCGCCACCGAACACGGCGCTGCGGTCATCTGCGTGACCCACGATCCCCGCCTCGAGGAATGGGCCGACCGCGTCATCAAGATCGAAGACGGCATCATCATCTCCGATGAACGCCGGACCCCCAATCCCGACGCCACGCTCGCGTCGCACTGAACCGCCTCAGGAACTCCGTCATGCCCGCCTTCCTCAAGAACAAATGGCTCTGGATCGGCCTGGTGCTGATCGCCGCCATAGTCTTCGGCTTCAACTACATGCAAGGCGCCGACAAGGCGAAGAAGGCCGAGGCAGAGAAGACCGAGGCCAACCGGGTCGAGAGCCCCTATGCGGCCATCGCCAACGGCAAGGTCGATGTCGAGGGTGGCATCATCCAGATCGCGGCCCGTCGCGGCGGCATCGTTCGTGAAGTTCTGGTCCAGGAAGGCGACCGGGTCGTCGCCGGCCAGATCCTCGCCCGCCAGGAAGACGATGAGACCCGTCTGGCCCTGCAGAGCGCCAATGCCGACGTCGCCCAGGCCGAAAGCCAGCTGCGCCTGATCCAGGTCGAGATCCGCACCGCCCAGCGCGAGCACGACCGTCTCGCCCGGCTGGTCGAGTCCAATTTCGTCGCCGGCTCGCGCATGGATCAGGCCCGCGATGCGATCGCCACGGCCCAGGCCCGGCTCGCCTCCCAGCAGGCGTCTGTCCAGACCGCCCGCGCCCGCCGCGACCAGGCCGCCTACAATGTCGAGCTCACGGTCATCCGCGCGCCCCAGTCGGGCCGGATCGTGCGCCGCTACGCCAATCCCGGTGCCGGCGCCTCGACCCTGAACGTGTCCAACATGTTCGACCTCGAGCCTGATGCCCCGCGCATTGCCCGCGCCGAGATCGTCGAGAGCGACATTCCGAACATCAGCCCCGGCCAGGCCGTAGAGATCACCCCCGAGGGCGATCCGACCAAGGTCTATGTCGGTGCCGTCCTGCGCCGCGCCGCGGTCTTCGGGGCTCGCAAACTGGCCTCGGACGACCCGTCACAGCGCTCGGACGAGCGAGTGGTCGAGGTCGTCGTCAGCGCGGGCGACGCCCCGCTTCTGATCGGCCAGCGCGTGCTGGTGAAATTCATGAAGCCCGGCGAAACCGCCGGCGCGCCCCGCCCGGCCTCGACCGGCGTCCCCGCCGCCCGCGCCATGCAGGCTCCGGCCCAGGCGGGCTAGGGGTGATGAGTGGCTAGTGATTAGTGATTAGTGATTGCAGCGTCACGGCCAGCGGAAGGGCGGCGCAGCCCGCGCGCCCGCACCGGCGTCAGCCAACCACTAATCACTAGCCACTCGCCACTGGCCACTGGCCACTCGCCCCTCACGTCCCCCCAAACACCGCCCCCCGCTTCTCCAGCGCCGCCGTCACCCCTTCCAGATGGTCGTCGGTCAGGTGCGCCAGCGCCTGCATCGAGGCGGTCATTTCCAGGATCTGGTCGAAGGTCGCATCGCGGCCCTGACGCAGCAGGGCCTTGGTCATGCGCAGGGCCCGGGGCGCGCGGGAGGCGACGTCCGCCGCGATCTCCATGGCTTCATCCATCAGCCGCTCCGGCGCGACCACCCGGCTGACCAGCCCCCATTCCATCGCCGTCTTCGCGTCCAGCACCCGCGCGGTGAACAGCATTTCGGCGGCCCGCGCATAACCGATGTTGCGCGGCATCAGCCAGGCCCCGCCGTCCCCCGGCAGAATGCCCAGCTTCAGGAAGGGCACGCCGAAACTGGCCGTCTCCGAGGCGATGCGGATGTCCGCCAGTCCCGCGATGTCACAGCCCAGCCCCATGGCCGGGCCGTTCACCGCCGCGATCAGCGGCACCTCCAGCCCGTAAAGCGACCGTACGATCCGGTGCACCACACGCCGGTAACCCTCCCGGATCTCGGCACCCGATCCCGCGAACAGGTCGCGCCGGTCCTTCATCGCCTTGAGATCGCCACCGGCCGAGAAGGCCCGGCCCGCCCCGGTCAGGACCACACAGCGCACGCCCTGGTCCGCATTCACCGCCTCACAGGCCGCCGCGAAGGCCTCGCCGTCCTCGGGGTCGGGCAGGGCATTGAGCCGGTCGGGCCGGTCCAGGGTCCAGAGTTCGATGTGGTCGCGGCGGTCTCGGCGGATCAGGGTCATGCGACCGATGTGCCGCACACCGCGCCCCGCCGCAATGTCAGCTGTCCTGACTCCGGAGCCGGATTCCGGACTGCCTTTGATCTAGTCGCGCTTGCGAAGCCTGATCGGCACGAAATTCGACGGGTGGCTGACCACGCGGTCGCCGGCCCCGTGGCCGTTCTTCGTATTCACCAGCATCCCGCCCCGCAGGGCAAAGGACATCATGGCATGCTGCAGGTTGCGGTCTCGATCTTTCATCGGGCGTCTCCTTTCGCGTGAAAGATGAAAAGAGACACGTCGTGCTTTTCAGGAGTCTCACCGTCATAGTCGTTTCGCGTCATGGTCAAGGTAACGCCATGAGGCCGGAATGGCAACCATTTTTAATCCGTCACCGGAACATATTTCGCATCCATGTCATCAAGTGAAGCCCGGACACCCCAGGATCCGCCCCGCAGCATCGCCACCCCTTGCATCAAGGTCTGCATCGTCGACGGTGCCACAAGCCTCTGCCTCGGCTGCAGGCGCACCCTGTCCGAGATCGGCGGCTGGAGCGGTTTCACCGATGCGGAACGCGCCGCGATCATGGCGCAGCTGCCCGGGCGGGCGCGGGGTGATTAGTGGCTAGTGATGAGTGGTTCGCAGGGGCGGGCACCTTAGACGTTCGGCTGCAGCCGGCATTCGATCCAGCAACCACTAATCACTAACCACTCATCACTCGCCTTCGCCTTAACCCCCCACAAACCATCCCCATTCACCGCATCCCAACCGCCGTATGCGACAGGACAGGCGCCGCAGAAGCGGCGTGTTCACGACGGACGACGCATGCGTTTCGATGTTTCCTCAGCGGGAATCATGGCCCTGGCCGTGGCCTCTGCCCTGACCACCGCCGGGTGGCTGAACCATGCCGGATCGCGCGGGCAGGCTTTTGCCGCCACGCCCGCAGCCGCCCATGCCCCGGCCCACGGCGCGACGGCCCGGGTGCTGAAGGCCGCCGATGGCCACTACTGGGCCGACGCCCTGATTGACGGCAAGGCCGTGCGGGTCATGGTCGATACCGGCGCCAGCGTCGTGGTCCTGACCCCGGCCGATGCCGCCCGTCTCGGCCTGCAGCTCAAGGCCGACGACTTTTCCGGCTCGCTCGTCACCGCCTCCGGCCCTGTCCGTGCCGCGCGCGTCGCCCTGGCAACGGTCGCCGTCGCCGGCACCCGCGTGGACCGGGTCGAGGCCCTGGTCGTCGAACGTGGCCTGCCGCATAGCCTGCTCGGTATGAGCTATCTCGGCCGCCTGTCATCCTTCAGCGCGACACCGTCGGAAATCACGCTGCGACCCTAGGGCGGCCCCGGGGCGGGTCGAGGGTCGAGGGCCGTAAGGAGTGCGGCTCCGGTCTCCCTCCATCCCCCCCACCCCCTCCCCCCCACCCCCATAAAACCCTGC
>Ga0114981_10000339_pt1 | contig 30254 bp, 23 predicted proteins | sample S_140806_MF_Meta_FD_87028 | JGI IMG/M metagenome (GOLD analysis project Ga0114981, IMG submission 87028) | Freshwater microbial communities from Lake Simoncouche, Canada to study carbon cycling - S_140806_MF_MetaG | ecosystem: Environmental > Aquatic > Freshwater > Lake | place: Lake...
CATTGCCTTCTCTTATTACAAGGACGAAAAGTTTGACAAAGCAGCGCAATGGTTCCAGAAGGCGATTGATCTGCAACCGGAAATGCTGAACCCGCGCTATTATCTAATTGAGTCTTTGAAAGAAGATAAGAAGTGGGATGAAGTATATACCGCGTGTATCGAAGCAATGATTCAATATCCGTTCGTCGACTATTTCACAACACTGGAAACAGCGTGCGACAAGAAAATGAAAACGTTCAAACGTCATTGGATGTCACGTGATTATTTCCCGAACATGATGAGCGTTGCTTCACAGTCAGCACCGGACAAAGAACCATGGACGTTCTATCGCAATGCGAAAGACAAAATCTACGATTACTGCAACGATGATGGTGTAATCACTAAGTCACAAACACTAACAGAGTCAAAATACCTCGAAGTGTATAGCTGGGAATACATGCTCAAGAAATCAGATACTGACGAAAAAGAATTCGGATTCGCACGCAAAATGCAAGACGCCGGATATCTCGACTGCTTTGCAATGGTAAGCATGTTCCACATTTCATTCTGGGATCAGTACAAAGCATTCCGCGATGCAGATGGCAACCGCGCACGAATCAAAACGTACATCGAAACCTATCTGATCAAACAGTAGAATAAAAAAATAACATAAACGAAATAAAAAAAACGCAGAACATACCATTCTGCGTTTTTTTATTGGTGGTAACCGAACTCCTTCAATTAACTGCGAATACTTGCTCCGGCTTTCTCCTCAAAAGCCTTCTGAAGTCGCTCCATCGTTTTATCAATTTGCTTATCGGTAAGGGTTGCATCACTGTCTAACAAAGTGAAACTCATCGCGTACGATTTCTTGTCGGCACCAAGTTTATCTCCTTCGTAAACATCAAACAAATTTACTTCACGCAATAATTTACGCTCGGTAGACCATGCAATTTCTTCGAGTTGTTGATACTGCACCGCCTTATCAATCACTAATGCAAGATCACGTCGTACTGCCGGGAATTTTGAAACTTCTTCGAAACGAATGGTTTTCGTTTTCGCCAATACTTTAAGCAGTGCTGTCCATTCAAACTCTGCCGCGAAAACTCCGGACTGTGTATCTGTTTGCTTCAATACTTTACCCGAAACAATTCCAATCCTGACGATCTCATGTTTCCCTACATAACTTGAAAGTCCTTCAGAATAAAGCGGATTATTAATTGCCTGCCACTTGATGGTTTTCAATCCTAGTCGCGTAATCAATACTTCCACTTCTTTGCGAAGATCAGCGAAACCGAACTTGTCATTTCCTGCATTCCAACTTTCAGGTTGCTTGCGTCCCGTCATTAAAATCAAAAGCTGCTCTCGCTCTTCCCATGGCCACTCGTCTTTTCCAGATCCTCCTTCTGATTTAGCCACGCCCTCCTTGGCTTTATACACTTTGCCGAACTCAAACACACGCTGATCTGCCACTCGTCTGTTTTGGTTGTAGGTAAGGCTTTCGAGTCCGCCAAACATCAAACTCATGCGCATAACACCCAAATCGGAACTCAGCGGATTTAACAGCTTAACAGCATTCTCCAGCTCATAACCAGCTGCCGCATCATAGTATGATGTTTTTGTGAGCGAATTATTCAGCAACTCATTGAATCCACGCGACGCCAACAAATTGGCAACTGACTCGCGCACGTGCTCCGGATCTGGGCGCTTCATTGGAGAAGCCGATATCTGCAATTTCTCAGGGAACCCGATATTGTTGTATCCGTAAATGCGCAAAATTTCTTCCACAACATCTGCAGGACGTGTTACATCCACTTTATACTGAGGGATAGAAAGAAGCAACGCATCCTTTCCATCTGATATAATTTGAATTCCGAGTGAAGTTACAATCCTACGGATGATATGACGATCAATTGCTTTGCCGATGAGACGGTCACACATGTCAAATGAAAATGCAACTTCAATCGGTTCTGTTTTTCCTGGATAAGAATCCGTAATCTGAGAACCAAATCGTCCTGCAGCAATATCTTCAATAAGATATACTGCTCGCAACAATGCATTCACAGTTATCTCAGGATCTGATCCACGCTCGAAGCGGAACGAAGAGTCTGTTTTTAATTGGTGGTGCTTTGCCGTTTTACGCACGAGAACTGCATCAAATGCCGCGCTCTCAAGGAATACGCGTTTCGTTGATTCACTAACGCCCGAATCAAGTCCGCCAAATACACCTGCTATGCAGAGTGGTTTTTCTGCATCACAAATCATAACGTCCTTGGCAGTCAACTTACGTTCCGTTCCATCAAGCGTTACAAACTGTGTTCCTTCCGCAACTTTCTTCACCACAATTTTGTGCCCAGCGATCTTAGCAGCATCAAAGGCATGCAATGGTTGCCCGGTTTCATGCATCACATAATTAGTGATATCAACAATATTATTGATCGGACGCAAACCGATTGCCTTCAAACGATCCTGAAGCCAAGATGGAGATGGTCCTACTTTTACATCATCAATTATAACTCCCGAATAACGACGACACGCAGAAGAATCTTCAATCATCACTTCGATATCGGACGACGGCAGTTCCTCAGAAGGAGTTGCAAGCGCCGGAAAAGAAGCTTCTGCAGATTCAGCATGCACATCTGAAATCATTTTCTGAGCCAATACCGCGGCAGCAAGATCGCGCGCAACACCAAAATGAGATGCTGCATCAATACGATTTGGTGTTAATCCGATTTCAAAAACAGTATCCGATGTAATCTTGAAATACTCCGCGGCAGGTGTTCCTACCCGGGCATCTTCGTCAAGCACCATAATTCCGGCGTGTGATTTCCCTAAACCGATTTCATCTTCCGCACAAATCATTCCTTCGGAAAGCTCTCCGCGAATTTTAGACTTCTTGATTTCGAATGGTTCTCCATCTATAGGGTACAACATAGCTCCAACAGTTGCCACAAGCACTTTTTGCCCTGCCTCCACATTCGGTGCACCGCATACAATACTCAACAACTCCGGACCACCAACATCTACTTTGGTCAGCGAAAGTTTATCGGCACCGGGATGCTTAATTTTCTCTTTCACTTCACCAATCACAACACCACGCAATCCTCCTGGCAACCCTTCAAATGGCTCAGCACTTTCCACTTCGAGTCCGCAATCAGTAAGTGTCGAGGAAATGGCGTCCACAGACATCTCCGTTGCATAATAATCCTTCAGCCAGTTTAACGAGATTTTCATAGTATTCGATTGAGGGGCAAAATTAACGAAAAAGTGCGGAGGGCTGTCTCATTCTTCGCTAGAAAGAAGGACTTCGCGCTAGCACCAATATCTCGGGTCTGCTCTCTATCTTTGCCGCAATGAACCTCCCATCGCAATACCGAATCCTGAACCGCATTACAGGCTGGGCCATTTTTCTGATCGCCGCACTGGTTTATTTGATCACGCTCGAACCTACTGCCAGTTTCTGGGATTGTGGCGAATATATTGCCTGCTCATGGGGACTTGAAAGTGGGCATCCTCCAGGTGCTCCATTCTTCATGCTACTTGGACGAGTTTTCGGATTACTCTCTTTTGGGGACAACAACAATGTTGCATGGCTGATCAACTGCATGTCGGGATTAGCCAGTGCTGCTACCGTGATGTTCCTCTTCTGGACTATTACGCACCTCGCAAAAAAAATCATTCTTCGCTACGGCCACGATTTCTCTCAAACGCGAATGGTATTGGTCATGGTTGCAGGAATGTGCGGAGCATTAACTTACGCCTTCACCGATTCATTCTGGTTCTCTGCTGTTGAAGGAGAAGTGTATGCGTTGTCGTCGCTATTTACTGCAGTAGTATTCTGGGCAATGCTGCGCTGGGAAGATGAAGCGAATGATCCGAGAAGCGATCGATGGATTGTATTAATTGCGGCACTCATGGGAATGTCTATTGGTGTTCATCTATTGAATCTACTCGCCATCCCTGCTCTGGTATTCATCTGGTAATTCAAGAAAACTCCTCGCGTAACACCATTGGGGCTATTGATCACATTTGTTGTTGCTATTGCACTATTGGGTGGCATTCAAGATTTTCTCATCCCTGGAATTGTAAAGCTTGCAGGGAAATCAGAATTGTATTTCGTGAACTCAATGGGTATGAGATTCAATTCAGGAATCATCGCATTCTTCATTTTTATTGCTGCCGTAATCACTGTTGGAATTTGGTGGTCTGCGAAGCGTAAGATTCGCTGGATGAACACTGCGCTGCTTTCATTCACAGTTTTACTATTAGGATATTCTAGTTTTCTTGTCATCGTTATTCGCGCTAATGCAGGAACGCCAATCAATGAAAATAATCCTTCTGATCCTGTAAGTCTGCTCGCGTATTTGAATAGAGAACAATATGGCGACTGGCCGTTGCTCTACGGACCACAATATAATACACCACAAGATCCAGAAACGCCGTGGATAGATGGCTCGCCAGTATACGCAAAAGACCTTGTGTCTGGAAAATATGTTGTGAGCGATGATCGTAAAGGAAGCATACCTAATTACGACAGCAGAGGTTGCGTGCTCTTTCCAAGAATGTACAGTTCTAATCACGAACCTGCTTATGCCAATTGGGGTCAAGTAGTTGGAAATCCAACGGTCTTTTCTGACGCCAACGGAAAAACAGCAACGATTAATATTCCCACCTTTAGCGAGAACATGCGCTTCTTTGTAACGTATCAGGTCGGATGGATGTATTTCAGATACTTCATGTGGAATTTCGCTGGACGACAAAATGACTTTGCCGGTTCAGGCGGAGACATCGAAGGAAACTGGCGATCAGGAATTCCTATGTTTGATGATTTCAGAATAGGTGATCATAAGCTCGAACCAGAATTACTCAAACGCAATAAAGCGAAAAATGGATATCTGTTTCTTCCGCTACTCGTCGGAATTTTTGGAATTTTCTATCACCTGAAACACGCCAAACGTGATGCACTCGTTACAACGTTATTGTTTCTCTTCACTGGAATTGCCATAGTATTCTATCTCAACCAAACTCCTTGGCAACCGCGAGAACGCGACTACGCTTATGTCGGTTCGTTCTATGCATTCTCAATATGGATTGGACTCGGCGTGATGTACGTGTATGAATTGCGAAAGTACTTATCACGATCTGTTGCGCTAGCCGCTGCTGTTTCCCTCAGCGCAACTGTCCCTACAATCGTTCTTCTGCAGAATTGGGATGATCACAATCGTTCGCACAGAACAGTGGCTCGTGATCTTGCCGTAAGTATGCTCGAATCCTGCGAAAAAAATGCAATCCTTTTCACTTATGCTGATAACGACACATTCCCGCTCTGGTACGCACAAGAAGTACTCGGTATTCGTCGCGACGTGAGAATCATCTGCCTTTCTCTCTTCCGGAGCGACTGGTACATTCAGCAAGCTGGAAAGCAGCAATACGATGCTGAAGGACTTCCGATCACCATGGATCCTTGGCAATACCGCGAAGGCACACGCGACTGGTTGAGCATTGACAATGCAGAAGACACCATGCTTTTAGAGAATGTTGTCGAGTTTTTCACCAATGAAGGTGACGACTTCAAATACGAAACCGTTTCAGGAAAATTTGTTAATTACATACCCACTCGATTTGTGAAAATTCCTGCGGCCAATGAAGAAGGAGAAATAACTTGGGCTATTCCAGGAAGCTACATACTCAAAGATCAAATAGCAATCATTGATATTCTAGCCCACAACAATTGGAAAAGACCGATTCACTTTGCGGTAAATATGCCTGGAAGTTGTTACGCAGGACTTAATGATTACCTGCAGCTAGAAGGATTGACCTATCGGTTCGTTCCTACACGAAACAAAAGAGAAGATCCTGATTTAACAGAACGACCTCAAGTAAATCTTGAAAAATGCTACAACCTGATTACAAAAACGTTTTCGTGGGGCGGACTAGAAAATGAAAACGTTTATGCAGATGAAACTACACAACGTATGTTCAGCGACCCCTATAGATATTCCTGCACGGTTACAGCACATGCGCTAGCAGAATCAGGTATGAATGAACAAGCGTCTGCACTCATTCGACTATGCACCACCAAAATTCCTGCAACGCAAATTTTGCCTGACGATTATTGGATCAGCTTAACAGACGCAGCTTTTGTTTGCGGAGACAATACACTCGCGAAAGAAATTGGAGACATCGCATTTCAGCATTTCCTGCAATGTGTAAAGTGGTACAAAACTCTTCCAAGACAATCTACTGAAGAAGGAAACAAAATCGGACAATTGCAGATGTTGTATTCTTTAGCGGATATGTACGGACAAATCGAATTAGCAAACTACTGGAAATCGCAAATGGAGCAGGCCGGAATTCCGTTGAACTAATTTAAGAAATTCTCCCCCAATTCACGGATGTATTATGTTGCTTGTTGAGTTCTGCAAACAAAGCACCATTTTCTTTTTTCTCAAGAGACGGATCTTCTTCTAGTATTTCTGCTGCCACAGCACGTGCATGTTGAAGTATTGCAACGTCCTTCGTAATATCCGCGAGTCGTAAACCCATCACTCCGCTTTGTTGCGTGCCTTGTAAATCTCCCGGACCTCGTAATTTCAAATCAACTTCAGCTATTTCAAACCCGTCATTGGTTCGAACCATCGTATCCATTCGTAACCTAGTGTCTTTGCTAAGCTTATTTCCGGTCATGAGTATACAAAACGATTGCTCAGCACCTCTACCTACTCTTCCGCGAAGCTGATGCAATTGAGATAATCCGAAACGCTCCGCGCTCTCAATAACCATTACACTGGCATTGGGTACGTTTACTCCAACTTCAATAACCGTTGTTGCCACCATGATTTGCGTCTCCCCTTTCACAAACCGCTGCATTTCAAATTCCTTTTCCGCATGCTTCATTTGCCCATGCACAATACTGACTTTGTACTCAGGTAAAGGAAATGCGCGCGAAATACTTTCATACCCATCCATCAAGTCTTTGTAATCCATTTTTTCGGATTCCTTGATCAATGGATAAACTACATACACCTGTCTGCCCAGCGCGATTTGTTCTTGCATGAATCCGAAAACACGTAAACGCTGCGTGTCAAAAAAATGCACCGTCTTAATTGGCTTTCGCCCCGGAGGCAATTCATCAATTACAGATGTATCTAAATCGCCGTATAATGTCATGGCCAGTGTCCTAGGAATTGGCGTAGCCGTCATCACCAACACATGCGGTGGATTGCTATTCTTCTTCCACAATTTTGAACGTTGCTCCACACCAAAACGATGTTGTTCGTCAATGACTACAAATCCTAGATTGTGAAACTGTACTTCATCAACAATCAACGCATGTGTTCCTATTAGAATATTCAATTCTCCACTTCGCAATTGTTCATGCAATACTTTTCGCTGTGCTTGCTTCGTACTCCCTGTGAGCAAAGCAGTCTTCACGGGTAGCCCCTTGAGCAACTCGCTAATGGAATAATAGTGTTGCGTCGCGAGAATTTCTGTTGGAGCCATTAGGCAAGCTTGAAATCCGTTGTCATTAGCAAGCAACATACACATAAGTGCAACAACCGTTTTCCCACTTCCAACATCACCTTGCAGCAATCGGTTCATTTGCTTCCCACTTCCCATGTCTGCACGAATTTCCTTGATCACCCGCTTCTGTGCGCTCGTAAGCGGAAACGGTAATTTCTGGGTATAGAATCCATTGAACTTATCTCCTACTACCCCGAAATCGAATCCGCGAAAATTCGTCTTACGCAGATTTTTCACACGAAGCAATCGCAATTGAATCAACAGAAATTCCTCAAACTTGATTCGCGCTTCCGCACGACGAAGGAAGTTGGTGTCTGAAGGAAAATGGATCTGCTGCAAGGCTTGTGCTCTCGACAGCATTTTCAATCGGTCTAGAACAGATTGCGGCAATGTCTCCGGTATCTTTCCTTCTGCAAGCGGTACAAGAATCTTAGTAAGCTTCAGCATCGCCTTCGAGTCAAGCCCTTTCATCTTCGCTTTCTCCGTTGTAGAATACATCGGCTGAAGAGCGTTTGCGCGTTGCAAATTTTCGTCTTTTACTTCTTCAACTTCAGGGTGAGGAATATTAATCTTTCCGTTAAAAACTGCAGGGCGACCAAACACCACGTATTCCTTTCCAGGGATGAACTTTCCCGAAAGCCATTTTATTCCTTGGAACCAGACCAGTTCTACGTTGCCATTTGAATCGGTAAGCTGAGCAGTTGCTCGTTGGGATTTCTGTTGGCCTGCAATTTGAAAATTCAGAATTTGTCCACGCAACTGTACAAATGGAAGGTCCGCGTGAATTTCATTTGTAGCGTAAAATCGCGTTCGATCTACATGCCGGTACGGATACCACTTCAGCAAATCACCAAACGTCTGAATTTCGAACTCAGACTTCAGGATACGCGAACGCTCCGGACCTACTCCTTTTAGAAACTCTATTGGTGTATCGAGAAAACTATCTGCCACGTTTCGGGTACGTACTCAAAAGTACGACGAACATAGCAATTAGAGAAAATAGACTACTTCGCCTTTTTTTTCTTCTTCGCCACAACAGGTCGCGCCTTTTTCTTTGGTCGCGCCCTGCGCTCCTGCTTATTACGAACATATCGCTCCGTGTCCTCGCAGGAAATATCAATGTCGGTATCAATGATTTTTGATATTCCTACCTCCAAAAAAGTGGAGAGTCGTAACAAGGTAATGAGTGTCAAGTTCTGACCACGCTCAATCTTGTGCATACGTGCTTTGTCAACACCAATATCTTCTCCGAGCGCTTCCAAGGTGAACCCGCGCTTCTTGCGGTAATAGTGAATATTCTCACCAACTGCTTCTAGGAACTTCTTTGTAGGATCTGCTTTATAGGCCATATTCTACAAAAATTTCCACTTTTTTTGAGAATATGTTGTTTTTTGTGACTACTTATTTTACATTGCTTGAAGCAAGAATTCAAAGCGCTTGTTAGAAGTGAATCATTGTCTTTGGATACTTTCACAAAATTCGACGCCCGATAAATAGTCGCTTTTCCCCTTGCACCTATACCGGCGAACCGCCAAGAACCAAATCTCTGGCGGTTTCATTTTTGCCAAAAACCTTACATCCGTAAAACCCAGCTCACTTCGGGCTTACACACGCGCGCGATGTGAAGTAGGTTTGTATTCAACAATTCTATGACATCATGAAAACGCTCGCACTGACCCTCGTACTATTATGTACTGCAGCATCCTCAAAATCAAACACCGTCTTTTCCGACAAAGCACCGGAATTCAGCGGTAGTATTCTCGAACTCTCCGGCAACATGTCTGTTAACGACAAAATGGTTGCAGATTACTGGATCTACGTCTTCGAAAACGGATCACCAAAAGACACGTTCTTCGTCGATTCTAAAAAAGAGGTTTTTATCGCTCTTCAACTGAACAACAATTATGCAGTTAAATTCGTTAAAGAAGGCTTCAAAGACCGAATTATCCTAGTAGACACGCACCTGCCCGAGTCGCGAGCAAACCATAATTATTCATTCGCATATCTGATTGAATTCTTGCCGAAAGACGCTATTTCTAACACGTTCGACGACTTTCCTGTAGCCTACATTACCTTCCAGAAAGCAGTGAATGACTTCGACTACGATCGGATGTACCACCATAACGTCCGTATCAATCCATCAGCGCAAGAAACGGCTGATTTGTAAGTCGGAATTACTACAAACAAAAAAGGATTGGCTATTGCTCCGCCAATCCTTTTACTCTTTTATTTAAGTCATCAAATCAGAATCGTAACCGGATTCTCCAGCATCATTTTCAATGTTTGCAAAAATGCTGCGCCAGTCGCCCCATCCACTACGCGATGATCGCAACTCAAAGTGACCTTCATTACTTTTCCAGGAACAACCTGTCCATTTCTTACAACTGGCATATCCTTAATGCCTCCAACTGCGAGAATACATGCGTCTGGTGGATTAATAATTGCGGTGAACTCATCAATACCAAACATCCCTAGGTTGGAGATAGTGAATGTGTTGCCTTCCCAATCTGCAGGTTGCAACTTCTTCTCTTTCGCCTTCTTAGAATACTCACGCACCTCGTTGCCGATTTGCAAGAACGATTTCTGATCAGCAAATCGAACTACAGGAACGAGAAGACCATCTTCCACCGCAATTGCTACGCCAATATGAATATGATCATTATAACGAATACGATCTCCAAGCCAAGAAGAATTAACTTTGGGATGTTGACGCAATGCAGAAGCACATGCACGCACAACCATGTCATTGAAAGAAACCTTTGTTGGTGATAAAGCATTGATTGCTTCGCGTGACTTCACAGCTTGATCCATATCGATTTCCATGGTCAAATAGAAATGTGGTGCTGCAAACTTGCTCTCCGATAAACGACGTGCAATTGTTTTGCGCATTTGCGAAACAGGTTGTTCGGTAAAGCTTTCCTTGCCATTGATCACAGGATTTCCAAACGCCAATCCTCCCATCTTACCAGGGTGCCAAGTCGCTACGTCACGCTTTACTACACGACCATGTTCTCCTGTTCCAGAAACTCCATTTAGGTCAAGTCCTTTTTCTGCGGCCAATTTCTTCGCCAATGGTGATGCTTTAATTCTCGCATCACCATTATCAGAATGCATCACAACAGGTTGTGCTACAGCTGAGGCTGCCACCTTAACCGGTTCACTCTTCACCACGGCTTCTGCAACTTTTTCCGCTTTTACTTCAGCCTTTGGTTCTTCCTTTTTGGGAGCATCTGCAACGTGGGCAGCGAGTAATGCATTTACGTCATCGCTCTTGTCTCCGATGATTGCCAAAACAGAATCAACAGGAGAACTCTTTCCTTTTTCCACACCAATGTATAACAAGGTACCGTTGTAAAACGATTCAAATTCCATTGTTGCTTTGTCTGTCTCAATCTCCGCGAGAAGATCTCCCTTCTTCACAGTATCGCCAACTTTCTTGTGCCACTCTGCAACAACACCATCAGTCATGGTATCACTCAGCTTTGGCATTTTAACCACTTGGGCCATAGTAAATCTCTTATGAATGTTTGTACTTATTCAGTAATGAAAGGATAGTTTGGCTCAGCGTAAACATCCTTATACAATTCTTCAGGTTCAGGGAATGTAGACTCCTCTGCGAACTTCACTGATTCGTTAACGATATCATCCACCTTCTTCTCCATCGCTTCAATTCCTGCATCATCCAACCATCCATTCTCTTTCATTGTAGCAATCACTTGCTCAATAGGATCCTGATTCTTGTACTGCTCCAGCTCTTCCTTAGTGCGGTATTTCGCAGGATCAGACATCGAGTGGCCGCGATAACGATATGTTTTCATTTCGAGAAGCGTAGGTCCATCACCTTTTCTTGCTCTTTCCGCGGCCTCTGCAATAGCAGCATGAACAGCTTCACAACTCATTCCATCAACTTGAAATGAAGGCATGTCATACGACAATCCAAGTTTATACAAATCATGTACATTCGATGTACGCTGTACCGATGTTCCCATCGCGTAGTTATTGTTCTCGATGATGAAAATCACGGGAATCTTCCATAGCATCGCCATATTGAAGGTCTCGTGTAATGCACCCTGACGAACCGCTCCATCACCCATGTAACAAAGGGTTACCAAACCATTGTTGTTGTAGCTATCCGCAAATGCAATGCCTGCTCCCAGGGGAATTTGTCCGCCAACAATTCCATGTCCGCCGAAGAAATTATATTCCTTGGAAAACAAGTGCATTGATCCTCCTTTTCCTTTTGAGCAACCGGTAATTTTACCCAATAGTTCGGCAAGGATAAATTTGGGATGCATGCCACGACCAATAGGATGCGCGTGATCACGATACGCAGTAATCACTCTGTCCTCGCGCTTGATTGCACTCTCTGAGCCAGCAACCAAAGCTTCCTGACCAATATACAAATGACAGAATCCACGGATCTTTTGATCAATGTACATTTCACCACACTTCTCCTCAAATCGGCGCATCAACAGCATAGATTCATACCAATAGCTGTAAGTTTCCTTCGTGTGCTTCACCTTAGTTTTTTCTGTTGCAGTTTTGGTCTTCGTCGCCATTATGAAAAGACGTTTTTGGTTTGGGCCTAAAGATACAATGAATTGAGACTTCGGCGCACTGTGAAAATCAACGTTTTACTTGATCTTGAGGGCTTCCGCCTCAAATGATAAGGGTAGTAAATCCTTAATTCCGGAAATTACATACACCGAGCCGGTTTCACCTGCCAGCAATATCCGCATAGGCTTGCCATATCGCCTTTCACTTTCCGCCATTACCTGCCTGCATGAACCGCAGGGTGATAAAGGCTGATCAACCGAAAATCGAGTTGAACTACAGGTTATGGCTATTGAAGTTACAGCAATTTCAGGGTAAACCGCTCCTACATGAAATAGCGCAACCCGCTCAGCACATAGACCAGAAGGATAGGCTACATTTTCTTGATTGTTCCCAATATGAATTGTGCCATTCTCCAAGCGCACAGCTGCACCCACGTGAAAAGAGGAATACGGAGCGTATGCACTTTCTCCCGCTTTTCTAGCCGATCGCAGTAGCTCCTGATCTTCGGCAGATAGCTCATTTGCATCCGCATATTCTTCAATCGTACTGGATATAGTAATCCGATTCATAGTGGAGGTATCTGTACAAAGATAACCGAATTCCATTCCTGAGAATAAAGTGCCTTTTGAGTAAACGTAACTCACGAGCCAAGCTCACTTTCACAATTGGGATGAACACAAGAATACCAAATTGCCAGTTCAATCTAGATTGCAGCGTAAATTTCTTCACTTACCAGTGTGTCTTCATGGTTCAATTTTAGGAATTAGTCTAAAATATTTCCGAATAATGGAATACAGAACCCCTCGGGTAAATTATTCGAAGAATGAAATCTATCTTTGAACTCCACTCAATTCAAGAGCTTCACTTTTATTTCATGGATTGAAATGAATATTAATTGAGACCCATATTATGTAAACTCCAATCTGTGCTTCGCTGACTATTTGAAGTGCCTCACCCTATTCCCGCGGGATTTCTCCCATATACCTAATATATTTCCAAAGGAGTAAAAAACCGATAACTTTACCGTAATGTTCAATTAACGTTGCAATGTTCTAATTCTATGAAAAAATCATTCTTCGCAACCGTTTTTGGTTTTGCGGCTATCTCATTCATCATCGCTTCTTGCACGAACGGCCCGGGCACAGGTGGCAAAGCTTCGATCGAAGGTGTTGTTAAAGCTACTCGCTATGTAAATAATTGCACTACCAACGCTGGCTCGTTTCTCGCAGAAGATGAAGATGTATATCTGGTATATGGCGATGATCCTTCCTATGGCGATCGCGTAAAAACTGGTCCAGGTGGAGTATTCTACTTCAAATACTTGCGCCCTGGTAAGTACAAAGTGTATGCTTACTCTTCTACGTGCACAGTGGCACAAAAACTCGCAGTACTAATGGAAGTGGAAATCACAGATAAGAACCAAGCTTTAGTGACTGACACTTTACGCATCGACAAATGAGAACATTATTTTCACTGATTTTCTGCTTAACACTCGTTTCCCTTTCTGCTCAATCTAAAAAGCAGATTAAGGAAATGAAAATTAAGTCTTGCACTGAAACCACAGTAATGTATGCTGCGGGCAAGGAAAGCGCAACATATAAGTCGGGATTCCGCACGTTCGACAAAGACGGAAATACAACAGAAGACACCGAATTCAATCAGGATGGCTCGGTGAGAAGAAAGGAAATCAACAAGTACTCCGGGAAAAACAAAACGGAAGAAATTGTTGAGAATTACGAAACAGGTGATGACGATCCTAAAACGTATAAGCGTACAACGTACAAGTACAATAGCGATGGCAACAAGACAGAGGAAGTAGAATACGACTCAAAAGGTACTGTAGTGAAGAAAACAACTTACGTTTATAATAAGAACAAAGACAAACAATTTGAAACTGTATACGACGGAACAGGAAAACTGGTCAAGAAAACTGCTTACGGTTACGACACTAAAGGATTGAAAGTGTCCAAGTCAACCTACGGGCCTGATGATGTACTGATCAAAGTGGTGAAATTCACCTATGGCTACTGAAAAGTATCTTGCTGAAGTAAACGCTGCGCTCTTGCGTTTTGAACCGATTACATTGGAAGAAATGGATCGGGTAAAACTCATGGATAGATCAGACTTGAAATTTAATTTCAACGTAATGCATCTTCCAGAGCTACTCAATTCAATCCGCGATCATTATCGAGTGTTGGAAGTAAAGGGCATGCGTACAAGCAGATATGAAACATTGTATTACGATACACCTGGTTTCGATTTGTACAAATTACACCACAAAGGCAAGCCTGCTCGTTTTAAAGTACGTGTGCGCAAGTATGTTGAGTCTGACCTGAATTTCTTTGAAGTCAAACACAAGAACAATAAGGGCAGAACCATAAAAACAAGAGTAAAAAAGAAATACGAAGGAAACGAAATAACTGGTATTGCACAATCTCTTCTTGAAGAGAGAACGGGTATACCGGCATCCGGACTCGAGGCAAAATTATGGGTGAACTATTCGCGCATCACACTTGTGAATCGGTTCGAAGAAGAACGTCTAACGATTGATTTAAAGTTGGAAGTCCTCAATGACACCGACCAATTTAACTTTGATGGTTTGGTAATCGTTGAAGCCAAAATGTCGAAAATTCAGATTACACCCTTCGTAAAATTATTGAAGGAAAAACATATTCGTGAAGGTGGACTGAGCAAGTACTGCATGGCAGTAAGCAAACTCATTCCCGGAATAAAATCAAATAATTTCAAACCAAAGTTACTTACCGTAGACAAAATCATCAATGAGACTGACGCTGCTTAAATGGGTTCTTCCCCTGCTATTACTCCTCACTCCAACTGAACGTATTGTTGCACAAACAACCGATGCTGCTGGAGATCCAACTTCTATTTTGACATCTTCAACCGACGATGATACAGATGAGGCTGGTAAGAAAAAGAAAAAAAGCAAAGAAGAAGTTGAAACGCCATTCATGACTTTCAACTTAGATCGATTCAATGCAGCATTTTTCCTGCGTTTGCTCATCGACATCCTTTCAATGATCGTTCTAATCCGAATGATCTATTACCCCGTTTACAAGCGACGCGATCACTTGTTTACATTCTACATGTTCAACATTACCATTTTCATTATTACGTTCCTGCTCAATGGTAAATCTGGTTTCTCCACTGGTGCAGCATTTGGATTGTTCGCCGTATTCTCGCTACTCAGGTACAGAACTGAAGATATTTCCGCACGAGATATGACGTATCTATTTACGGTAATCGCATTAGGACTAATGACATCCGTGAACAAAGGGAACATTCTCGAAATCCTGATGATTAACGCAATCATCCTGTTCGCAGCATTTCTCCTCGATGGAAACATGCTCATGAAAACTGAATTCGTAAAATCAATTCAATACGAAAACATCGAGCTGATCAAACCTGAAAAATACGAGGAGCTTCTCGCAGATCTACGTAATCGCACTGGGTTGAACATACACAAAATCAGTATTGGCAAACTGGATTTTCTCCGCGATACTGCAATGATCAAGATTTATTATTTTGAAAGTAAATCTCAGGGGCATTGAAATGAAAAAACTAATCACAACTTGCATCGTTGCGTTTCTGTGCCTTAGCGCGTTTGCTCAAACAAATGACTTCGGAATGTGGAACACATTAAGCATCAATAAAAGCTTGAATAGTAAATTCGGATTGGGTATTGATCAGGAGCTTCGTTTGCGCGACAATTGCACAACGGTTAACCTTGTGTACACCAATTTTGGCGTGAACTATAAGGTACGCGATTGGTTCAAAATTGCATTGGTATACCGTTTCATCGATAAACACAAAGACGATTTCTCATGGGGTGTACGTCATCGCGTTTACACAGACCTCACTTTCAAAGTTAAGCCAGAAAATTTCGCATTGTCATATCGCGCTCGATTCCAAATGGAATGGCGTGGTTTAGGATATGATGCGTCATTAGGAAATGCACCAGAAGTCTTTCTTCGTAACCAGGTGAAATGTGCCTATAAGGGCGCGGGCAACTTCGAACCGTATGCAGGAATTGAAATACGTTGGCAAATTCAGAACCCGCGCATTCCGTATCATGAATCCATTGACCGTGCACGCTATTTCGCAGGCGTGAGTTACGACTTCAACAAGCACAATACGGTAGGGACTTACTTCCTCCTTCAGAAGGAAACGAATGTAGTCGACCGTCAAACTTTGTACATCTGGGGATTAGAATATACGCTCAATATCTAATATTAAGCCTTATACAGCAGAGCAACTGCCCAGGCATTTACTCCTTCTTCACGGCCAACATAACCTAACTTCTCGTTGGTTGTTGCCTTAATTGATACTCTATCGTTCTCGACCTTTAGTATTGGAGCAATCACTGAAACCATTGCAGGAATGTGTGGATTAATCTTCGGCGCTTCCATAGCTAAAGTTGCATCCACATTCACAATACTCCACCCATTTTCTTCAATAAGTCGCACCACCTCCGACAACAAGGTTTTACTGTCCGCACCTTTGTACTCTTCTTTGGTGTTTGGAAAGTGAAAACCAATATCACGCAACGCTGCAGCACCCAGTAATGCATCGCAAATGGCATGCAATAATACATCTGCATCAGAGTGACCATCACACCCTTTTGCTGCAGGAATTAAGACTCCACCGAGCCATAGTGGTCGCTTCTCAGTCAACTGATGAACATCGTAACCCATTCCTATTCGGATATTCGGAACCATATGCCAAAGTTAGAAATATGAAGGACAATACTTGAATAATCAATGCGCCCGTATTCAAACTACCGCAAAAAGCCGCTTCATTATTATGAAGCGGCTAACTTATGATGAATGCTCAAATTACTTTGAATCGCTTCCGCCGTCGTTTTGTGATTTCAATGCATCGAAATCAAACGTCAATGTGAAACGCAATGTGTTCTGAAGTGGGCTACGCTGTGCATTCGTAGGAATCAAATAAGCGAAGTCCAAGCCGAATACGTTGTATTTAATACCCGCTCCAAGCGTAAAGAACTGACGATTTCCTTTAGTAGGCGCTTCGTAGAAATACCCTGCACGAATAGCAAATGTTTCATTGTACCAATACTCCGTTCCAAATCCAATATTGATTTCTTTCAATTCTTCACGGAAACCTCCCGGTGCATCATTGAACGAACCCAGCATTCCTTCAGGTACTGAACGGTTAGGGTCTTTTCCAGCAAGAATTACATACTGACCGTTCACCACTTTAGGACTTCCTGTAGCTGGATCAATTTCATACACCGGAGGTGTTGGCACCAAGAGTTTATTGAATTCCAATTGCACACCAATGCGGTTGTAATCATCAGCCTTCACGTTCAATCCTGCTCCCAAGCGTAGGTTGATCGGAATAAAATCTTTGTTGATACTCGTCGAATAAGAAATTTTCGCGCCAATGTTAGAAATCGAGATGCCAGCCATGAATGTCGATTGCTTGCCGCTGATCTTCAGTTTATCATTGTGATAAAAACCGCTCAGATCCACTGCAACAGATCCACCAGGTTTCGTATCCTGCCCACCTACTGTAATTCCATTAGTAAGATTCGAACGAATCAAACGAACAGCCATTGCAGCAGAAAAGAAGTTGCTCAACTTACGCGAATACGCAAAATCGAATGCAAATTCATTAGGCTTGAACTGACCAATAGTGTTTCCAGACACATCCGTGAATGTGATATTTCCCATTGAGAAATAACGCATTGAACCTGCAAATGCAGAATTCTTATTTGGCTTAGTGTAGAATGAAACGTAAGCCAAATTGATATCTGGAACTAGAGCACGAAGCCATGGCGTGTATGAAATACCCAGACCCATTTTCTTAGGTGCGAAAGCAAGCTTTGCTGCATTCCAATGAATTGAGTTTACGTCTGGGGTTGTAGCAACGCCTGTTTCTCCCATTCCTCCTGCGCGGGAGTCGGGAGTAATCAACAAGAAAGGCACTGCAGTGGTAATCGTATTCAGATTACTCAAAAAATCGTTCACCTGCCCAGTCGTCACCTGTGCGTTTATAGAAGAAGGAAAAGCCACCGCTGCCAATGTTCCGGCAAAAATGAATGTTCTCAGCGCTTTTGGTATCATGAATTTGCGTTTGTTGTAAGTAAGCAAAAATATAAAAATTGTCTCAGGTATTTCGCTACAGAATTACTAGTTTTTCGTACTGCTCGGCAACAAGTCCGTCCGATGTACGAACATACATGCGATAAATATAAACACCTCTACCCAGTTTATCACCATAATCATCCGTTCCATCCCACTCGATGGCCTGCGAACGATAACCTTCTGAATAGACGTGCTGATTAATGCTCCTAGCCAATTTACCCGAAACAGTAAAGATCTGAATCATCACGTCAAAATCGGTACAACATTGATTATGCTCAAAATAGAATGAGGTTGCAGAAGTAAACGGGTTCGGGTAATTCAATACGTGCCGCAATTGTAGTCCAGATGCTGCAACCACTACAAATTCCGTAACCACCGTGCTGGAATTATTATACACGTCCCAGACCTTCAACGACAATGTGTGCTTTCCTTCGCTAAGTCCAACAAATGGGTAGATAATTGTTCCACTCTGATAGCTATTGATATTCGACTGGTAATAATCGTTCAATACAACGGCATTGTCTGTCTCTTCATCAAGCACAGCTACAATGTCGTGACCAATTCCGTTTCCTACCGTGTTCACACCATTGCTATCGGTAACCATTGCATAGAGCTTTGGATTCTCATCAGTCATTCCGCCTGCTACAAATAAACTATCGTTCATGAACAACCGTACAGATGGTCCCGTGTTATCTGGAACAGCATTTGCATTAGAACCACCCACAACAAGATTTTCATAAAATCCTTGCGCGTCAGTTACGCCATCTTCCGCGTAATAACTGATACGCCCGATTCCATACTGATAGGAAATGTCACGAGGTACAACAAAAGAGAATTCAAAATTCCCATTCACAACGCTCACTTTACCATGATACAAAATGTTTCGCTGCAACTTGTATACAAATGGTGCATTCGGCGGATCATTCTGTAAAGTAGTGATCGTTGCTGGCTTATCGAATACTGTTGGATACAAGATGCCGTTAAATCCGGTAAGCTGATTGCCTGCTGTATCTGCAACAAAACCTTTAATCGTAACGCGACTCAATGCGTTTAGCGTGTCGGACTGACTCATGTTCACAGGATGACTATTCACCTCTGTTGTCACAATACTATTCGCAGGATAATTCAACTTCAATGCTGGATCTCCAAGCAGTGTAAAGTTTCTATTGTTTACACTATTACCACTGATGTCTTTCGTGATCCGATACACATCTCCGATATGCGGCATCTCACCGTTCAATGGCTCAAAAACAGTCTTGTAGAAGTTTCTGTTCAATACAAAATTCGGCGTAGAATAAACCAATCGAACAGTAGTAAATAAGCCAATTCCTCCTCCATTTGGATTAAGAATCACATACTCTCCCGCGGATGTTCTGCTTGGATCATCGTAACGAGAAAACTCACAAGTTGCAGTCACAAACAAAGGCATATTGCACAGGTTGTCCCATGCATTTATTTGCTGCACCTCAACTACACGCTCGTGCGCTAGACCAACTTCTCCACCGTGACCAGTGTAGTTCATGATCAAACAACCTTTATCTACTTTGCGTGTGATCGCTTCGTTCACAGTTGGATAACGTTCTCCACCCGGAGTTTGCTCTTGCTGATATGCGTCGAGATAAATTTTATCTACGTTGTAATTATTGTATCCGGTATCCACCATTGTTGCCAGCTGATCTGCCTGACTCATGTGAATGTTCGAGTCTTCATCATCACCGATAAACACCACCGTATTTCTCCATTCTCCTCCTGCACTACATTGGTTATTTGTACAAGCTGCAGCATTTACCACCGGTTGTTGCTTGGTCATGTAGAATCGGATTTTGTCTACTATTCCTTGCGCTTCTGCTACGGACTGTACAGGGAAACGACCCACACCAATATCACAATCACCAATATCACTGCCCGTATCCCACTCCCCGGAGTCATTCAATAATCCGTAGAACTCATCCGACACATACGACTCCGTTAATCCAAGACCATTCAAATTCTGGAATGTCGGAATGAAATTGGTGTTGTTCGGAATACGTGACTTGTTGTCGTACGACCCGTCTCCAAGCAACAACAAATACTTTGGAAGTTCCTGTGCAGTTGCTGCGCGATCATAGAGCATTTTTACAAAATCACGGATCGCAGTTACGTCTTGTGCGCCGGCAGAAAACTCATTGTAAATCTGCTGCGGAGTAACAATTACACTGCTTAATCCTTCTACGTCGCCATGCAGGTTCGCCAACTCAATGGCTTGCGACATGAAATTAGGATGCGCAACAATAATATAATCTACCGGCTGCAGCGCATGCAAATTCTGGTTCACCACCTGTCCATGAAACACCGGGTTAAAAAACTGATTTCCTTCGAAAGCAATGAACTCACGCATCGAATCTGCAGGTAATTTCCAAGTCAAATCTCCCGCGCTCGGTGTTACCACTTGCAGTTTTGGATTAGCGTAATCGGTAACATCCCAGATTGTTGTGTTCGCAGAGTAGTTGCTGAGATAATATTCTGCCACATTTCCTGCACCAACTGAATTCACATCACGGAAACCCATTTGTGACCCACTCATACGCAACTGACGACGAACATTCACTTCAATCCAATTTAAATAGCCCAAGGCTCCAGTCGTATTACGCGTTACAGTAACTGTCACAACGGAACCTGTTGGTGAAAATGTAATATCCTCGTTACCAACAATTGCATATGGAGCGTAATACGTATTCGTTTGCGCCGCACCAATGGAAAGAACTGAATTCGCATTTTGACAAGAAACGTTGTAACTGTTTTGAGTTCCTGCTCTAGAAATCATATCCACATCACACCACGCCAATTCGCCAGTCTCAATATTCGGAAAGTTGAACGCGAAACTGTACGTGCTGATTATATCAAATTTCTCTCCGTACCATGTACGTCCAGATTTGATGAGATTCTCATGATCATACTCGTGATAACCGTAATCATCGAAAGTATTTACAGTGTGCGTTGCTGCAAGACTGGAAGATGCTTGCGATTGCACGCGTGATCCCGGACCGAGGTCAGTGGAAATAAAATAATACGTGGTGTCTGAATAGTCGTGAACATGATGGCGAAAATTGTCACTAATCGTATCATATTTCCAAGTATTTGGAGCAACTCCATAAAACAGCACATAATCACTTTGATCAAACACGCCATCGGATTCTCCCTGAACAAAAATTGCGCTTTCTTCAAGATCATCAGCATGCGGAACGTAATTACTGAACGACAACTGACCTCGACCTTTCCCATACACGCGAATGTTTCGCGGATCTACTGAAGCCAAATCAATTCCCATTGAGCTCAATAGCGAATAATCCAATTTGTGAATTCCATCATTCACTACTCCAACGCGGTACCATGTTCCTGTTGCTAACACTGAACTTGAAGCGTAAGTAATTTGTTGCTGAACATTTCGCTGTGTTTCAGCACGCGATGAAATTTTCAAATCAAAACTTACAAGTCGTTCGAGATTTCCTGTGCTTTCATTTCTACGAATCGGAACAATGCGAACATTTGAATAATACTGCTCGCGCGAATTTGAAACATAAGCCTCGATCAACGGTTCTGCACCTACTTCATTAATCTGCGTTCCGACAACTGCAACAGAATTCGGATCCATCACTTCGTAGATCGCATTTTCCAAACGTGCAGAAACAGGGTTGCTTGAAAAAACCTGCTTGCGTTCGAAATAATAGGGCAGGAAGTTTCGTGAAGGATCGAATTGCGCTCCATCGAACCACAAGAAACTCTTGGACTCACTTTCCGTAAAACGATTGTAGATTGGAGTGGTCCATCTAAGCTCCCGATGGTCCAGATTCAAACGCATGAATTGCTGTGCATGGAGTTGTTGCCCACAGAAAAGGACACAAATTCCTGCTATTAAGCGAGTTACATTTCTTCTTACTCTCATTTTCTTACTGTTACTTCCCTTTGAATGAGCTGGCGTGCGGGCCAAAGTTCAGTTTTTCTTCACCACAAAATACGGGTTTGCCACCGTTTAGTTTTGATTTCTCACGGAAATTACGCTTCTTTGTTACGCGTTCATTTTCCGGGGCGAATTTTAACCGGAATAAAAACGCCGGCAAACACGGATTATTGTCTGACAGGCTCATTTTTTTAAAAGTGTGCAACTGTTTCGGGCAAATTCCGTATCATTGTATCTTAACCTAACATCATTTGCTATGATGAAACGTATGGTTATTGCCTTTTCTCTGGTCGTTACGGCTGGATTAGGTGATCTCTTCGCACAGGACCCTGAGTTCACTCAGTTCTATGCGAACCCATTGTATTTGAATCCGGCATTCGCGGGAACAGCGCGTTGTCCGCGTATTTGTCTGAACTATCGTAACCAGTGGCCTGGTATTACAGGAACATTTGTTACGTACAGCGCATCTTATGATCAACATATTGATGCTATACAAGGTGGTGTTGGCTTTCTTTTTACTAATGACCGTGCGGGACAAGCCACAATCAATACAACAAACATCAGCGGTATTTATTCATACCAGTTGAATATCACTCGTGAGTTCTCAATGAAGGTAGGTCTTCAAGCCACTTACGCGCAGAAATCAGTTGATTGGAGCAAATTGAATTTCGGTGATATGATCGACCCCCGTCGCGGGTTTGTTTACAACACAAGCGAAGTTCCAAACGTTACCAGCCGTACAAATGTTGACTTCAGCGCAGGTCTCTTAGGATACAGCCGCCGTTACTTCTTTGGTGCTGCAATTCACCACATTACTGAGCCGGATGAAGGATTCTTGGGCGTTTCTAAACTGCCAATGAAATTTACCGGCCACGCAGGCGCAGTTATTCCATTAGGAGGTCGTTATGGTGATTCATTCATCTCTCCAAACGTACTATACCAACAACAAGGTGATTTCCAGCAACTTAACCTTGGATTATACTTCACTAAAGGCCCTATCGTAGGTGGAGCATGGTACAGAAACCGTGATTCATTCATCCTTCTTTTGGGCTTTCAGCAGGATCTGTTTAAATTTGGATACAGCTATGACGTGACAGTTTCGAAGTTGACCAACGCTACGGCTGGTTCGCACGAATTGTCATTCCAGATGCAATTTGAGTGTAAACCGAAGAAAAAGAAGTTCAGAACAGTAAGCTGTCCTTCGTTTTAAAAATTTATTTTCAGTGCCGTATGTAACGACGGGGGAAAACGCCGTTATATACTTAATTAATAAAAAGGGAAACTACTACAACCAACATCTCTCACCATGAAGAAATCAGTGATGCCGATGATGCTGTTAGCGGGAGCCGCTCTTCTAGGCAGTTGTCAGAAAGAGCGTTCTAACGTTACCGGCTGGGACTACAACAACCCAGACAATGGAGGCTTTGAAGTTGTGCCTTACGAAGAACAGGAAACCGGTCCCGGTCTCGTGTTAGTTGAAGGTGGAACATTCACCATGGGTCGTGTAGAACAGGACGTGAATTATGACTGGAACAACGTTCCACGTCGTGTAACCGTTTCGTCGTTCTATATGGACGAAACAGAAGTGCGTAACCTGGATTATCTGGAGTATTTGTACTGGACCATTCGTGTTTACGGTGCTGACTATCCGGAAATCTATAACCATGCACTTCCTGATACATTGGTTTGGCGCGAAAAACTTGCGTACAACGAACCATACGTATTGTATTATCTCCGTCACCCCTCTTACCGCGATTATCCGGTAGTAGGTGTTAACTGGTTGCAGGCTTCAAACTTCTGCAGCTGGCGTACGGATCGTGTAAACGAATTCATTCTTATTCGTGAAGGTGTCCTTGATTGGGCTCCTGAAGCATTGAATGATCAGGCGTTTAACACCGATCACTACCTTGCCGGTGATAAGGCGAACAACCCATTCGTGGGTAACGTAATCCAGAACATTCCAACACTCAACCCTACAGGTCCTGAAGAGCGCCGTGTACGTATGGAAGATGGTATCCTTCTTCCGAAGTACCGCCTCCCGACCGAAGCTGAGTGGGAATATGCTGCATTCGGTTTGATCGGAAACTCAATTGCTGAACGTATCACAGATCGTCGTCTTTATCCTTGGAACGGACACGCAGTTCGTAACCCTGATGAAGCATATATCGGTCAGATGTTGGCAAACTACAAGCGTTCTAATGGTGATAACATGGGAACTGCAGGTTACTTGAATGACGCCGGTGATATCACTACTCCGGTTTATTCTTACTGGCCTAACGATTACGGTCTGTACAACATGGCAGGTAACGTATCCGAGTGGGTGATGGATGTATATCGTCCGCTTTCATTGACAGATAACGATGACTTCCGCGCATTCCGTGGTAACGTATTCCAAACGCAAATGATGGATCCTACAGATCCTACATTGATGTACGTTGAAGATCAAGTTCGTTACGACAGCACTAACGGTAAAGTAGATAGCTCGGTGATTGTTTCAATCCCTGGTATGATCCGCTACCGTAACGTAGATATCTCTTACAAAGAAGATAAACTGGATACACGTCGTAACTACAAGTACGCAGATAACATCAACTACCATGATGGTGATGGATTGTCATCTGTATACTATTCAGACGCAGCGGCTGTAACACCAAACAAACTCATGTATGAGTATGGTATCACTTCATTGATCAATGACAAGGCTCGCGTTTACAAAGGCGGCTCATGGAAAGATCGTGCATACTGGATGGTTCCTGGAACACGTCGATTCCTTGATCAACAGCAGTCAACTGCATTCCTTGGTTTCCGTTGCGCAATGGATCGCGTAGGTTCTCCTGTAGGACTTGGAAGCAAGTAATCAGAGATCTGATAAAGCGTAGAAAAACGCCTTGGGTTGAAAAACCTGAGGCGTTTTTGCGTTGGCCCTATTGCGTAACCTCCGGAATTTGTCAGTCTCGATACATTCCTCATTCTTCGGAATACTCGACCTGACAAATTTTGCAGCTGACTATTCGAACTGACACAGTTCTAATATCATGTTGAGAATTATCAGAAGGTCTCTAACTTTATGCTGTGACTATCGAACAACTCTACGCGCACTTCATTTCAAATCCGACTGTCTGCACAGACACGCGCAACATTACACCCGGCTGCATTTTCTTCGCTCTTAAAGGAGGAAACTTCAATGGAAATCTATTTGCCAAGGATGCATTGAATAAAGGAGCTGCATTTGCGGTTGTAGATGAAGCAGCAGTTGTTGAAGGTGATCAATTTTTATTGGTAACAGATGTACTCCAAGCCTTACAGGATCTTGCTGCACATCATCGTAAAATACTTGGAGCATCCGGATTGCGCGTCATTGCGTTGACAGGAAGTAACGGAAAGACCACAACGAAAGAATTACTGGCACGTGTGCTGTCAGAAAAATTCAAGACGTTGGCAACAGACGGAAATCTCAATAATCACATTGGCGTTCCGCTAACGCTATTGAAATTGAAAGCGGAACATGAGATCGCAGTGGTTGAGATGGGTGCCAATCATCAGAAAGAAATTGAAATGCTGTGCGAAATTGCACAACCTGATTTTGGGTTGATCACAAATATCGGTCTTGCGCATCTCGAAGGATTCGGCGGACCGGAAGGCGTTTTCAAAGGAAAAACAGAAATGTTCCGGCATTTGATTTCGCACAAAGGATTTGCATTCCTATTGGAAGATGAGCCTCGCGTACACGCATTCAAGAATCAGATTCCGCATCTCACGTACGGACTTTCTCCAAGCGCGGATATTTACGGAGAATTGATTCCGGGTCATGAATTTGTTCACTACAAATGGAAAAACATCGACGGAAAAATATTCGAAGTGCATTCACAGATGATCGGAAGTTACAATTTGCCCAACATGTTGGCAGCAACTGCTTGCGGAGTGAAGCTCGGAGTTACGCCGGAACAAATCAATCGCGCAATCAGCAATTACGTTCCGTCCAATAATCGTTCACAAATAGAAAAGCGCGGCACCAATACATTGATTCTTGACTGCTACAATGCCAATCCATCGAGCATGATTGCAGCAATTGAAAACATGGCCGTTACTCCCGCGAAAAACAAAATGCTGATTCTTGGCGATATGTTTGAGTTGGGAGATTCATCTCATGCGGAGCATCAAAGAATAGTAGATTTCATCTCTGAAAAAACTCCGGCAGCCAAAGTAATTCTCGTTGGTAAAAACTTCTTTGCAACAATCGACAAGCATTCTTTTCTACGCATGAACGATTCCGAAGAAGTGAAGAATTGGCTCGCACAGAACCCACCTTCTGAATCATTAATTCTGATCAAAGGATCGCGCGGTATGAAAATGGAAATATCCGCAGAGTCACTATAACTTAATGACAATAAAAAAGGCACTTCGTTACCGCAGCGCCTTTTCTCAATGGAGATATTTTGTATTACCCAAGTACTCCGCGTGAAATCACAATCTTCTGAACCTCTGAAGTTCCTTCGTAGATCTGAGTGATTTTAGCATCGCGCATCAAACGCTCAACGTGGTATTCTTTCACATAACCGTAACCACCGTGTACTTGCACTGCTTCTGTGGTTACCCACATTGCAACACGTGAAGCAAACAGTTTTGCCATCGCACTTGCAATACCATAATCCTGGTGCTGATCTTTCATCCATGCTGAGCGCATACAAAGCAATCGAGCTGCTTCAATTTCAGTTGCCATATCTGCAAGTTTGAAAGCGATAGCCTGGTGCTGGTTGATTGTTTTTCCGAACGCTTTACGTTCTTTCGAATATGCTAGGGCCAGCTCATAAGCACCCGAAGCAATACCCAAGGCCTGCGCAGCAATACCGATACGTCCACCCGTCAATGTTTTCATTGCGAATTTGAAACCGAATCCGTCTTCACCGATACGATTCTCTTTCGGAACTTTTACATCTGTGAACATCAATGAATGCGTATCAGAAGCACGGATACCCATTTTATTTTCTTTCGGACCCACAACGAATCCAGGCATTCCTTTTTCTACGATGAATGCATTGATTCCTTTGCTTCCTTTTTCAGGATATGTTTGTGCGATTACCAGATAAACAGAAGCGCTGTTACCGTTCGTAATCCAGTTCTTTGTTCCGTTCAGAATATAATGATCGCCGTTGTCTATAGCTGTAGTGCGTTGTGAAGTTGCATCTGATCCTGCTTCAGGTTCAGACAAACAGAATGCACCGATAATTTCACCTTTCGCCAGCGGAACAAGATATTTTTGTTTCTGTTCTTCCGTTCCGAACGTTTCAAGTCCCCAGCAAACCAAGGAATTGTTCACCGACATAACAACAGAGCAAGAAGCATCAACTTTTGAAATTTCTTCCATAGCGAGTACGTAGGAAATTGCATCCATTCCGCCTCCGCCATATTTCGGATCAACCATCATTCCCATGAATCCGAGTTCGCCCATCATCTTGATTTGCTCAGTCGGAAATTTCTGATGCTCATCGCGCTCAATAACTCCAGGCTTCAATTCATTCTGGGCGAAATCGCGAGCAGCTTTCTGGATCATCAGGTGTTCTTCACTCAGTTCAAAAAACATGTTCTTATGGTTTAGTCGTTAGTGTCAGTGAGGTGGGCAAATATCGTAAAAAGTTCGAAGCAAAATCCAAGGATTTGGTCATTGCCAATGAAGAGAATGCCTTTCAATCAGAAGAAATTTGCGACCTTCATCCTATGGCAGAACCTGCAACCTTACTCGGAATAATGTCAGGCACGTCGCTGGACGGAATTGACCTTGCTTTGTGCAAGTTTGGCGAAAAAAGCGAGCCGTTTTCTATACAAAAAGCAGTAACCATTCCTTACACCGAAGAATGGGTTCGTAAACTGAAACAGGCAGAGAGCTGTTCCGGGAAAGAGCTCATCGTGTTACATCGTGAATACGGGAAATATCTTGGAGAAATATGTCACGACTTTCTGAAAGATGTTGACGTTAGTCATCAACCAAGTTTTATCTCTTCACACGGGCACACTATTTTTCATGAGCCCAAAAAACATTTGACTTTTCAGCTTGGTTGCGGTGCATCAATAGCGGTAGCTTCAGGAATAGACACCATTTGCGATTTCCGTATTACAGATGTTGCCCGAGGAGGGCAAGGAGCGCCGTTGGTTCCGATCGGAGATGCAATGCTTTTTGGAGCCTATACGTACTGTCTCAACCTCGGTGGTTTTGTCAACATTTCTCACGAAGAGAAAGGGAAGCGCATAGCGTTTGATATTGCGCCCTTAAACTATGTTTTGAATCGCGTTGCTGCCAGAGAAAAACTGAACTATGATGAAGGCGGAGCATTAGCGGCGAGCGGAAAAATCATCGCATCATTAGAAAAGCAATTGGATGCATTGGAGTATTATTCACAATCAGCTCCAAAGTCTTTGGGTCGCGAATGGGTGGAGGAGAGTATTTTTCCTTTGCTCTCAGATCGCTATTCCACAGCAGATATTCTCCATACATTTTGTGTGCATGCGGCCCGTCAAACAGCTAAATGTTGTCCGCAAAAAGGAACAATGCTGGTAACAGGTGGGGGCGCATACAATACGTTTTTCATTGAAGCGTTGCGCAAAGTATGTGTGCCGGAAATTATTCTTCCGGATTCATCCGTAATTGAATTCAAAGAAGCTCTTGTATTTGCTTACCTGGGATATCTGCGCATGAATAATACATTCAATGCGCTTTCCAGTGTTACCGGTGCGCATTTCGACAGTATTTCCGGGTCAATTTTCAAGGCATAAAAAAAGCCCTTCCGAAGAAGAGCTTTTAAGTAGTATTCTGATGGATCAGAAATTATCGTCGTTGAAATATTTATCATCATCGTCGTCGTCAAGATCGAGATCGTCAAAATCGACATCGTCAATTTTCACGTTCTTGTCATCTGGTTCATCCGAAGAATCTTCTGGATCCGGTTTTTCATAATCGTCGTCGCCTTCTTCGGGAGCGTCTTCACTTTCTTCTTCCGGTAACTCAATGTCGTCATCCTCGTCTTCTTCGCTCTTTTTCTTTGACGTAGAAGCAGGTTTCGCTGCGGATTTACCCTTGGCAGTCGCTGCTGCAGTTTTGATTGTCTTACTTACTTTTTTCATCTTCGGATGATTTCTATCGCATAAAGTTAGAATGATATTTTTCTATTTACTCCACCTGACAAAAAATATTTTTTTGAAAAAAATATTTTTTGGTTGCAGGAATTTCAGTATAGCTCCACCTCGTTTTCATTTGTTACTTTTGCCACAATCAAACTAAACGATGAAAGACCTTCTTTACAAATACGAAAACAAACAGCCAGAAATTGTCTTTGAATGGAAAGACAGTGAAACGGATGCTGAAGGATGGATAGTGATCAACTCCTTGCGCGGTGGTGCTGCGGGTGGAGGAACGCGTATGCGTAAAGGACTTGATCGCCGCGAAGTAGAATCACTTGCAAAAACAATGGAAGTGAAATTCACTGTAGCAGGACCTGCGATTGGGGGAGCTAAATCCGGAATTAATTTCGATCCAGCTGATCCACGTAAACGCGGTGTTTTGGAAAGATGGTTCAAGACGGTGCTTCCTGTGTTGAAAGCATATTATGGCACTGGTGGAGATTTGAACGTGGATGAAATTCATGATGTAATTGCTATTACAAAAGAGTACGGCTTGTTACATCCACAAGAAGGTGTTGTGAGAGGACATTTCGGAACAGATGATTCAGGGGCCAGCAAGCGCATCAGTAATTTGCAACAGGGAGTTACTCACGTGGTAACGAACAGAAATTATGTTCCGGCAGATGGTTACACTGTTTCCGATATGATTACCGGATATGGTGTTGCAGAATCAGTTCGTCACTATTACGCGACGTGGGGCGGAAATGTAAAAGGAAAACGTGCGATCATCCAAGGATGGGGCAATGTTGCATCGGCAGCAGCCTATTATCTTGGACAAATGGGTGCAGTTGTAACGGGAATTATCGATCGCGACGGAGGAATTGTATCGGCAGAAGGTTTGAACTTCGAGGCAATTACAGAACTCTTCAAAACGAAAAACGGCAATAAGCTGAATTCAGATAAGATCATTTCTTTTGATGAAGTGTCTAAGAAAGTTTGGGGCATTGGAGCGGAAA
>Ga0114981_10000349_pt1 | contig 29942 bp, 34 predicted proteins | sample S_140806_MF_Meta_FD_87028 | JGI IMG/M metagenome (GOLD analysis project Ga0114981, IMG submission 87028) | Freshwater microbial communities from Lake Simoncouche, Canada to study carbon cycling - S_140806_MF_MetaG | ecosystem: Environmental > Aquatic > Freshwater > Lake | place: Lake...
GAATACCGCCTTAATATTGGCTCTTATATTGTTTGTGCACGTTCAACCCGTCAAGAGATATTGATTTGGTCCGATTCGGCGCTTTATTCTATGCAGTACCTTGGGCCTCCTTATGTTTGGGGTTTCCAGTTGTTGCAAGACAACATATCCATCATGGGGCCTAATGCTTCTATTACGGTTAACAACGTAACCTACTGGATGGGCACTGATAAGTTCTATCGTTACAATGGGCGTGTAGAAACTTTACCATCTTCATTGCGCCAATTTGTCTACCAAGATATTAACCAAGCACAGAACTTCCAAGTATTTGCTGGGTCTATTGAGGGGTACAACGAGATTTGGTGGTTCTATTGCTCGGCTAACAGCAATATTATTGACCGCTATGTTATATACGACTACTTAGACGATGCCTGGGCTTACGGTACTATGAGCCGCACTGCTTGGTTAGACTCTGGTTTACGCACATTCCCAATGGGTGCCGATACTGTTAACTACCGAATTCTTTACCACGAAAATGGTGTGGACGACGTATCAGGATTAACCCCAGTGCCTATTGTGTCGTATATACAATCTTCTGATTTTGATATTGGCGATGGATATAACTTTGGGTTTGTGTGGCGCATACTACCTGACTTAACTTTTAATGGTTCTAGTGCAAACTTACCAGAAGTTACTATGGTGGTGTTACCTCGTGTTAATTCAGGAACAGCTTACGGCTCGCCCGATGCTCCGGGCGTAGCAAGTACACAAAACTACACAGCTCAAAAAACTTATGCGGTGCAACAATTTACTGGGCAGGTCTATACCCGCATTAGGGGTAGGCAGATGGCGTATAGGATTGAGTCCACTGGGTTAGGTGTTGCTTGGCAGATGGGTTATCCACGTATTGATATAAGACCAGACGGACGCAGATAATGGCATATAACGCCCCACTACGTGCGCCAAAAGCGCCCAACTTACCCAACGCCCCAATACAGGGATATAACGCTAATTACTTTGACCAGTATTCCAACGTGCTTCGTCTGTACTTTAACCAGATAGATAACTTTACCCAAGCAGCTGCTATTCCTCTTTATGGAACTACCGCAGAAAGACCTTTAAGTACCGTACAAGCGGCATTACCAATAGGACAAATTTACTACGACACCACGTTAGATAGACCCATTTGGTGGAATGGTACTGTATGGAAAAAAGCTGACGGAACAACTGTGTAATATGATAAAATCAACCAATCTATCCCTAAGGGGCACGTATGAGCCTTAAAATTGCTGCAGAACACCTAAAATCTAAGGGTCGTGGGCCCGACACCGAACTCATCCACATGACAAAGGGCGAGATTAAAGGCTTGCGTCAACTTGCTTTAGCCCATGGTGGAGACTTAACTATTAACCCAGAAACAGGTCTTCCAGAAGCCGGGTTTTTATCTAAAATTTTACCTATAGTAGCCGCTGGTGCACTTACTTATTTTACGGCTGGTGCCGCTGCCCCATTAATAGGAGAAGCTTTAGGTGTATCTGCTGCTACGTCGGGTCTTTTAGCTGGCGCTGGTGCTGGTGCACTTATTGGCGGAGCTTCTGCTGGTTTGCAAGGCGGAGATATAGGCAGAGGCGCTTTATTTGGCGGGCTTGGTGGGGCGTTGTCTGGTGGCCTAGGTGCTTATGATGCAGCCCCTGTTATTGATGCAGCAACTATAAACCCAGAAACGGGTGCAGAAATGCTTAAAACTATACCAAACCCAGATTACAACGCAGGCTTAGCGGGTACAACACAAACAATACCAAACCCATTAAATCCACCATTACCACCACCTACAGCGGCAGGGATACAAGCGGCGGCACCAGGAATGTCCGAAGCGGCAAGAATTGAAGCCCTTAATAATTTAGCGCAAGGGCAAGGCGTGTTTGCTGAAGGCTCGGCAGCGTTGCCCGGTCAAACCCCAAATTTAACACCCCCACAATACTCTACAGCAGAACTTGCTAAATACGCAAAACCAGATTCTTACTACAGTGGTTTAGGTTCAAGTATGACCGACATGGCTAAAAAAGCAGCTATACTCGGCGCCCCTGGAATTGGTGCCCAAATGGGTGTAGGTCCAGAAAACTTAAAGACACCAGAAGAAGAAAAATCTAGACTAGGTAGAATTTCTCCAAACTTCCGTGCATCAGTACCAGGGCAACCAAACCCTTACTATACTGCACAATACGAAGACTATAAGAAAAACCCGTACGGCATGGCTGATGGTGGTCCAGTAGCTTTTGCAAATAGAGGTATAGTTCAAGACCTCCCAAGAAGTTCTGGTGCTGATGTAGGTACTTATACCGACACCGACCCTAATACAAATAAACTAGATGCGTACAATGCAGCCCTATATACCATGAAAAAACGTGCTAGCAAAGCAGGAATGGGCAAAAACGCTGTGGCATTACCAGAAATTAAACAACTTGGTGATGTTGAAGAAGCTGCTAGTGGTGGAATAATGCGCGGTATAGGGGGTTACTCTGATGGTGGCAGAATGCTTAAAGGTCCTGGTGATGGTATGTCTGATTCTATTCCTGCCACTATTGGCAGTAAGCAGCCTGCTCGTTTGGCTGATGGGGAATTTGTTGTTCCTGCGGATGTGGTTTCTCATCTCGGCAATGGCTCTACTGATGCTGGTGCTAAACGGCTTTACGGCATGATGGACAAGATTCGCCACGCAAGAACTGGTAAGAAAAAACAAGCGCCAGCAGTTAAAGCTAACAAATTTTTACCAGCATAAGGACAGATATGAGCGGAGGAGGAAGTTTAAGCCCAATAGCTAGCGTAGTAGGGCAAATTGGGCAGACACCAACATCAACACCATCAGCAGGAGCTGCGTATACTCCTGTTCAACAAGGGCCTGTGTATCGCCCACAATACCAAACGTATCAACCACAACAGCAACAATCACAATATCAACAGCAGCAGCAACAAATGCCTAACTATCAAAGTGGGCTACAAGCGGCTTTAATGCAAATGATGCAGCAATACAGTCGGCCAGCAATGAGAGTACCGTTACAGCAAGGAATATCCCCAAGTAACCCAATGGCGTATAGACCAAATATGCCTACCGACAATTTAAGAAGAATAGCGTCGCCCGTAACTTATGAGCAGATGCACCCGATTGTTTCCCCTGGCGGTGGTGGTTATGGTGGCGGTGGTGGTGGCGATGGTGGCGGGGCTGCTGCTGGAGATGGCGGAGCTGCTGGTGGCGATGGTGGTTCTGGTGGTGGCGACGGTGGCGGTGGTGGGGCGGGTGGAGAAAGAGCTGGTGGTTTACTTGCTATAAAGAGAGATAAATGAATTTAGATATTTCTTTAATACCAAACGGAAAAGTAAGTGAAACTATATCGGCATTATTCCCATACCTTAAAGAGTCTGAATCTTGGACTAGGGGTCGTTCTAACGTTGACGATATAGTACGGTTTATTATTAACGGGCAGATGCAGTTGTGGGCGATTTTTTCCCCAGAAGAACAAAAAGCCTATGGGCATGTAATAACAGAAGTAAAGCAGTATCCGCAGTGTAAAATGTTAGTTATTCAGTATTGTGCTGGTGAGCATAATCACATGCAGTTTATAGAAGATAAAATGTACGACGTATTAGATAGCTTTGCTAAAAATACGCAGTGCGCAGGAATTGAATTAATTGGGCGCCCCGGTTGGGGCAAACACGTTAAAAAGCGTGGATATGAAGTACAAAGCGTAATGTACCAAAAGTTTTTTAAGGACTGAAAATGAGCATTTTAAGATATAAACAAAAAGTAATGTTTGCCGACGGTGGCGTCCTTAAAGATATGGGGGGTGGCGGTGGTGGCGGTCAACCTACTCAAACTACTGCATATAACACAAACGTTCCAGAATACGCTAAACCGTATGTGGAGAACATGCTTGAGTCTACACAAAAGCAGATTTATAACGACGACATGACGTCGTTTAGGCCTTACACACCGTATAGCAATGACGTTAATAATTACTTTGCAGACTTTTCTCCTGCTCAAAAATACGCCCAATCAGAAACTGCAAATATGCAAACCCCCGGAGGTTATGGTGCCGGCAGTGCAATGACTGGCATGGCTGGTCTTGGCTCTTTGGGTTTAGCTGGTCAAATGGCAGGTGCAGGTCAGCAATACAATCAGATGGCTCAAGACCCTAATTCTATGCAAGGGTTTATGTCTCCGTATATGCAAAACGTAGTTGACTACCAAAAAGGTCAAGCAATACGTGACTATGGTATTGGTCAGCAAGGTTTAAAAGCACAAGCTTCTAGAGCTGGTGCGTTTGGTGGTAGTCGTCAAGCTATTCAAGAAGCAGAAGCGCAGCGTAGTTTAGGTAGTCAGTTACAAGGCATTACAGCGCAGGGCTCACAACAAGCATTCCAAAATGCACAACAAGCCCAGCAGTTTGGCGCTAACTTAGGTCTACAAGGCCAACAAGCTGGATTGCAAGGCTTAGGTCAATTTGGTCAAATGGGCGGTCAAATGGCGGCTATTGGTGGTCAACAACAAGCTTCTGATCTTGCACGTCTACAGGCACAACAAGCAGTCGGTCAGCAGCAGCAGACCATGGAACAAAACAAGATTAATCAATCTATTGCTAACTACGCTACGGCGCAACAGTATCCGTTTATGCAGTTGGGTATTATGAACTCTATGTTGCGTGGCTTGCCATTACAACAAACAACAACGGCTACTTACCAACAGCAGCCAAGCACAGCTCAACAACTTACAGGTTTGGGTGGTGCGGCATTGTCATACTTCGGTGGTAAAAAAGAAGGCGGCGTTATTGAAATGAAAGAAGGCGGTACAGTGCCTGGGTTTAAATATGGTACTTTAGTTAATGACGCAGAGTTGCAAAGCATATCTAAGGATTTAAGCCCAGGCCAATTGCAAGGAGTTATAGCTGACCCACAAGTAACTCAAAATGAGCGTGGTATTTTTGATAACACCATGCGTGGAAATCAGTATATACAAAACAACCCAATGGCTGCACAACAAATGGCGCAGATGTCTGCTCCTCCCCCACAGATGGCACAAGTTCCGTCTGAAGATGCAAGAATGGGTGGTATTGCTCAAGCTGGTGGCGATATGTTTAATACTATGGGCTATGCTGGTGGCGGCATTATTGCGTTTGCTGACGGAGACTTAGTAGAAGAACAACGTTTAAAAGCGGAGAAAGATGCTGCGGAACAAGATGCTGCTATTAAAGCTAAAAAAGCACCGGTTAAAACAACAGCAAAAGAAACAAATACTGCGCCAAAAGAAGCTGCTATGTCTCCTAGAGAAGCTTTTGCAAACGAGCAAAGAACCTTAATGGAAAAATACGGTATTAAATCTGGCGCTACTCCGGAAGAACAAGCTTTGGCCGCTATATATGCAAAAGAACAAGCCGGTATGCCTGATACTTTTGATGCTAAACGGCGTACTAATATGGCATTAGCAGCGTTAAAGCTAGGCAAAAACCCTCGTGGCTTTGGTGCCGGGGCTATTGATGCTGCTGAGTCTTACCTTACAGGTGAAGGTGAAATTGCTTCAGCTCAAAAAGCTCAAGAACTTGCCATTGGTAAAGCTAACGCTGAACGTGCTGCTGGTATTCAAGCAAGGGCTAGAGGCGATATTGAAGCCGCTAACAAACACTTTGACAAAGAAGCTGAAATTAAAAAAGACCTTCAAGTTGCTGGTATTAATGCTGCTGCCCACAGAGATTCTGCTGGCGCTACACAACGTTACTCAGAAGAACAAATTAAACGCATTCAAGCAGAGTACAAAGCTAAAACAGGCCAAGATTTATCTTATGAAGATGCTATCAAACGTAGAACAGAAGCTAGCACAACCGCTGCCGACACTGCAGAAGCACGTCTTAGAGGCGGCGCTGCTGGCAAGTTTTCCGATTGGCTTACTTCCGGCTCGTTAACCGACATGAAATATCAAGAATTGCTTAAGAGTGGTAATCAGGCAGCTATTGATAAATATTTAGAAGCTAAAAAACAGCAGATATATAATGCTTACGGCGTTTCCCCTTCTTCTGCTACTGCGGCAGCCCCTGCGGCATCTGGTAGCCCAATGTATGCAACTAATGGTAAAGAGCGTATAGTATCGACTGATGGTGGAAAAACTTGGAACCCTGTTAAAGGTTAAGCAATGAATTTACCCGAAGGATTTACGCTCGAACAGCAAAAGCCGAGTCTGCCAGAAGGATTTAAACTTGAAGAGCAAAAATCAAATTTGCCAGAAGGCTTTAAGCTTGAAAAGCAACCCGATAGTTTAGGTAGGTTTATAGCCGAGCCTGAACAAGAAGCTAAAACTGCTAACCCGTTTAAGGGCTTGGTAGCTCGTGCATCTAGCTTAGCAGGTGAAGGTGTAGAAGCAGTTGCTCGGGTTGCAGAAAACCTTGGTGACAAACTAGAGACAGCGCTGCCTTTAACCAACTTAACTCCAGAACAAATTCAAAATGAACAACAACTAAAACCTATGTTCCAATGGGCTGATGCCTTGCGTAATTACGGTAAAGATATTGGCTACGCGCCATCTACGCAACTAGGTGAGATTCCTGGTAAACCCTTACTACTTGTGCCGTTTATTGCTGAGCGGGTTATTTCTTCTGCCCCAGATATGGCTGCGGCGGTGTTGGCTGCACCAGCCTACGTAATGGCAAGAACTAACGAGATTCTTAATGATCGTCTTACTAACGACAAAAAAGAATTAAAAGATGCAACTGTTGCCGACGTTACTGCCGCTGTCGGCGCTGCTGTATTAGAAACCACACTTGAAAGATTTGCTACTAAAGGACTACTTAAAACTAAGTTTGGTGCAGAAGCATCTACGGGCGCACGTCGAATTGGTAAAGAAACCGCATTACAATCTGGCACAGAGGCGGTTGAAGAAGGTGTTGGTTATCTTGGCGGTACAGCAGGAACTCAAAAAGGCGTCGATGCTGCAGAGTTAGCGCAGAATATGCTTGAAGGTGCTATAGTCGGCGGAGGTTTGGGTGCAGGTGTTCAAGGCGGTAAAGAATACTTTAGTAAGAAAGAACGTGCTAAGCTAGAAGAAATTCTTGAGCCAGATTTAGAAGCTAAACTTGGAAGAAAGCCGACAGATGTAGAGCTTGGTGGGTTTGTAGATACATTCTTAAACGAAAGAAAACGTGCAAAAGATGCAGAAAAAGAGGTAAAAGATGAGCGAGAGATTGAAAGTAGAACTGACGCCGGAAGAGTTGAGCCAAGCATTCCTACATCTGAGCAACAACAAGCCGGTGAGCCCGCCACAGGAACTACAACACTTACCCCTGGAAGCTTGGGTGGAGATACAGGACTTGCTAATAAACCTGGAGTGGGAGAAGAAACACAGCCGGCTGCATTAACAGACGACGAAATAGTAGCAAAAGCTCAAGAGTTTCAAGATAAAAGAAAAGCTCTGCTAACCCCAACGGGGAGAATACCTTTAGCTAATTCTAAAAAAGGCAGGGAATATCAAGCCCTAGTAGTTGCCGAAGAAGATTTTGTTAGAAATGCAAACGCACAAAGACGCGCTGCTGCACCGCAAGAAGCAGATGTGACGCCAGAGATTACATCTGCTGAAGTTGAAAATCAAAACGTAATAAGTTTAGAAAAAGTAGCTAGAGAAAAATTTATTGCTGGTGCCGCTAAAGAATCTTTTGATGCGCAGTTATATACATTAAACAAACTATACAACGAAGGTTTTGCTACTGACGAAGATTATCAAAAGTTTGAGGAAGCTATTAAAGATGCCCCAGATCAATTAATGGCTATTGCAAGAGGCACTAAAATTCTTTCTGCGGTTAAACAAAGAGCGCAATCAGCTACAGAACAAAGACTATCAACAGAAGCAGCTAACACAGAAACAAATGCTGCTACTGCTAAAGAGGGTGAAGTTGAGGTTGCCGAAGAAAATGCAGATAAGCCAGATTCCCCTGTTATTCAAGCACAGATAAGCACCGCACCGACTGAAACAACTCAGGCGGCAGAACCCCCAGCAGTAGTAGCCCCTGAGGTAAACCCTGTAGTAGAAGCGCTTAACGCCCTTAGCTCCCAAAGACAGATGGCTATGGACCAAGGAGATACAGTCGGCGCAAGACAATTACTACAGCAGATGGGTGCACTGCGTAAAGACCTACCAGAAGATCATCCGTTACATGTAACAACAGACAATAAAAAGAAAGTTGTGCTTACTAAAGCCCAACGTAAAGCTGCTGCTAAAAAAGCCCCTGAACCTAAGGCCGTAGCTAATTCTAGCCCCCGCGTTGAAGAAGTTAAAAACGATGTAATGTTTAAGTCGGCACACCCAACTGTGCTGGACGCTATTAAAAACAATGATTTACAGTCGGCGCTTAAAGCCCTTAAAAATACAGGGGGTCAGTTCTTATCTAACTTTGCCGACCGACTAATGCAGCTTAACCTAGATACTAAAATCGGCTTTGACCTGCAGTATGGTTTGGTTGATAAGTATTTAAAGAATACAGAACAGCAGCGTATCCGTGTTTTGATGTTCTTGGAGATCTTTCACCCTGATATATTTAACGACCATTTCAACCAAAGAAAGATGCACACTCCCGTGATTCAAATGTCGGAGTCTTTCTATAAGCTAAAATCAGGTAAGTTTAACGTTGATATGCGCGGGTTTGAAGAAGATCTTAAAGATATAACAAAGGCATTTAGCAAAGGTTTGAGCGCTTTGGCTGCTCCCGGGATGTTCTATAACCGCACGGCATCCTTTAATACTGCACTAGGTACGCCAACAACTAACCATACTATTGTGCATGAGGTAACTCACGCTGCTTCTCATTGGGCTATTTCTAACGAGCACTTATTAAACGCAACCCAAAAGAAAGCCCTTGCTAACTTAAAAGAACTATTTAATTACGCTAAAGAAAACGCTAAAGATCAAAGCGTTTACGGGTATACCGACTTGCATGAGTTTGTTTCAGAGGCATTTAGCAGTCCAAAATTCCAAAGAGAACTGCGTAGCATGCAACGCGCTATGGACTCTAACCAGTCTGCGTGGTCTAAGTTTATTCAGTTTGTATACGGTCTAGTTGGTGGCGATAACGTCTTATTCCATACTATGGCAAACGCTGATGTTTTATTCTCAGCTAATACAGATACAGACTCTAATATCAGTTCTCCAATGCTCGCTCCTGATAAATACAACGTCAGCAAAAACGGCAACTTTAAGGTTAATACTAGCGAGCGCTTTAGTTTAGGCAATTTGTTTAAGGCTTTACGCGCCGGTAAACTTAGCTGGAAAGACATAAATAAAAAGAATTTATCTAAGTTCTTAGATACAACTAACCAGCAATACCGCCGCTATTTACTAGGGGGTTTAACCCTTGACCAGCTTACAGATATAGTCGGCACAGAGTTACCACAGTTCCAGCAATACGTCCGAGAAGTAGATGCGATGATAAACACCCGCAATCAAATCCTATCAGAGGGTGAAAGTGCGATTAGGGATTGGAGCCGACTCCAAGAAACAAACAAACCTAAAGCAGAGCAGCTTGCTAAGATGATGCTTGAAGCTACGCTTAACAAGATGGATCCAGATGTTATGGAGCCACAGCTAAAGAACGTTTCTAAATCGGGATTAAGCGGACCTTTAAAAGAATACCACGACAATTCTGCTTTGCGTAAGGCTTGGCAAGATATGATTAACGGCCCTGATGGAGATAAAGCTCTTTCTATTTACCAAGAAGTTAGAAAGTTCTATGAGCGTCGTGCCGAAGAATACGTAAACATCCAGCTAAATCGTTTGAGAGAACGTGAAGAGGCTAGAGGCACAGATAAAGCAGAAATAAAAACTAAAGTAGACGCTGAGCGTAAAGAATTAACTAAAGAAATGATCCAGCCTTACTTCCCAATCAAGCGTTTCGGCGACTATTGGTTGCAGATTGGTAAAGGCAAGAAGAAAATCTTTATGCAGTTTGAAGATGCTTGGTCTAGAGATATGGCTTTGGAAGAAAGAAGGCAAGAGCTTATTGATGGTGGTATGACTGAAGAGATGGCTGATAATGAACTAGATTCTGGTCAGGGCTTTAGCGAAGGTTTTGGTCAACGCCTAGCCGACGTTGAGCATTTGAAGAAACTAAAAGACCGTGTTGATGCTGAGTCTGATAACATTCTTGCAAGCACAGATCCGGCTGTTAAAGCCGACGAAGTTAACTCATTGCGTGATGCCTTGAAAGACGGCTTCGACCAGTATTATTTAGAGACGCTTCCAGCACAAAGTATTCAGAAGATGTTCCTGCATCGTAAGAATGTGGCGGGTGCAAGTATAGATATGCTCCGTGCGTTTGCAGTATCTCGTCAGCGTGTGGCTTATCAAAGAGCTCGTTTCCAGCACATGCCTGAGTTGTTTAATAAGATTGAAGGCGCACGTACGTTCTTAAAGACAGTCCCATTTGCTGAACGCAATCGGCTTAGAGATTATGTCAACGAGCTAGAGCTTAACCTTAAGAACGCTATCTTAGAACCCCCTAAACAAAGTGGCTTAACCACAGGCTTAACTCAGTTTGGCTTTTTGCATTTCTTAACATCTCCGGCTTCTGCAATCGTAAATGCTTTGGCTATCCCTGGCATCTATATACCTAACGCTGCGCCTAAGTATGGTATGGCTAACACTACAAAGGCTTTGGCTAAATATAACCGCATGCTTGGTGGCACAGGTTGGAGAAACGACGAAAATGGTCGTGTTGAGTTCTTGTCTTTATCTCGTGCTGGTTTAGAAGACGTTAATTTTACCGGCACCGAAGACAATCAAATAGCCCTTCCAACAGGAAAAAGTTTAGCCGACGTATATAACGAAGGGGTTAGACGTGGGGTTATTGATACTACTTTGACCCATGAAGCTGCATCTATTGGTGAACAGCCGTCTAACGAATACACGGGAAAATGGCAGAAGTTTATGTACTACGCTAGCTTGCCATTCCACTCAGCTGAAAAATATAACCGTGAAACAGCGTTCATGTCTTCGTTTGAATTAGCATACAACAAGTATATGGCGCCAGTAAGCGAAGGCGGTAAAGGATACACAGCCGAGAAAGCCTATGATGCTGCTATACAGGATGCACGTGATCTTACACAAAAGACCATGTTTAACTACAACACAATTAACAAACCACGCTATTTCCGTGGGGACTTAAGGAACGTAATACTACAATTTAAGATGTATCCTCAGCACATGACTGTTCTTATGTATAGGACTTTGCATCAAGCTATTGGTATTGGCCAGGATCTTGAATTAAAACAGTTTGAGGAAAGCTTAAAAACAGCCCCTGCTGCAGATAGAGATGCTGCAATTGCACAGAAAAAAGCTGAATTAAAATTAGAAAAGAACGAAGCTATTAAAGCGTTTACTGGCATGATGGCGTTTACATTTGCGTCGGCGGGCATTACTGGTTTACCTTTATTCTTTGTGTTCCAAGGCGTTGCGTCGGCTTTCCATGCCGCGTTTGGCGATGACGATGAGCCTTTTGATTCAGAGAACTGGTTCAAAAATTGGTGTAACAGAACCTTCGGCGGGTTTGCTGGGGACATTATGTCTCGTGGTATTGCATCTAAAGTTACTGGAATTAACTTTGCCGACCGTATGGGTGTTAACTTAACCGACATGTGGTTCCCAGACGTTAGGAAGAGTCAGGATGAAGTGCAATACGTACAAAACTTAATGACTAACTTACTTGGCCCAACTATGGGTGCGGGTATGGGGATTGTAAAAGCAATTAAAGATTACAGAGACGGTTACTCAGAACGTGCTATAGAAGGCATGATGCCTGCAGCTATTAAGAATGTAATGGTCGGTACTCGCTATCTTACCGAAGGTAAAGCAATGACCATGAAGGGCGCTACTTTAGATGAAAACGTTACTCCAGCAGAAGCATTAGCACAGATGTTAGGTTTCTCTCCAGAAGATACCGCCCAAAAACAAAAAGCTACTTTTGAAATGAAGAACACTAATGAAGTAATTATTACACGCCACAACGATTTACTAAATGCTTTCTTTATAGCAGTTGATGGTCACGATACAGTTATGATGGCTAAAGTATTAGAAAAAATTCAACGGTTTAATAAAGCAAATCCCGGGGTGGCTATTGATGGTAACTCTATAGTTAATTCTGTTCAACGTAAATATCAAGACCGTGCTTTGGCTAACCTTACAGGGGGCATGCCAATCAATAAGAAACTTATTGGGCAACTTAATGGTATGAGGGATTACTCGCAATAAAAAACCCCAGCACTAGGCTGGGGTCAAGAACAACTGAAAGGAAGTAGCCGAAACCAAACGACTACAACCCGATAATACTACTTAATCCGCCAAACACGCAAGCCTTGCACTCCTTTTTCTACTACTACGTGGGCTTTGATCCGGAACTTTAACCTCTTAGTTGTTCTTTTTACTTGGATTAACGCCTCTTCCGTATCCAAACAGGGGATAAAAAAGGAAGCGCCAACCAAGAATTTACGCCAATTAACGTGAAAGTGCAGTCTGTGGATCAACATCTGGGGCGTTTATATAGGTCTCAGCATCTAAGAAGTGTTCATTATCAAGGTCAAATACGTGGGCATATACGGGTGGAGAAGCGAGTTTAGTGCCTTTGGATAAGCGCTTCTTAATCAAACCCTTATAGATACCATCTATTGCTAGACCTTTCAAAACCTCTTTAAGCGTGATTTGGTTCTTAGCGCAGTATTCCCTAATTTGCTTGGCGTTAATAAACATCTTCTTATTGTCGGGCTCAATCCGCACAAACAGATCATTGAACTTAGGCTCTACGATTGGCAACTGCTCCATACCATTACGAGAATCTACTTCGCCATTAATTACTAAAGTGGATGCACGGTGCTCATTCATAAACTCACCGATAACGCTGGCTTGGTTTGTAGCTGGTGCTTTAGCTTCTACACGCATTGTGGTTAGTTCTTTAACCATCCAACGGTATACCCTACCAATATCAAAGTCCTCAGGTAGCACACCTATATCCTTAGCAATCAAAGCCCCTGCAATATTACAAGCAGCTACGGCAGACCAGAATCGCTCTCGGTTAGTAAAGCCAATCTCACCATCTAGCTTTTGCTGAACCTGACCGACAGTATCAATAACTGACTCTAGGTTGGATACCAAGTACTTAGTGTATTCCAAACCAGCATGACCGTAATTAGAATAAAGACCATTAAAAATCGCATCTGCTTCTTCTTTAGTTAAGTTGTTTGTCATCTCAATACGGTACTCAATCAAGCGCATGAACTCGCCATCAGGGGTAGACTTTAAAGCTGCTAGCTTATCTTGGAAGGAAGCATTAGAACTGCATAAAGCAATGGTTGCCCATTTGGTTGTGTTAATCCGCTCGGCATTGTCTTGAGACTTCATACGGTTCTTACCACGCCCTTGTGAAATACCGTAGGCTAGGTCTGAGAAGTGCTCTCCTGATAGCTTAGTAATCTCGTCAATAGTTACAGGCAGGTTGTTCATGATACCGAGACGGTGGATCATAGCGTTCATAGTATCTTTCCATTGGAGCATCAACTCGTCAGGATGACCGTACACGCTGTTGCACATCTTAAGGATTGTAGATTTACCTGTACCTGATGTGTTGTTAATCAAGTTGATAATTGCGCCCTTAAGATTTAAATGCTTTAGTAGGGGTGCCCCAAATGCCGTGAAGAAACCAAACGCATGTGGCTCAAATCCTGGCTGGTTATAAACCGCAACAATTTCTTTCCAGTCATTTAAAGACCCAGTCGGCTGCATCCAGTTTGCTAAGTTACCAGTATCGCTAGAAGGCGGGCTATATGTTGCACCATCCGCAGCTACTTCTTTATCACCAAGAATAAATTTGGAATTATCGTCTGTCCAACCAAATTGTGTTCTCATAATTTCTACTCTTTCTCTGTATTGAAGATCTTTAATGAATGTCGTTATGTAATACATAATCCCTTCCATCTCTTTTTTGTGTGCCGCCACACCATGCCACGCTAATTTCTCACGCAACTTATCAAATGTAAGTGCATCGGTTTGAGACATAGAGAATTCACGTACTCCGTCTTTAGGTAAGTGCAACCGAATCCATACGCAGTCGCCTTTACTCGGGTCTTTAAGGCGCTTAACAACATACAAGTCGTGCTCGTAAACTGTTATTGGTTCAGAATCTTCCTCTGCTGGCTGGCGATAGACACCACCGGTCTTGCCCCTAAAATACGGGAACGGAAACTCAGGTACTTTATACGAATGCTTAACACCGTCATCTGCTTCTACAACAATAGGAGCATCAGGCTCAGCTACAAGAATCTCATTACCTAACTGGATAGGGTTTTTAATCTTACCTAAATTGGTACAGCCCTTGCAGTGCCCAGGATTGTAATACTCCATCTTCTCGCAAGAGTATGGGTAAGGAACTTTATTAGCTTTGTTTTCTGTTTCTGCGTGAGAGTAGTCAGGGTGATCTTTACTTACTAAATGAATCGCCTCATCTCTATCTACACAGTTTGCAGCAATACTAAGCACCGCTCTCCATCTTGGTTCGTCAAGAGTAGCTTGGTTCTCTACTAAATCCTTTAGCTGACTGCATCCAGTACCATCAATGGTTTTAAGCATGATGGTTTTAAACCGACTAGTAATGTTCTTTTTGGTGTTTGTATCTTGATTGTACTGCCGTGGAATATAGTCGGGACCCACAAGCACACCAAGTAGCTTTTTTATGTCTTCGTAGTTAGACTCGTCCGCCACGTCCAGTATTTCCACAGGAAGCGGTGGAGTTTGTTTATAGTTAAATGTCTCAGGTACTCTAAGAATAGAAGCACTCTCAGCAGTTCTAGAACCATCGGCTTTGAAGTCGTGCTCTTCACATAAGTATTTAATGCGGTCGGCGACGGGTTTCCATTGGTTGCGAGAAATGGTTTGAGTAAGTCTCCAGTATGCGTGGATACCACGCCCTGAATTGACGACCGTCGGCAAAGGTAGATGCACCTTCGCACAGAATTCCTTGAGAGCCGATAAGCCCTCAACTTGGTCTGCATATGGCTTGCCCAAGCCACAATCGACGTCAATCCAAAATGATTTAAAGTAAGTGCTATTCTTCTGCGTACGTCCATCGACGTCGTTGCCATACTTGGCACAAGCAAAATAAACATCAAAACTTTTAGACAACAGATTGTTAATTTCATCTTGCGCTTCTATAAGCGTCTCGACAAATACTTGTCTAGGAATACCCGCCTGTTTTAAACCGACAATGCAATACCACCCTTCTGTAGGCAGTACCGCTGTCAATAAGTCTGTTGTTGCCATATCACCTCAAAACCGAAAGAAAGGAAGGGCAGCAGGGGGGGTCGGCATCCCCCTTTTCGTTCCGTCAAACTAGCTGCCCTGGGGTAGACTATGCGCTAAAGCAAGCCTTCTCTAGCATTGTTTTTATTTTTTCAGCCCTAGCTTTACTAGGTTTTGCAGCCCCAGTAAACCACTGATATATCGTCATGCGTGAGACGTTGAACTTGCCAGCAATCTGAACAACAGGGATATCTTTAGACATACAATACCGACCAAGCTGAACTCCCATTAATGCAGAGTCCGCTTCTTGGTTAGCTTTGTAAAGCCGAAGGCTGTAGCCCCTTAAACTCATGCTTCTTCTTGGCTCCATCCACTCATGATCGACTTAATGTCTTTCTTAGGTGTCGGCGCTTCAGCTTTTTTCTCAGGGCGCTTCTTCGGTTCAGCAATCGGCTCGGCTTCTTCTCTAGCTGCTGGCTTTGGTGCAGCCAACTTAGGAGCATTTGAATCGCCTTTAGGTACGCTCATCTCAATAGCTTTTAGTGCTGATGAAGACATACCTTGCTTCTTAGCTAATTCCCAATCTTCTTCAGACAAGAAATCTGTAGGCTTAAAGAACAACTTAGCGGTATCTGAATCTGGATCAAAGCGCATTTCAGTAATCATGTTGTTTAAGTTGTAGCCTTGTGAAGCTACGTAACTACCAAACTGCTCAAACGGCATGTGATCTAAATCGCCTTTACCAAAGATTGACTTAGAAGCTAGAGTCATCTGATAGACATCGCCACCGACATTATCTGCAAGAGCTACTGCAATACGACGGAAGTGACGGCAAGCACGACCACCACCTGCACTTGAGCCTTTAATATTCTGTGGGCACTCGTTACAATTATGGTGCTGAGGCTCATCAATACTTGCATCAGGACGATCGCCATCATTAGACCAGCAGTCAGGAGGGGTAGCTTCAGCTTTAGGGTTATAAGCACCAGCATAGAATGTGCGGGATACTTTCTTAGCATTGTTTACTACAACAACACTCAGTGTCTCGCTATTGCTAGTCATTACTTCTTCGCCATTTACAACCATGCGGAACTTACCGCCACGCAAAGAAATACGTTTGCTACCGCCACCACCACTACCCATAAGGGCTTTAGTAGCGTCATCTAATTCGACCTTTTTAAGATAGTCGGGTAAATCTTTTTTAAACAGAGCTAGTTCGCTCATTTGCTTCTCCTTACAGTTATTGAGTATGCGCTATCCACATTTAGCCCCGCGGGTAGCAAATCGGGGTTTTCTTCTAGGAATTGTTTGATATTTGTTTGATGAACTCTACGCTCTAATAACTCAGGCACTTGATGTTCAAAAATAAAATCGTAGAATCGTTCCCAATCATTAGTCCAGTATCTTGACTTAACTGTTCTGATAGCAGTGCCATGCGCAGTTTTAATACTGTCGGCGCCTGTCTCTTCACAGATCTGTAAGATTTGCTGGTTAATAATATCTAGCTGCTCTTCAAAGTCGGCTTCAATTCTATCCGCTTCTTTACGAGCAGTATCACGTGCGTCTCGTATTTTTATATATACGTTAACGAGTGCATCAACTGACGGTTTATCGTCCATGTACTTCCTTTCATAATTTATATTGGATCTTTGTCCATTTATGTAATACTAAACCTAAAGCTATACCTTGTCAAGTATTTTCTTCAACTTCATTTTTATACAGGTCAATTAGTTTATCATGAACATCTAATTTCTTTTGTAGTAAGTTATACAATCTTCCTTCTACGGGAGAACCCTTAATATGCACGATGGTCATAGGATTCTTTTGCCCTTTTCTATCAATACGTGCGTTGGCTTGCAAATATGTTTCAATTGATGTAACAGGGGCGTACCAAATAATTACGTTAGCTGCAGTCAATGTAACACCATGCGCCGCTGCTTGTGGTTGAATTATAAGGACTCGTGGGTTCTCATCTTCTTGGAAGCGTTTAAATATGTCGTTGCGTTTAGTGACTGGGACCGCACCGTTGATAACATCACAAGTATGTCCTGCTTTTGTTAGGTGAGCTTTTAATAACTCTATCGTGTGAGTGAACGGTACAAATACAAGAACTTTGTGACTAGCTTCTTCGATAACTTCCTCGATAACTCGTAACCGATTAGAAACATCAAACTCAACAACGCTACCGTTGTCAGAATAAACAGCACCACCACTAATTTGAAGCAGTTTATTAAGATTAACAGCGGCATTAACAGACGTAACCTCTTCCCCTGCAGCCACCATGAGCATTTCTTTTTTGAGGAGTTTGTAGTATTTTGCCTGTTGCGGAGTAAGGGGGGCGTCTCTGAAAACATGTGTCACCTCTGGTAAGTCTAAGCATTGTTCTTTAGTAAATCGGATTGCTGGTTGGAGCGCATCAAATACAATTTCATTAGCGTTTTCCCTAGGAACCCATCTATACCTACTAAGGTTTTCCATTGTCTGATCTCTAAACTTACCAAAGAATTTAGGCACTCGGTGAGCTACGCACATCTTAGCTAAGCCGTAAGCATCTGTTGGGTTTTGGGCGGCTGGTGTTCCCGTCATCATCCATAGCCATGTGTCTGGTGTTATTAAAGAATTGAGTGTTTTCCAGCGCTGTGTAGTAATTGTCTTATAAGCATTCGCTTCGTCAACTACAATTAAATCAAAGCCGCCTTCAGCAATCTCGTTGCGTACAATCTCAATGCCGTCATAGTTAATAATGACAAACTCGGCACTGCCTCTGATAACTGCTTTGCGTTTCTCTCTATCTCCATACGCAATATTGACTCGGCGATGAACTGCAAACTTAAACAAGTCGGCTTGCCATGCGGATTGCATAATAGATAGCGGGCAAATAATAAGAACTCGGTTTATAACTTCCTGTTCTAGTAGGCAGTCGGCTGCCCATATTGCTGATGCTGTTTTGCCTGTACCCTGCTCGTTAAAGCAGAAGGCTCTTTGATTTGTTGCTAAAAATATTGATGTTTCTTTTTGATGCTCCATTGGGGGGTATACCCCAGGCCACTTATATACATCATTTTTTGCCATTTTTTGGCTTATTTTGTTTGACTGTGTGGTCTGAGTTTCGGCTAAACGAACGGTTGGAGCTAGGCGACTTGAGTTTAAGGTTGCCTGCCGCATTTGTACCGCCTTTTGATAAGGGAATGACATGGTCAATATCCTTCCCCGTTCGGTCTATGCCCTTCTTGTCCATCGTATAGCGGGCTTTCTCCCGTGCGTTGCGGGCTGGCTGTTCCCCCCGAGCTTTTTGTTGCTGGTATTCTTTCTTGTACGGGCGTGGTTTGTTCACGTAAGGCATAGCGGTCTTCCTCTTTATGGAAAATGTAGAGACTTCCATCTCCTAATACTATGTATTTTGGCATATTTTCGGGGTTTTTGCCGTACATTTCCGCAACAATAGCATCTAGATACGCTATCTCTGGGTCAGTTTCTACCATGCCTGCAAATGGGGTTGGTTCTAAAGACATGGAGGTGGCTCCTTCGGTTTGCCAGGGACGTGATCGTATGCGGGGGTTTCCCAAAACTTACTGTTGTTTGATATGCCTAGAATATCTGGTTCATCTAGAATAGATCCTATTGGTTTGTCTCTCTTATGGGAGCTTTTCCATACTACAAATATAGTCTCAGGATGCTCACATCTTTTTTGTTTAAGCATCTCTATCTTATATTCACGAGTGCAGTCTAAGCAGTGGTTCATAGGATCATGTGGTTGGTTAGTCCTATGCGATTGCCACATATAGTCTTGATACTGAACTCTGCTTTCAAAGCACGGTGGATACCACTCAGGGTTGTATGGTTTGATTGTTATTACTCTTTTATCGCCCACTTTGTTTCTCCAATCTAGCTATCTCACGGTTGATGTACCACACCGCTTTCTTTAAGTCTTCTAAATGCTTGCCCTTCAATCCAGCCCGCCACACATATTTAATGGCATTGCCAAGGTTGAAATTCATATGTTCAGTAATCTGTATGCACTCTATACCCGATGGGTGGTCGGTGTAGTGAACGGGGTGGTTTACTGGGTCTATCATTTTTTCAATGCCTCGTTAAGACGTTGTGCTTGTGGGTGTGGCTGAGACACGTACGGTTTAAATACTGGAGGTATCTTGCTTTTAGCCATTTTAAATTCGTCTGGTTCTGGTCTGTAAGATACAAACTTTGCTTCGTATAATCTTGTTTTCATATCAGTGCATCCTCAAATTTTGATAAATCTACCAACTTCTTCTTCGAACGTAATTGTTTGAACGTCCACCCAACTCTCCCACTTACGAGCGCCCGTGCTTCTTCTCGCCTTGAGACCTGACGCATCAGCTCTTGGTTCTCGTCGTAAACTAGGTACAGGAGCATATTCAGTTAGCTTTCCAAATTCAGTTACAGTCGGCGGCAGGTTTCTAAGTGTCTCTAATACTATCTCGTCAAAGCGTAGATACTTTCTTGGTCTACCTCTAGGCACTCTTCTTCCTTCTAGGTTTAGCTGCAACAATGCCTACTTCTTGTTTGTTTCTCTGTTCAATCATTGCTTCCGCTAAATCGTAAGACAAGCGGGGTATTTCTTCTTTGGTGTAGTCTCCGTTCATAGTCCACCCAAGCATAGCAAACATAGCAAAACAATCTCTCAAGTCTTCATCGTTCATCTGTAATTCCCTTTTCCGTTATGCTCACATTCCATTACCGAGCAAAATTTCCTACAAGTAAAGTTAGGTTTTGGATTCCACAAATCATTCTCATACGCTTTTTCTAACTGATCTGTTTCCTGCTTCCAACGCAACCAATAAATACTTTCGTCCTTCTTGTTGTATTTAGCCTTAATAAAGTCGTTACATACTACAAACGCTAGACCCGCTTTTACTTTTTCAATATCAGGGAAGTGTTTGAACAACGCTAATGACATCAACTCCAACTGCTTAGTATCCGCATACTGACTAGACTTTCCTGTCTTGTAATCAACTACGTGGGCTAAGTCCCCCTCTACAATAACTAAATCTCCTACACCTCTGAACCAAACTTCCTTGTCAAAGAAACCACATGGCTCTAAATCCTTGGTCAATCCCATCTTATATTCGACTAGCTTCTCACCTGGTATAGCGTTAAGCACATCCAATATTGGAGTCATATAAGAAAACTTCTCAGGTATTGGTGTACCTTTTCCTATGTAATGCTCAGCCGCTTCGTGAACTGCCTTGCCATATATGATAGCTTCAGTTGTAGGCTCTTTGATATCCTTGATTACCCTTAGATGGTAGTATTTTTTAGGACATTGTTGAAACAACCCAAGCGAGGAATATGACCAAGTAATACTCATGAATTGCTTTCTTTAGCTATTAAACACAACAGTCGAGCTTCAACCAATGCGTACTCTGCATACAGTTGAGCATCTTTAAACTTTCTTTCTAACATACAATCTTCAAAATCTTTTAGGTTTTTGCGTATATCTAATAAGAACTCAGCATAGTCCATTAATGTTCCCATTCATCGTCGTCCAAGTCAGCGTGTTCAAGTATTGTTTTCTTAGCACGTTCTAATAGCCACACCATAAGCGCAGAGTCACCCGTGCTAGATACTAAACGCTCAGCACCCATCTTAGTGTAGCCAACAATAACAACGCACTCATACTCACCTTTATTGTTTTCTAATACGGTGTCGGCGTCGATGTCTTCAGTTGTTTCGCCCGTAAAGGGCAGGATTTTAGCGGTCATTTTTTACTCGCTTTCTTTTTTGCCACAGGCTTGGTTTTGGTTGGTCTAGTGCGCTTACTAACAGCTTTGCTACCTTCCTCGGGTCTAACTCGGTATTCATCAATTGCTGCGGCAAGCATAGCAACAATACCCCACTGTACAAGTGTTCCAAGTCCTTCTTTATTAAATTTAACCTGAGCATCGGCGGAGCCATCTTTGTTTTCCTTAATAATTTCTACGCTAATACCAAGCGTATCTTCAACAGTTGTTTTTCTTTTTGGTGTTAGTTTTGGTTTCACTGCCATTTTTTTGCCTTTCTACACATTTCAATAACTTCTTTAGGTACATCAATCGCTACTGGGTAGCCAACTTCAGAACATGCGTATACTTTAGATTCATAACGACCATAAAACGCCGCTAAATAAACAATAAAGCATCCAGCAAGCACAATAAAGAGGGCTTCATAAATCTTCATACAAACTTCCAAGCGCAATAGCGTCGTAGACTTGCTTGGTTGCTTTTAAAACATACTCAATGTCGTTAGGGGTTAACTGCCCCATCAACTGCATTATCTTCATCACCGCAATATCGTTATCTAACGCTTGGGGTTCAATTAGTTTTTCAATCATCAACATTCTCCATAAGATTTACCAACACCTAGTTCACAAGCAAGAGGTAGTGTTAATGCCCAGGACGGCCGCCACTTCATGCACTCTTCTACATATGCTACCGCCTCTTCTTGCTCCTCTTCTTTTACTACAACCATGACCGCATCATGCACAGTCAAAGCAACTTTATATTTCCTAGCCATACGCAACATCTGCTCACCAATAATGCACCGAGCAAGTGCTTGGCAAAGATTCTCTACTATCTTCCCACCGTAAATCTTAATGCGACCCCGCCTACTTGCATAGCTATATTGGTCGTCGCTATCTTTCTGTAAATCACGGTAGTTTAGGTAAAGTCCACTAGGTAATAAAAAACCTGATTCCGTAAGGCTAAGTGCTTGGGGTTGACACCCGACAGGCGCAGTTTTCTTTTGTGTGAGCGCATCAAGGGCGCTATTAGCTTCTTTCCACAGTTGGGGTATGTGGGGGTAAGTGGCTCTGTAAACTGAGATAATTCTAGACGCTTCCTCATCCGCAATTTCCACGCCAAAAGTTTTGAGTTGTAGTGCAAATTTTTTACTGCCCATGCCATACCCCGCACCGAGAATCGTCGTCTTACCGACGAACCTTTCGCCCGAGTCGATTTCTTCTTCTGCCTTGTTATATATAGCTGACGCCATGATCTTGTATACATCTTCTTTCCTTTCAAACGCTTCGATCAAATCCGTTTGACCCGACAACCATGCAACTGTTCGTGCTTCAATTTGTGAGGAGTCGGCGTCAATTAAAACATATCCTTTAGGGGCAACAATAGAATCTTTGAGAAGAGATTTACGAGGTAGGTTTTGTAAATTGAGTTTGTCATCGCCTCCCCAACGACCAGTATGAGCAGCATAATAGCGAAGAGGTACTGGCATCCTTCCCCGTAGGGATATTTGGATAAATCTTTCTGTTCTAGTTTCTTCAAGTGTGCTTTTAGTTCCAAGTCGTGCGGCAACGATGGCTTGAACCCTCTCGTCAGGGTGTTCCATGAGTGCTTTAAATCCTTCGTCGTTCTTAGCAAAGGCATAAGTTTCCTTTCCGTTAGCAGGGCTTATCTTCATAGGTGGCTCAACCCCAAGAGATATAAGTAGTTCAGCCAGCTTTGGATTTGACATCAAGGTATCTTTATCTGATACGCAAGCATCAAGTAACTTTTCTTTGCGGGTCCGCACTTGCATTAAATGTTGTTCAAGTAGCGGTGTATTTAGTTGAAGCACAGGCTCAGAAAACATCTTGATCGTGAGGCTAATGAGTTGTAGTTCTGATTTTGAAAAGCGGTCGGCGAGGATAAAGAATAGCTTGTAGGTTAGTTCCACGTCGTTAATGCAATATTTACCATACGCATTAAGTTCACTAGGAGAAAAATCTGACCTTCTCTTACCCAATGCGTCAAGGACTTCTGTTCCTTTTGCGCCAAGATTATATCGCCCCACAAGCTTAGCAAGGGAATTTCCAGCTTCCAAACCATCTGTCGAACGTGCCATGCTAAGCGTGTCCAACCAAGCCATCGGTTTAATACCAAACCCCCAAGTAAGAATAGCGGAATCAAACATAGCATTATGGGCAAGAGCAAAAGAGTTATCCCAATCGTATTTATGAAGGAAGTCAGAAACTTGCCCGTGTGTCCCACTAAACCAAACTGCATCATTGTCGTTCTCCTTAACGGCTACACCTATGACCTCAAACATATCCGAACGGACATATTCCTCTGTTGTGACTTTAGTAAGACTGAACTCTCTACTGTAATAGGTTTCAAAGTCTAGGGTAATTATGTTCATAGGGTTTGTGTTACTCCAGCAATAGGAGTTTGCCCTAAAGCCTTTAAGTGGGCTTCTAAATGTTTGCTTTGTTCAATAGTTATAGAAGGTATTGGTGGAATTTGCGCCGCTAAAGCCCTTTTGCGTTGTGTAAACATATTCCCCAACTTTTTTACATTACTTTCTTCTGTTGGGTCAACGAGTTCCTCCAATACTTTTTCGGTAAAGCGTTGTTGCATAAGTTTGTTTATTCCGTCGGTAAGGGCTTGGCGGTCTTCTACCTCTAAAAAGTCTTTATGTTCGCCAATTACACCAGCCCATTTACTTCCAAAATCAAAAAACTCCTCAGGGTGGGTCTGCATCCGTTCAAGCAAAATTTTTACGCCATCATTCATGTTTTTGTTTATCCTAGAGTGAGGGAACTGGTTAGCATCGACCGTCGTCAAGGTCAAACCTATGGAAATAAGATTCAAAGAAAGAAATGTTTTCTTCGTTCGCAACAAACGCATGACCGCCCGCAGTCATAATCTTTTTTAATTCTTTTTGTTGTAACGCAGTCGGCTTGTTATCGCCAGCCTTGCACTCAATTCCAACGAACTGACCACGAAAGCAAGCTATAATATCAGGGACGCCCGAGCGACCAAAGCCGCCAGTAGCGGGAAAGAAGTAGTAGACATCGTGCTTCTTTAGTATCTTGACGATAGAAGCTTTTACCTTAGACTCAGGTGTTGCCATTTGGTTTCGGTTTCCTTATAGTATTGACAGAGTATACCAATAAGTCTAGCCATGTGCAAGATATATTTGTAGGGATTTACCCTTAGGACAAACTGACATAATGTCATACTGTCCTGTACTAGAAAAGGGCAAAAGAAAACCCCGCCGAAGCGGGGTCGTAGGTGAAGTAGATTATGCCCTAGTGCATTTATGGGTTACATCAACTTAAGTCACATATACCAGATGAGTTAAGCCAACCCCGTGAAAGGAAATTACCAACGAAGGCAACCTCCCCCTGATTATACATCAGACACTCGGGATAAAGAAATAGCCTTCACGGTATTTGCAACCAAACTGTGCGATAGGCTCATCCTCTTTAAGAACTTTAAACATAGCAAACTTAGTAGCTATACTCTCGGGCAACTCATCAAACGATTTGTATTTAACAACAGCGTCGACTTCTAAGTCATAGCAAACCAAACTGTTATCGTCGTTAGCTTTAATAGCGTAGCCTTTCTTAGCATCGTACGCCATCTCCAAAGCACCAGCACTTTTAAGAACCTCACAATGCCCTAGCCATTTATCTTTATCGTTTGTTGTTGTCGGTATTGATGGTAGTTTGACTGTATCTTCCCCCCTTAAGTACGCATCATGCCCTAGCATTGCATAGAATACCAACTCATCTTCTTGGTCACACATCCAACGCACCTGACTCTTTGCAGAAGAAAAGGTTTGCTTGACAAGGTTTCTAACTGTATTGCCAATTAACTCTTTTAGTTCTTCATCTGCTCTAGAATGAAATACCTTCTTGGCATGGCGTAGTGCTACCTTGATGTCTTTAGAGAATGTCCCGTTGGAGTTACCCCTTTCTTTACGAATACGAAAGCTCTCGACCATATAAACTAACTCTAAATCCCCACGATGGTGTCGGCGGTCAGTCGCAATACTGCCTAGGTATTCCCCATTTTCATAGACCTTCAAACTCTTGATGAAGTGGCTCGGCTTAGTTTGTTTCTCTTCATCGGTGCGATACCACATCTGATTTACACACTCGTCGTCTACTTTAAAATCAAGTAAAGGTTTAGCGAGCCTAATGAAGTGGGCAAACTTCTCCAACTCCTCAAAGAATGGCACATCCCTGTGCTTTAAATTAACTGCTGACTTATCTATTGCTAACATACTTTCTCCTTAAAATGAAAACTTGCCGAGTATTGCATCGACCTTGTTCTTAACTGCTTCTCTCGCTATGAAGTTTTCTCGGAGGTCGTCGGCATCGTGGTTCATAATTGCAGTAGCCAAGTCCCTTCGGGCTTGCTCCATAGAGGGGTCGCCTGTAAGGTTAAAATGTTTCAGGAGATCTACTAACTCCACAGCATTTTCTAGCAGGCTGTCTCTAAATACTCGAGGTTTCATTACTTGTCCGTGACTCTCAGGCACATCACTGTCTACTACATCAACCCCAAGCCTGTCACTCATGCGGGTTAGACAATCATGCAACCTAGACCAAGCATCACGCATTGCATTATCAAGGCGTTCTTTATATAGTCCTTCGCAACTCGCAATGATCTCAGCCTTTGCTTCTTCGTTGATGTCTACTCTAAAATCCCCTGCCATTGGCACAGGCAAGTAGTTCACATTAAACTTAAACTTTCTTGCTATGGTGTCGGCTTCGGGGTACTCGCTTCGGTCAAACAAATTACCTAACTGAAACGCTGCGGCATTGACCAAGTTAGGGTAGGCAATCACAAACTTATCGACTAGGTTTTCATAGTTAGTCTCAAGCGTATGCAACTGCTTTTTATAATCCATGAAGTTAGACATAGGCAGTAAGCGTAGTCCGTTGTCAGACCAAGGTAAGGTTTGAGATAGATGCCATGCCCTTGCGTTCGCAGCATACTTCGTTATGCTATCAAGAAACCCCGTGCCTGCGAGTAGGTTCTTGTTGTAGTTGCCTGCCCTAGTCTTAGCGTTCTGATCTAAGTCAACTTGAGTTGATACCTTCTTATCTAGTTTCCTAGCAGTCCATGTGCTAATAGATAACTCCACTAACATGGCTGATGATGCGATTGATATACTATTGTCTTGCATTTGATTTCCTTTCGTGGACAAACTGACATAATGTCAGAATGTCCTTTGGTTTAACTACTCAACATGAACGATCTTACCGACCACAGTATCGGAATTGAATCGGCTATTACCTTTGATGCACCACATGACAGGCATAGTGACTGAAGTCCAATTAGCTTTATCAGAACCAAGATAGCCGTCGGTCAGCATGATTACACACTCGGGCTTTAGATCTTCCTTCTTCATATAAGCTGGCACACAGTCAGGATCAGTACCGCCCCCGCCTTTGGCTTGAGTTGATTCCACAAGGCTTGCTAACTCAGAACCCTGATAGGTTTCATGTCCTGCTACTCTAGTATCCCAATAGAGTAAGTCAATCTTCTCGGGACTAACCTCATCACAGATAGACTTCACCTCACCCAAGAATTGTGCGAGTTCTTCTCCGCCAATAGAGCCTGATGTATCTACACCTACCACGATAGAGCCGACCTTCTCGTCATAGCTACTCGGCATAATGATATCCATACCGATATAGCGTTTGTGCAATCGCTTCCATGTGGTTTGATCTTTGCCTTGCGTTGTGGTCTTAACAAAATCACGCAATGCTTCCTTCCAATCAACCTTCGGGGTAAGCAAGTCTTGCAGTTCTCTAGAAACATTACCGCCCATCTTGCCTGCAAGAATAGAACCTTGCCTTAACGCTGACTCGATTTCCTTGGCAACCTTTTCCTTTTCTTCAGCAGTAGCTTCCTTTGCACCATCCCAATCATGGTCATCGAAACCTTTACCACCGCTACCACCCCCGCCGTTTTCTTCGTATATCAATTTGAATACTTGGGCTGAGTCCATACCACGATACTTCTCGTCAATCAAACCCATGACTTCGCCGTTCTCATCAACAGGCATCTCGGTCATCTCATGGTTAGGATCGTAGTCTGCAATCTGTAAGTTAATCACATAATCACATGCTGCGTTAGCAACCTGTGCGTTCTTTCTATGTAGTGATTCCCATACAACTAGATGTCGATACGCTTTGTGCATAGTTTCGTGCAAGATTAAGAAAGCTAATTGCTTGTCATTCAACCTATCGACAAACTGTCTGCCGTATCTCACATCAACACCATTAGTGCAAGCGGTTTCCAAGTCGTCATCAACGCTGACTTTACCCACCATGAATAAACCTGAGAACAAGCAGAAGTTCTTGTGCTTCATCAGCTGCACATGAGTCCTCTCTATTCTCTGTTCTGCCGTCATCTTAGCCATCTATTTGTTCCTTTCTATAAGCAGGCATGTGTCCCATTGCCATTAAGTAACCATCAAAAAATGTAGGTAGGTTTGTTTTAAGTGCTTCTTCTTGTGGCATACCTACTGCTACTGCAAGCTGAACAAACTCTAGACTAATAGCTTTTGCTTCTGCTTTATTACGGCGATTCTTTGCCAATATGTCTGCCATTACTTCTTTCATTATTTACTCCCTATAAAAGCAATTAAAAATCCAGCTACCATACCTAAACAAAAAGCGGTTAGCGACCACACAAATATAGATAAACCTATCATGATTTAGTTCTCCTTAATAAATCCTGTGCTTCGTCTAATGCTTGCACTAACCCATCAACCCATTCATTAAACGGCTCATCAGGGTCAGCACACATCTCACCAACACGCACTAAGTTAACCAATGCTTCTCTCAACTGTTTAGCTTCTTCTTCATATGTCATGGCTTCTCCTTAGAATAAATACTGATTAGTACGCATCCAATCAACAAACGATTGGCTTGTCAAAAAGAGTTTCTTCTTCTCGTCGTTCTTCATACCAGTCAAGCAGAATACAGACTGCAATTCTTTCGGTGTACGCTTGAGGTATTCAAAGAACTTACTGATGGTTTCACGATCTACCTTTTGTACTGCTGAGAAAGCAAGTAAGCATAACGCAGCGGGTGAGTTCGGAACTTGAGCAGTTTGCGGTGATTTGCATATAGCTTCCCAAGTCGGTAGCGAGTCGGCGACTTCCACGAACGCCATCAGATCTCGTGCTGCTGGAGCACCAATCGTTCCTTCTAACGCACAAACAGTTGCGTTGGTTGTGACTCCCGCTCTTGCCTTAAGAATACTTGATGCTCTAGCAAGGGAACGAGGACTAACAAAAGACTTCTGTGCTTCTTTAGGGTTGAAGATATACTTGTTGCCGTTCTGTGCAGGGTCTAGGTATGAGGCTAAGCAATGCGGGGTATCTTTAACCCATGCTAGAACCTCAGGTGCTATCTCGTTATCAATCGCCCATGAACCCCATGAATCAGCATCAATAGAGCCATCGGGATTAAAGCCTGCGTGTGGTTTTTTAACTGCGACCACCGAGATACGATTACGACTGTGTGCCATCATGTTATCGCCAACGCCATCGCCTGTGTAGTTGCCTGCCGTTACGACAATATCTTCGGGGTGTAGTGGAACTCCCATAATCATGCGTGGCTCATTAAGCATTGGGTGCAACATATTCTTTACTGCGGTGTGTGCTTTTGTGAACTCGTCAATGAAGATAACTTTTGGCTCGTTAAGATGGAAACCCCATTGTTCGTTGGGATAGATCCGCGTCGTTTTAGTTGAATGGTCAGGAATTGGGATGCCTAGTTCGCCAAGTTCGATGTTTGGTGCGTCGATGTAAATGCCTTTTTTACCAGTTCTCTTAACAATATTTTTGAACATGGATGTCTTGCCTACCCCCGGCTCACCCATAAGATGAACTGTTCCGTTAGAACCAAGAGATACGATTAGGTCTTCTGCTTCTTTGAGGGTTGCTACTTTGTTTAAAAATACTTCAGACATTTTGATTTCCTTTTACAGTTTTAGTTATGGACATTATGACTAGATGTCAGTTTGTCCTTTAGTAATAAAAATACTTCTTGTTTACATCATGAAACGGAACACCTACTTCTTGTGCTTCTTTAACAAACACTTCATCTCTGAAGCTGTACTTCAACATCTCTTTGAAACCACGCTTAAACTTATCGGGTGTGCAATGAGTCAGGTTGGCACGATACTGCCAACGACCAAAGCAAATCGCCATATAACAAGCTAACTCGTAAGCTAAACCTAGATCGCCCGTAGCCGTAAACTTATCTATATACTTAAGCATCTTTGCTCGGTTCTCTCCCGATACTTTGTCCCCTCGCCATCTATTATCAGGAATAATGTCAGGAGATTTAAAGTCAATACCTTGCACAAACTCAGCCATCTCTAGCCGTGTGACATTGGGTTCAATCAAAAGCATCTGCGTCGCATAGTCTACGAACAACTTGTACTTCTTTGCTATTGCGTTCATAGCTTTGCGGTCAACTCTATGCTTATGCTCTTGCTTTATATCTATCGGTTCATACACCCCATCTTTATTGTGTAGCGGTAGTTCGCCATGAAACACATAGCACTTGCCTGCCTTGTTTGTGAAATACCACTTGCCCCTCTCGCTAAACACCGACCCGAATGATGCCGTTGAATAATATAAGACTGACATCGTAGTCGGCGATGCCCACTTGCTTGTGCGTAGCGTGATGTTGCCGTCGGCGTGGAACTCCACTAAATCAGAGCCGTATACTTTAATACCATACGACTCTACCCACCTACCTACTGGGCTACCATCTTCTACTGACTTCATGTTCTTCTCGATGGTGTACCAACTAAAGCGTCGATTACTGCCTGCGGGTCTGACTACTTGACTTCTCCCACGAATCGGAACGACTGATTCGTAATGC
>Ga0114981_10000356_pt1 | contig 29613 bp, 32 predicted proteins | sample S_140806_MF_Meta_FD_87028 | JGI IMG/M metagenome (GOLD analysis project Ga0114981, IMG submission 87028) | Freshwater microbial communities from Lake Simoncouche, Canada to study carbon cycling - S_140806_MF_MetaG | ecosystem: Environmental > Aquatic > Freshwater > Lake | place: Lake...
CCAGCAACTCGGCCACGTCATCCGGCAGCTTGGGGGTCGCCGGCCAGAGAGGGGCCGGAGCCGTGGTCGCCAGGGCCTGCGCATCGGCATAGAGGCGGGGCGCAAGCCGTTCGGCCATCCCCCGGGGGGCCCCGGGATCCGGTTCATAGAGCCCCGCCACCAGCCCATGGCGCGGCAGCTCCTGCACCAGCCAGAACGGCGCCGCCAAGGGCCGCTCCGGGGCACGCCAGAGCCGATGGGCGATCAGGTGGAAACTACTCACCCCATGAAGGGGAACCGTGAGCTGCTGGGCCAGGGTCCGGGCCAGCGCCAGGGTGAGCCGGGTACCGGTGAAGCCCCCCGGCCCGGTGGCCACCGCCAAACGGCCCACCTCCCCCCAGTGGCTGGCCGGGAGCACCTGTTCCACGCAGTCCAGCAGAGCGTTGGCGAGGCCCCGACCTAGCGGGAAGCTGGCCAGAACAGGAGCCAGCTCCGGAGTGCCCAAGGACTGGATCCCCACGCCGAGCACCTCGCTGGAACTGTGCAAAGCCAGCAGCCACGGCCCACGCAAGGCCCCCTTCGACGAGCCCTTCCACGACTCCGTCATCGCGGCACCGCCTCCCCGGGGCGCAACCGTCGCCAGCGTCCGGCATCGGCCTGGAAATCCGAGCAGGCACGCACGTCCCACTCCACGCCAACGCCGCCCCCGGGCAACTCCCTCACCTGCACATGGATCTGCGGCTGAAGCGGCTCCAGGCTGGGGACCCGGCAGAGGTGGGTGACCCCATGTTGATGTTCCACTGCGTGGTAAGCCTTGCAGCGGTCGACCCAGTGGCAATCCACGCAGATGCACATGCCGCCCAGGCCGACCCAGGCGCCCATTGTGGCCTCTGATCCCAGGTGTCAAGCCCAGGCCCTGTGCCAGGTCCTGCAACCCGAGCACTGGCCCGTGCCCCTGGCGGCCCTGCCCCCGGCCACGGCCTTGGTGGGGGGGGCGGTGCGCGACGGCTTGCTGGGCCGGCAACGGTCCCGGCCGGATCTGGATCTGGTGGTGCCAGGGGATGCCATTGCCGTGAGCCGTGAGCTAGCCCGTGACTGGGGCGGCAGTGCGATCGTGCTTGACGCCGAGCGCTCGATTGCCCGACTGGTGGTGAGGGGCTGGACCGTGGACCTCGCCCGTTGCGTGGGAGGCAGCCTGAGCGCAGACCTGGCACGCCGGGATTACAGCATCAACGCCATCGCCCTGCCCCTCAGGCCAGCGCCAGAAGACGCGATCGACGGGGAGGGGAGCCACGGCATCGGCATGCTGATCGATCCCCAGGGCGGGATAGCCGATCTGCGCGCCCGCCAGTTGGTGGCGATCAGCGAAACCAACCTGCTGGAGGATCCGCTGCGCCTGCTGCGGGGAGCACGCCTGGCAGCGGAACTGGACTTCACGATCGAGCCCACCACCCTGGCCTGGCTGGAACGCCATCACCGACGGCTCGGTGCCGTGGCCGGCGAACGGGTCCTGGCGGAGCTGGAACGGCTGGTGCGGGCGCCGGCGGCCCCCCGCGGGCTGGATCTGGCGCTCCGCACCGGGCTCCTATCGAGCTGGGGGGCGGACGCCAGTGCGGCCACCCAACGCGATCTGGCCGCCTGGTCGGACGGGCAGGCGCTCCGCTGCGGCCTGACGACCGACGAGGCGGCGACGGCCCTGCCTCTGGCTCGCCTGGCCAGGATGCTGGATGGAGTGGCCCTGACGGCGTTGCATGCCAGCCGACGGCTGCAGCATCGCTGCTCCCGATTGCGCTTCTGGCAGCAGCGCCTGGCCGACCTGCCTGGCGGCAGCCAGATCGACGGCAACCAGATCGACGGCAGCGAGGAAGGCCTGGCGCGTCTGGAGGAAGAGGAACGACTGACGTTGCACCTCCAGCTGGAGGCCGATCTGCCAGCCCTGCTGCTGATGCTGCCCCCCGCGACAGCCCAGGCCGCCCTCCGCCGCTGGCGCGATCGCCTCGATCCCCTGTTCCATCCCCGCCCACCACTGGATGGGCGCCAACTTCAGGCCCTACTGGGATTGGCACCGGGCCCGCAGCTGGGGCAGCTGCTGCATCATCTTTGCCGCGAACGTGCCTATGGACGCCTACCCACCCCCGACACCTCCGGCGTGACCGACGCTGCCGCCCTGGCCGAGACCGCCCTGGCAGCCCGGCGCTGGCTAGCAGAGCAAGATGGTCGGCATGATTAACTGCACAGTGAAAGCCGCGATCCAAGCGCCGGCCAGATTTTTATCTTCATTCCGCATTCCCCTCCCATGAGCATTCGTCTCTACGTCGGCAACCTGCCGCAGTCTTTTGACGCCAAGGAGCTTGAGGCTCTGTTTGCCAGCGTGGGAGAGGGGGTGCGCTTCAAAGCCGTCAACGACCGGGACACCGGGGCTTGCCGTGGCTTCGGCTTTGCCAACGTCGACGACCAAAAACTGGCCGATACGGTCCTGGAACAACTCAACGGCCGTGAATTTGGTGGTAACACCCTGCGGATCGAGGTGTCCGAGCGCCGCGATGTTCGTCCTGGAGGCGCCAGCCCAACCGACCGCCGTGGCCCCGGGGGCGGCACTCCCACCCCGGTCAACCGCAAGGCGGTGAACAAGGTGGTGCATTCCGACAGCGTCGACGCGGAAGCCCCCGATCCCCGCTGGGCCGGCGAACTGGCCAAGCTCAAGACCCTGCTGGCCAGTCAAACGGTTGGCGTCTGAGCCGCTGCCCACGTCCTCCCAGGCCGATTGGTCCTGGAACGGCCACCGCATTCGTTGGTCCCGCCAGGGACCTGCGGATGCGGTGGCTTCTGTTGTGCTCATCCATGGCTTCGGAGCCTGTCTAGGCCACTGGCGGCACACCGTCCCCGCCCTGACCACCGTGGCCGAGGTGGTGGCCCTCGACCTGCTTGGCTTTGGCGCCAGCGACAAACCGCGCGCGCGCCTGGACGGCGAACCGCCCGTTGCCGGGGATGTGCGCTACTGCTTCGATCTTTGGGCGACCCAGGTGGCCGATGGCATCGAGGCCTGGCTACCCGAGCGCCCGCTGCACCTGATCGGGAATTCGATCGGTGGGGTCGTGGCCCTGCGGGCCGCCCAATTGCTTAGCCAACGGGGACGACCGCCCGCCCAGGTGATTCTGATCGACTGTGCCCAGCGCACCCTGGACGCCAAGCGCATCGCCGAACTCCCCGTGTGGGAACAGGCCGGCAGGCCGTTCCTGCAGGGGTTGGTTCGCCAGCGGTGGCTCACCCAAACCCTCTTCCACCTGGTGGCGCGAGCCAGCGTGATCCGCCGCGTGCTCCGGCAGGCCTACCCAAGCGGAGCCCATGTGGACGACGCGTTGGTGGAGCTGCTGCTGCGGCCGGCCACCGACCCCGGGGCCAGTGAAAGTTTCCGAGGATTTGTCAACCTGTTCCGCGACCATCTGGCCCCGGATCTGATGGCGGAGCTCACCGTACCGGTACGGATGCTCTGGGGTGAGGCGGATCCCTGGGAGGATCCGGCGGAAGCACGACTCTGGTCTAAACAGCTGGCCTGCGTGCGCGACCTGCGGGTACTCCCGGGGCTAGGCCACTGCCCCCATGATGAAGCGCCAGACCAAGTGAATCCGATCCTGCTGGAGTGGCTGCGCCTGGCCTGACTCAACGGGCCTGGGCAATGATGTAGGAGAAGGGAAGATCCAGTAGCTTGCCAGCCTTGGGCACGTAGGCCCGGTGATTGAAAACGTCGTAGTCATGTTTCTCGATCACCGCGAGGATGCCGCGATAAAGCCGCAACGACGCCCAGACGGGCCAACGCGCGTCAGGGGCCAGCCACCGCACTCCCGCTTCGGAACGGGCAAACCAATGGCGGGCGCGCTCCAACTGAAAGGCCATCAGGGCCCGCCAATTGTCGTTGAGGGTGCCGGCCAGGAGCTCGGCTTCGCTATAGCCAAAACGCACTAAATCCTCGATCGGCAGATAGATCCGACCACGGCCACGGTCCTCCCCTACGTCGCGCAGGATGTTGGTGAGCTGGTTCGCGATTCCAAGGGCCACGGCGGCCTGGGAGGTATCGGGACGGGAACTCCACGGAGCCGTGGTGTAGGCCGGATCAAGTCCCATCACCTCCTGGGTCATCAGTCCAACGGTGCCCGCCACCCTGTAGCAATACAACTCCAACTCCGCAAAGCTGGCATAGCGCGTCTGGAACAGGTCCATCCGCTGGCCCTCGATCATGTCGAGGTAGGGCTGGATGGCCTGGGGGAAACGCTCCAAGGTATCCACCATGACGAGATCCAGGCCATCCCGCACCTGACCCCGAAACAGGTCCCGGGTCCGCGCTTCCCAGGCATCCAACCGCTCGGCCAGCTCCTCCACGGGCCGGGCCTGAGCCTCCGGGCTGTCCATCAACTCATCGGTGCGGCGACACCAGACGTAAATCGCCCAAATGGCCCGACGTTTGACGATCGGCATCAACAAGGTGCCAAGGTAAAACGTTTTGGCCCATTCAGCGGTTTCCAGGCGACAGGCCTCGAAGGCCTCGTCCAAGGCAGCCTGGGAGGACTGGGCGAGGGCCTTAGAGACCGTGGAGCGCGAAACCGTCACCATCAGACCGCAGCCAGGCTGGGCCGGACGGCCGATGCCATTCCCCCTGACGGATGCTGACCGGCGTCGATGGCGGCTGCGCAGAGCTTGCCGCTCAACACCGCTCCCTCCATCGAGGCGAGATAGCGCTGCATGGTGTAGTCACCCGCCAGATAAAAATTAGCGATCGGACTGGTCTGGTCGGGCCGCAACTGCTGACATCCCGGGACAGTCTTATAAACCGAACGGGGGGTCTTAACGACGATTGACTTGCGGAGGACAGCCTGATCATTCCCAGTAAAATGCTGGGGGAACAGCCGTTTCAACTCCTCCATGGTGGCAGCCACAATGGCCTCATCACTGCGGCCGATCCAGTCCTTAGCGGGAGCAAAAACAAGCTCCAGCATCGAGCGATTCGGATCTTCGTATTCGCGGCAGGTATTGCTCATATCAGCGTAGACGCTGAGCAACGGGCTACGGCTGAACAACAAATGATCAATCGTAGTGAGTTTGCGATCAAACCAAAGATGGATATTGATCACCGGCACTCCATTGAGGCCCTCAAGCTTCTGGAAGTACGGCATGGACTTCCAAGCCTCTGGCAGCAGCAACTTCAGGGGATCCACTGGCAGGGCACTCACATAGGCATCGGCGCTAACGGTGCGGGCTTCTTGGCCCTTAATCCCACCAATCTGGAAGCCGGCTACGCGGCCATCCTCCGCCAAGGCAATGTCGCGCAGGGGTGCATTGAGATGCACCTCTCCACCGCGCGCCAGGATCGAATCCACGATCGGCTGGCAAAGGCGTTGAGGTGGATTGCCGTCGAGGAAGGCCATTCTGGAGCCATCGCCCTCCTGCAGGAAGCGGTTGAGAGCGGTGAGCACCACGGTGCTGGAGATCTCATCGGGATCAATAAAATTCAATGCCTTGGCCATGGCAATGAACACCTCATCATTCACCCGCTCAGGGATGTTGTGCAATCGGAGCCACTCGGTCCACGAGTACTGATCGCACTCCTCGACGTACTGCTGACCGCGCAGCATGGCCGGCACCAGGCCGAGGCCAAATGAAATTTTTTCCGGCCAGGTCAACATGTCGTTATTGCCCAGAATCGCCGCCACTCCATTCAGAGGAGCCGGCAGGTCCGGGAAATCGAAACGACTGTAGGTGCCGGGGGAATCACGCTGATTAAAGATCATCGAATGGCTCTTCCATTGGAGCCGATCTTCGATGTTCAGCTCCTTAAAGAGCTGGCGCATATTGCGATAGGCGCCAAAGAAAATATGCAGACCAGTTTCGTACCAATCACCATCGGCATCCTGCCAAGCCGCCACCTTCCCACCGAGCACATCACGGGCTTCGAGCACGATTGGGGTATGGCCCGCATCCGCCAGATACTTGGCGCAGGACAATCCGGCCAGCCCGGCTCCGGCAATGGCAACGCGCATGGCACACCCACAAACCGTGGCAACCTTAAAGGCCCCCGGCCGCGACCTGGCCAGATCAGCAGAGTTCCTAGAGTTCCAAAGCCACAACCAGGCGTGCCCCTCTCCCCGCCGCCGACCTTCCCCAGCGCCCCCACGCCGATGGCCTACACCCTGCTGAAGTCCACCACCAGGCACATCCGCCTGTTCACCGCCCGGGTGGAGAACGGCGACCTGGTGGCTGATCCCGACCAGCTGACCCTGGACATTGACCCGGACAATGAATTCCTCTGGGACGAGGCAGCCCTGGAGCAGGTACGCCAAAGCTTCCGCGACCAAGTGGCGGCCCACGCCGGAGCCGATCTCAACGACTACACCTTGCGACGCATCGGATCTGAGCTGGAGGGCGTGATCCGCCAGCTGCTACAGGCCGGGGCCCTGAGCTACAACCCCGACGGCCGGGTGCTGAACTACTCCATGGGCCTGCCCCGCACCCCTGAGAGCCTGTGACCCGCTCCCGCTCCGGCCGTTACGACGATCCCCGCGACGATCCCCGGGAGGACGATCGGCGTGGTTATCGCCGCGATGCACGAACCGAAGCGGGGCGTTACCCCGATAGGGATTACGCGAACGATCGGGGTGGCGCTCGAGGCAGTGGCGCTCGAGGCGGTGGCGATCGAGGCAGTGGCGGTCGGGGTGGCGGCCCCGGGGATGGCAAAGGCCCCGGCGGGGGTTCAGGGATTCAACTGAACATGGCCAGTGCGGCCGTGTTGGCAGGGGTCCTGGTGGTGGGCATCGGCATCGGCAGCGCCGTCACCAGCACCACCCAGGGGAACCAGGGCAACATCGCCAGCAGCCAGCAACTGGACATGGCCGTGGCTGACCCGGAATTCTGCCGCCAATGGGGAGCCAGCGCCTTTGTGATGGAGGTTCAGATGTACACCACGATGAACCCTTCAAGCAGTTTCGTCACCCAGCCCAAATTGCAGCCTGGTTGTGTGATTCGTCGCGAGAACTGGTCGGTGCTGCAGAAGGAAGGCGCCGTCAGCAACGAGCAGATGCGACAATGTAAGCAACGGATGAACACGTTCGCTTACATCGGCTCAGTCAAGGACAAACCAGAGGTGCGCTGCGTCTACCAGACCGACATCGTCGACAACAAATTTGTCACAAAGGGGATTGCCGAAGACACCAGTGGCCTTACCCCCGAAGCTGACCAGTTCTGATCGCCTATAGCCGCCCTATGAGGCGGCGGAACCGTTGGTCTGGTCTGGTCGGGACCCTGCTTGACGCAAGGGACTGTCCGGACTGGCGAACACGGGGAGGATCTCGCGCCGGAAGGCGTCCGCCGCCCGGGAGCAGTAGCGCGCCGGGTGGGTGATCAATTTGAGCTGACGGCGCACCATCAGATCGGCCACCTGGGGACGATGGAGGGTTCCAGCCGCCAGCTCCCGCTCAATGGAGACCACCGGGAGAAACGCTGCCCCCAGACCGGCTTGCACCGCATTCTTGATGGCCTCAAAAGAATTGAGTTCCATCTCGATCTTGAGACGGCCCACATCGAGCTTGGAACGCACAAGCAACTGATCCACCATCTTGCGCGTCGTGGACTGGGCATCAAGGCAGACAAAACCCAGGCGATAGAGATCATCCTTGGTGAGCTCTGGCAGGCGGGACAGGGGATGCTTGGGCGGCAAGACAAGAGCCAGTTCATCATTGGCGTAGGGGAGCACCTGCAGCAGGTCATTGAGCTCACCGGGCAATTCACCGCCGATGATCGCCAAATCAATCTGACCATTGGCCACGCTCCAACCGGTGCGGCGGGTGCTGTGCACCTGCAGTTGCACCGCCACATCGGGGTATTTCTGACGAAACAGGCCGATCATGCGCGGCATCAGATACGTACCGGTGGTCTGGCTGGCGCCCACCACCAGCGACCCACCCCGCAGATTGTGCAGATCGTCGAGGGCGCGACAGGCCTCCTGGCACTGGCTGAGGATCCGATCGCAATAGCTGAGCAAGAGGTGGCCCGCCTCGGTGAGCTGGGCCTTGCGCCCACCCCGATCGAACAGCGACACATCCAGCTGCTTCTCCAGATTCTGAATCTGCAGGCTCACCGCCGGCTGGGTCACATAAAGACTGTCGGCTGCCTTCTTGAAACTCCCCTCGCTGGCGATGGCCCGCAGGATGCGCAGCTGATCCAGGGTGAACGGCAGATCAGCCATGACTGAGGCGCCGGTCCGGCATAGGTCTGGGGGTGGGCAAGGGGCCTGGGCCTGGTCAGACATCAAGCAAAACTCTAGGAGGCAATGCTGATCGCAAGAATTAGCCGTCACATCTGCCTCGGTCCCTTGCCTCCCCCCTCCCCCTTCTCCGCCGACTCCGCTCACCACAGCAGCCTGGTGATGCTCGGACTCCTGCTGGGCTTCGCCGTGCTGCACAGCGGTGGCGCGGCCCTGCGCCCCTGGGGCGCCGAGCGATTGGGCGAACGGGCCTGGCGGCTGCTGTTCGCCGCCATCAGCATCCCGGCGGCGGTGGTGGTGATCGGGTATTTCCTGGCCCACCGCTATGACGGGGTGCGGCTCTGGTCGCTGCAGGAGCAGCCCTGGATCGTGCCCCTCGTCTGGACGGGCACGGCCATCAGCTTCTTCTTCCTCTACCCAGCGACCTACAACCTGCTGGAAATTCCAGCGGTCCTGCGCCCCCAGGTGAGGCTCTATGCCACTGGGATCATCCGCATCAGCAGGCATCCCCAGGCGGTGGGGCAGGTGCTCTGGTGCGCCACCCACCTCCTCTGGATCGGCAGCAGCTTCATGCTGGCGACCTGCGCTGGCCTGATCGCCCACCACCTGTTCGCGATCTGGCATGGCGACCGGCGCCTGAGCCAGCGGTTTGGTCCCGCCTTCGAGGTCTTACGCGCCAGCACGTCGGTGCTGCCTTTTCAGGCGGTGTTCGCCGGACGCCAACAGCTGGTCATCAGCGAGTTCCTGAAGCCCGCCCAACTGGGGATTGCCATCGCCATCGGGGTGTTCTGGTGGGCGCACCGCTTCATCGGCGTGGGGGCCACCGTCTTCCGTCGCAGTGGCCTGGGGCACCTGCTCGGCTAAGCCCAGCGTGGGGGCGAGCTGACACGGAGCCGGGGTCTGGGTCGAGCCCCTGCCTAGAGTGAACGCAGCAGTCCCCGCAGGATGCCGTCAGCCTCCGAACTCGCCTGGTTGATCCCGGTGCTGCCCTTGATGGGGGCCTGTTTATCCGGTCTAGGGCTGATTGCCTTCAACCGCACGGTCAATCGGCTGCGCAAGCTGGTGGCCGTGCTGCTAATCACCTGCGTCGGAGCGGCAGCCGTCCTGAGTTATGCCCTGCTGGCCGAACAGCTGGCCGGAGCCGCGCCCATCGAGATGCTCTTCAATTGGGCCAGTGCTGGCAGCTTCAACCTGCAGATGGGCTTCCGGGTGGATGCCCTTGGCGCCGTCATGCTGGCCCTCGTGACCACCATCGCCCTGCTGGTGATGATGTACTCGGACGGCTACATGGCCCACGACAAGGGTTACGTCCGTTTTTTCACCTACCTGGCCCTCTTCAGCAGTTCGATGCTGGGGCTGATCATCAGTCCCAACCTGTTGGAGATCTACGTCTTCTGGGAGCTGGTCGGCATGTGCTCCTACCTGCTGGTGGGCTTCTGGTACGACCGTGATGGCGCCGCCAATGCGGCCCAGAAAGCCTTTGTGGTCAACCGGGTAGGCGATTTCGGCTTGCTTCTGGGCATGCTCGGCCTGTTCTGGGCCACCGGCAGCTTCGGTTTCGAAACCATCGGCAGCCGACTTCAGGAGGCCGTTGCCGGAGGCAGTCTGAGCAATGGCGTGGCGATCCTGCTCTGCCTGTTGGTGTTCATGGGACCCATGGCCAAATCGGCCCAATTCCCCCTGCACGTCTGGCTGCCGGATGCCATGGAGGGACCGACTCCGATTTCCGCCCTGATTCATGCCGCCACGATGGTGGCGGCAGGGGTGTTCTTGGTGGCCAGGTTGCAACCGGTCTACGCCCCATTCCCCCAAGTTCAGGTCGTGATCGCCGTGGTCGGCACCATCACCCTGGTCCTGGGTGCCTCGATCGCCCTGACCCAGCAGGACCTTAAAAAGGGTCTGGCCTACAGCACCGTTTCCCAACTCGGTTACATGATGTTGGCCATGGGCTGCGGGGCCCCTGTGGCCGGGATGTTCCACTTGGTGACCCACGCCTTCTTCAAGGCCATGCTCTTCCTTGGCTCGGGCTCGGTGATCCACGCCATGGAGGAGGTGGTGGGCCATGAGCCGGTGCTGGCCCAAGACATGCGACTCATGGGCGGCCTGCGTCAGTTCATGCCGATCACCGCCATCACCTTCCTGATCGGCTGCATCGCCATTTCCGGCATCCCTCCTCTGGCTGGGTTCTGGAGCAAGGACGAGATCCTGGGCCAGGCCTTTAACAGCTTTCCCGTGCTCTGGGCGGCCGGCTTGATCACGGCTGGCATGACCTCTTTTTATATGTTCCGCCTCTACTTCCTGACCTTCGAGGGCAGCTTCCGAGGCAACGACACGGCACTCCAAGCCCAACTTCTTGCGGCAGCAGGCAAATCCGGCGGTGAGGCCCAGGACCAAGGCCATGGCCACTCCGACGCCGACCACCCCCACGAATCGGGATGGCAGATGGCCATGCCCCTGGCCGTGCTGGCGGTACCTACGGTGCTCATTGGCCTGCTCGGCACCCCCTGGAACAGTCGCTTCGCCCGACTGCTCGATCCCAGGGAGGCCGCCCACATGGCCGAACACTTTTCCTGGCCTGAGTTCCTTCCCCTTGCTGGGGCCTCGGTGGCCATCTCAGTCGCCGGCATCACCCTGGCGGTGCTGGCCTACCTGCTGCATCGCCTCGACCTGGGCAAGCTCGTGGCTGGTCGCTTCCCAGCCCTCAACGCCTTCCTGGCCAATAAGTGGTACCTCGACGCCATCAACGACAAGCTGTTTGTCCAAGGCAGCCGCAAGCTCGCCAAGCAGGTGCTTGATGTGGATTCCAAGGTGGTGGATGGGGTGGTGAACCTCACGGGCCTGCTCACCCTTGGCAGCGGCGAGGGACTCAAGTACTTCGAAACGGGCCGGGCCCAGTTCTATGCCCTGATCGTGTTTGGCGGCGTGGTTGCCTTGGTGGTGCTGTTCGGGGTTTTCGGCTGAGGGACGGGTGGGGATCAACCGTGTGTGACAACCCCCATCCGCTCGGGGCCAAGGCGGTTCCGATTTCTACACTCCGGTGAGATGAACCGCCCTGGCCTGTGCATTTTCCATGGCTGAGCGCCGCGATCCTGTTCCCGATCGCCGCTGCCCTGCTGATCCCCTTGGTTCCTGACGACGGGGACGGCCGCAAAGTGCGCTGGTACGCCCTCGGCGTGGCACTGCTGACCTTCCTGATCACGGTGGGTGGGTATCTAAACGGCTACGACCCCGCCATTGAGGGACTGCAGCTCGCCGAGCGCTACACCTGGCTGCCCGACCTGGGATTGGCTTGGTCTGTGGGAGCCGACGGGCTTTCGATGCCCCTGATCCTTTTGACCAGCTTCATCACCGCCCTGGCGGCCCTAGCGGCCTGGCCGGTGAGCTTCAAACCGAAGCTGTTCTTTTTCCTGCTGCTGGCCATGGATGGAGGCCAGATTGCAGTGTTCGCCGTCCAGGACATGATGCTGTTCTTCCTGGCTTGGGAGCTGGAGCTGGTGCCGGTGTACCTGCTGTTGGCCATCTGGGGAGCCAAGAAACGCCAGTACGCCGCCACCAAATTCATCCTCTACACCGCCGGCGGCTCGGTGTTCATCCTGCTGGCGGCCTTGGCGATGGGCTTCTACGGAGGCGGAGCACCGACCTTCGAGTTCTCGGAGCTCATGGCCAAGGACTTCCCCCAGAAGTTCCAGCTGCTCTGTTACGCCGGCCTGCTGATCGCCTTTGGCGTAAAACTGCCGATCGTGCCGCTGCACACCTGGCTTCCTGACGCCCATGGCGAGGCCACAGCCCCGGTTCACATGCTGCTGGCAGGGATCCTCCTGAAGATGGGGGGCTATGCCCTGCTGCGCTTCAACGTGCAGCTGTTGCCGGCGGCCCACGTCCAATTCGCTCCGCTGCTGGTGGTGTTGGGAGTGGTGAACATCATCTACGCCGCGCTCACCTCCTTCGCCCAAAGGAACCTCAAACGCAAAATCGCCTACAGCTCGATCAGCCATATGGGCTTTGTGTTGATCGGCATCGGTAGCTTCAGCGCCCTGGGCACCAGTGGCGCCATGCTGCAGATGGTCAGCCATGGCCTGATCGGCGCCAGCCTCTTTTTCCTGGTTGGCGCCACCTACGACCGCACCCACACCCTCCAGCTCGATGAGATGGGCGGCGTCGGTCAGAAGATGCGCAAGATGTTCGCCCTCTGGACCGTCTGTTCCCTGGCGTCGCTCGCCCTGCCTGGCATGAGTGGCTTCGTCTCCGAGCTGATGGTGTTCGTTGGCTTTGCCACCAGCGAGACCTATTCCCTAAGTTTCAGAATCGTGATCTCCGTCCTGGCGGCGGTGGGAGTGATCCTGACCCCGATCTATCTGCTGTCCATGCTTCGGGAGATCTTCTTTGGCAAGGAGAACCCCGAGCTGGTCTCCCACACCCATCTGGTCGATGCGGAGCCCAGGGAGATCTACGTGATCTCCTGCCTGCTGGTGCCGATCATCGGCATCGGTCTCTACCCGCGCCTGGTCACCGACACCTATCGCGTCTCGATCGAGGCCCTGGTCCAACGGGAGGCCAACGCCCTGGCCCAACTGAGTCACGTGCCGGGCAAGGTGGTGATGCGCTCACCGCCCCCAGGCCTCTGGCCGGCAGTCCTCCAGCCCTTCAGCCCCCTGAAGGCGCCCTCCCTCAGCTGAGAAGCAGGTAACAAAAAGACGGGAAGCGCTCCCCCAACTTGCGACCCCCAACCGATTCTGCCTACGCTTCCCCCTTGAAATCCACGCCCAGCCTGCAATGCGTCAGCTGAATTTCCTGCTGATCTTCAGCTTCGGACTGGCCATGGTGATGTTCACGCTGGAGAACACCACCGCCACCACCGTGCATTTTCTCCCCGGAGTGAGCACCACCCTGCCCCTGGCGGCCATGCTGCTGGTGGTTGGTGGGCTTGGCGCCATCGCCGCCTGGATCTTCGCAGTGTGGAGCGGCGTGGTGAAGAAGGTGGAAACCATCCAGGACCAGGGCGAAGTGGAGGCCAAAGAAGTGCGGATCCGCGAGCTAGAAACTGATCTCGACCGCTATCGCGCCACGGTGGAGGCCCAACTGGGCCTCCTGCCTGCGGCTGGTGGTAGCTCGGCCCCCAGTGAGGACAGCAGCCTCGCTGTCACCGTCGAGTGAGCCTGCCCCACCACCCTGGTCAGACCTGGGATCGCCCGGTACCGTGACGCCAAACCGGACGCGTGAAGCGCAACGGACCGCGTGAGCGACACGGGCGCCAGGCTTGCCATCCGACTTCTCCAGAACGCCGCTGAGCGGGGCGAGATCGATCCCTGGGATGTGGATGTGATCGCCGTGATCGACGGCTTTCTCGATCAGCTTCGCCAGCGGATCGACCGCCCCCGCCCGATGGCCACCGTGGGCGGCAGCTACGAACACGACCTGGCCGAGAGCAGTGAGGCCTTTCTGGCGGCCTCGGTGTTGGTGGGGCTCAAGGCGGAGGTGTTGGAAGCCTCCACGTTCCCTCCCGAACCGTTGGTGGACGAGGCCTACGCCAGTGACGCTGGCGATCCGGACTGGTCCAGTGCCGTGGTGGAGTTACCAAGGCGACCGGAGCGCCACTTGCTTCGGCGCCCCGTGGCACCGCCCCCCCTGCAACGACCGGTCACTCTGGGGGATCTGATCCGCCAGCTGGAGGACATTGCCGAACGGCTGGAGCAGGACGAGGGGCGCCTACGCCCACGCCAGCGGGGCCGCCGCTTCAGTGATCGGGCCGCCATCGCCCAGGTGACGGCCCTCGCCCACCGTGAAAAGCTGCCCGAAACCACTGCGGCGCTCTGCCGTTTTCTGCAGGACTGGCCGCCCACCACGGGCACGGCCTGGGTGGGATTCGAGGATCTGGTCCAGGCCTGGCAACGGGCCTTGCTGGAGGGCAGCGGCGAGGACCTGGACAGCGACCGGGTGGGGGTGTTCTGGGCCCTGTTGTTCCTGTGCTCCCAAGGCAAAGTGGACCTGGAGCAACAGGGCGGCCTGTTTGCCCCCCTGAGCCTGAGGCGGCCCCCAGAGATCGCCACAACAGAGCCGTTGGCAGCCGCTCGCGAGCAGGGGTCAGCTGGGGGGCCGGCTCGTCATCCCCTGGCGGCCTGAACATATTGCGTAAAGTGAGATCTTGATTCCAACGATGTGAGCCGAACGCCAATATGAAGGCGATGATCCTGGCAGCTGGCAAAGGTACCCGTGTGCGTCCCATCACGCACACGATTCCCAAGCCGATGATTCCCATCCTTCAGAAACCAGTGATGGAGTTTCTGCTGGAGTTGCTAAGGGAGCACGGATTCAACGAAATCATGGTGAATGTCTCCCACTTGGCCGAGGAGATTGAAAATTATTTTCGCGATGGTCAGCGTTTCGGCGTCCAAATTGCCTACAGCTTTGAAGGTCGAATCGAAGATGGAGAACTCATTGGAGACGCCGTGGGCTCTGCCGGCGGCCTCAAGCGCATTCAAGACTTTCAAACCTTCTTTGATGACACCTTCGTGGTGCTGTGCGGCGACGCGCTGATTGATTTAGATCTCACGGAAGCGGTCCGACGCCACCGCGCCAAAGGGGCGATGGCCAGCCTGATCACGAAGCGGGTCCCCCACGACCAGGTGAGCAGCTATGGGGTGGTGGTGACTGATGACGATGGTCGGGTGCAGAGATTTCAGGAGAAACCAACGGTGGACGAGGCCGCCAGTGACATGATCAACACTGGCATTTACATCTTCGAGCCAGAGGTTTTTTCTTTTATTCCGAGCGGAGAAGCCTTTGATATCGGCTCCGATCTTTTCCCTAAACTTGTGGAAGGAGGAGCACCGTTCTATGCCCTGCCGATGGAATTCGAATGGGTTGATATTGGCAAAGTCCCCGACTACTGGCAGGCTATTCGGAGTGTTCTCCAGGGAGACGTGCGCCAAGTCCAGATTCCAGGCAAGGAGGTACGGCCAGGAATCTTCACGGGCCTCAATGTGGCTGCGGATTGGGATCAGATCAACGTCCAGGGTCCAATCTACGTGGGTGGAATGACCAGGATCGAAAATGGCGCCACCATTATCGGTCCCGCCATGATTGGCCCCAGTTGCCACATCTGTGAAGGCGCCACGATCGACAACTCGATCATTTTTGACTACTCACGCATCGGCCCCGGCGTGCGGCTCGTGGAAAAGCTGGTGTTTGGTCGCTACTGCGTTGATCGCAACGGCGATCACTTTGATCTGCAGGAAGCAGCCCTGGATTGGCTGATCACCGATGTGCGACGTCAAGATGTTCTGAAGCCCTCACCCCAGCAAAAGGCCTTGGCCGAGCTACTGGGGAGCGACCTGAGTCTCGAGGCGAGGTAAGCCGGCTTGGCGGAGGATTTCGGGAATGCGCTCCTCTGCCTTGATGGCCATCAGGTGCACGCCTTGAGCGATCTGCCGATAACGGGCCACCTGCTCTGCGGCGATGAGAATCCCCTCGGCTGCCGGATCATCAGCTTGGGCCAGCCGATCGATCAGTGACTGGGGAATGCAAGCGCCAGGCACCACCCGATTGATAAAGAGAGCATTGCGTGCCGATTTAAGTAAAAAGACCCCCGCCAACACCGGCAACCCCAGGGGAGCCGTGATTTCCTCCACAAATCGCCTCAACGCCTCAGCATCCATCACCATCTGGGTCTGAACAAAGCAAGCCCCGGCGGCCTGCTTGCGCCGTACCCGCGAACGCAGACCGCTCCAGCTGCGGGACTGGGGATCGGCAGCGGCACCGGCCCAGAGGGTCGTGGGGCCATCCGGCAGGGTGCCCTGCACGGGATCCTCGCCGCGGTTGAAGCGATCAACCAACTGAAGCAGCCGCACGGCCTCAAGCTCATTCACGGGCCGGGCCTGTGGTTGATCCCCTGCCCGCACGGGATCGCCAGTCAGGCAGAGCAGGTTGCGGATCCCAAGGGCATGGGCACCGAGCAGATCGGACTGGAGAGCGATCAGGTTGCGATCGCGGCAGGTCATCTGCAACACCGGTTCCATTCCCTGATCCAGCAACAACCGGCAGACCGCCAGGCTGCTCATCCGCATCACCGCCCGGCTGCCATCGGTGACATTCACGGCATGGACAAGGCCCCGCAATGCCGTGGCCGCCGCCAGGGTTCGTCCGGCATCCGCGCCCCGAGGGGGTGTGACTTCCGCCGTGACCGCAAAGTCACCCCGTTCCAAAGCCCTCCGCAGCAGCACGACATCGTTGTTTCAGAGTGCTGGCCATCATGGAGCAAGGGGTGCCTACAGTGGCTTATCGCAGAGCAGTGGCCATGAACGAGCCTGGGCCATCGGCCTCTTCCTCCGCCTCGGGCCGTGCCGCCCGAACCCAGCTCGGCGATTCCCTCCACCAACCCCGCCTCGATCTCTCAGGACGGGAGGTGGAAATCATTGAACTGGTAGCCACGGGGTTAACGAATCAAGAAATCGCTGAAAAACTCACGATCAGCAAGCGAACCGTCGACAATCACGTCAGCAATATCTTTACAAAAACCGGCGCCAAAAACCGGGTCGCCCTACTGAACTGGGCCATGGACAACGGCAAAATATGCCGCGACGGCTTCAATTGTTGCTCCATCGACACCACGGAGCGTTCCACCAGCTGAGGCGAAAGGCAGGGCTAGGCGGCCATCAGATCAGATGAATTGGGCTGCCAGCGTTGCCGGCGCAGCGGCCTGCTCAGCTGGCCATCCGGAAAACTGGAAAGGCTGTAGGTCCCCGCTTCCATGCCAAAGAGGTCGGCATAGGCCAAACAATCCGCCTGGTCACGACCGGTGAAACGAAGCACGCCTTGATGGTCGTAGAGGCCAGTCACAGGGAAAACTCAGCAGGAAAGGAGCACATCGACACCGTTCCGGGCCGGCATCTTCTGATTTTGATCAGATTTGAATCTTAGACCCTCAACTCCCTCCCCTGGGCTCCGGAGCTTTCAGTTCAAGGGGTCCAGCAAGGCCTGGCGCTCCGCCGGGCTCCAGGTCGCCCAAGGTCGACGGGCCAGGGCCGCATTGCTCAGGGCATGGTCCCCCGTGAGTTCCCTCACGCACCAGGGGGGAACCACCACCGGATCGGCCGCCGTGGCTAACTCCACCTCCGCCACCACCAAGGGGGCATTGGCCTCCTCAAACACATCCAGGACCCAGTCGCCCCCAGGCAGATCGAGGCCATACCGCCACTTCAGCAGCTGATGGGGGCACAGGGCCAGCAGGCCCTGCCCATCGGCGACGGGAATCGCATACTCAAACTCCTGACACGTGAGCGCGTCCTCCGCGTGGGGAGCGGCGACTGTCAGTGCGGCCTTGAGGGTCAGCCAAGCCTGCTCCTGACCGTCCCGCTGGCTCGTGCGCACACGCACGGTGAGGCCATCGGCCCCGCTCACCAGATAGCCCTGCCGCAGCTGGGCCTGCCACCGTCGATGGGCCTGCCAATCGGATCCCTTCACCAGAAAGCGGCGTTCAATCTCCAGGGCCATGGACCAACGGATGGGATCGCCCCCAGTCTTCCCGATCCGTCAGCCCCCTGGGGGCGATCAATTATGGGAGGGCTCGCCCGCGATGATGCTGCCGGCCCAATGGAGTTTGTGGGTCAGGGTGCGGTAATAGGAGGGGCTCTGCTCCAGTATCACCAGCAAGGCGGGATCGGGTGCCCGCGACACCACACAGCGATCGCCGGCTTCCATCACGGTGGCGTGGGCCCCATCCTTCCAGAGCCGAACCCGACGGCTTTCCTCTCCCAGGGGCCAGACCGTCAGCCGCGACCGGGGTGGGACCACCACGGCCCGGCTGGAGAGACTCATCGGACAGATCGGATTGATCAGGATCGCTTCGATGCCCGGATGCAGGATCGGTCCCCCAGCGGCCATGCCGTAGCCCGTGGAGCCGGTGGGAGTGGAAAGGATCAGGCCATCGCCACGGTATTGATCCACCACTTCCCCATCGATATCCAGCTCGAGCACGCAGGTGGGACTCAGCTCCTCGAAACAGGGCCGGAAATAGAAATCATTCAGAGCCGCATGGGGGCCGTCGTCGAGTCCCTCGCCCTCCTTCTGGCCGCGGCTGGCTAGCCCCTCCCCCCGATCGATGCGAGCCTCCAGCATCATCCTGCGCTCCAGGGCGAAACGGTCGTCTCGCAGGCGCTGCCACAAACTCGGCAAGGAATCCTCCACCGCCCCCGGAGCCGGCGTGAGCCGCAGCAGGCGCCGCTCATGGGTGAGGAAGCCCAGGTGACCGCCAACGTTGAAACTGAGAATCGGAACGGTATGGGGGGCCAGATGGCGGGCCGCCCCAAGCACCGTGCCATCGCCCCCAAGCACCAAGGCCAGATCGGGCAGCTCAGCTTCGGTGGCCAGCAAACCAGGGAAGGGGTTGGCGTTCAAACCACTGCTGGCCACACAGACCTGGACACCCTGACGACGCAGATCTTCCGCACAACGGCGTGCCTGGCGCTGGGCCGCCACGCTGCCGCTACGAACGATCAGCCAGACACGCTCAAGCCGCATCAACCGAACCGGGGGGGGCCCCCAGCTTGGCTACCAACGCAGCAAGTTGAAACGCTCCATGTCCACCGTTTCGCGATTCCGATACAGGGAGAGGAGGATCGCAAGCCCAACGGCGGCCTCTGCAGCGGCCACGGTGATCACAAAGATCGTGAACACTTGCCCACGAATCAACTGGCCGTCGAGATAGTTGGAAAAGGCCATCAGATTGAGGTTGACCGCATTCAGCATCAACTCGATGCTCATCAGCACCCTCACAGCATTGCGGCTGTTGATCAGGCCCCAAACGCCGATACAGAAGAGAAGTGCAGCGACTGCCAGGTAGGCCTGAAGGGGAATCTCGATCACGGCAAGGGGGGTCATGGGGTGGACTCCAGGGCAGGGATCTCGCTCAAGAGCGGGGTACGGGTCTTCTCGAGTAGACCCTGATCGACGGGCTCGCCTGTGATCACATCACTGGCAAACACATCCCGACGGGCGAGGACGATCGCCCCGATCATCGCCATCAACAACAACACCGAGGCGAGCTCAAAGGGCAGAAGGTAGTCGCTGAACAGGTGCTCACCGATGCGGATCGTGGCCTCTTCCCCCACGGGAGTCGGACCAGGCAGGGGCCAGGGGGTGATGAAGGCCACCCGGAGCAACAGGACCCCGAGCCCACCGCAGACCAGGCCAGAAAGCACCCGCCGCAGCGGCAGGCCTGGAATCGCCGCCAGGGTCTCCTTCTTGTTCACAAGCATGATTGCGAACAGAATGAGAACGTTGACCGCGCCCACATAAACCAGCACCTGGGCCGCGGCCACGAAGCTGGCATTCAGCATCAGATAGAGACCGGCCATCGACAGGAAGACACCGCCCAGCAGAAAGGCCGAATAGACAATGTTGGGCAGCAGGACGACGCCAAGGGACCCAAGGAGCAGGGCTGCTGAAAGGACGGCGAAGCAGATCAGCTGCGTGGAGGATGCGATCGTCATCAGCCCTGGGCTCCGGTGGTAGGGGCGGCGTCCTCAGCGGCGGCAGTGAGGCCCGCCAGCACTTGAGCAGGCAAGGCTCCGGCCCGGGGGGCATCCGCCGGCACCTCGTGGGGGTCCATGGCGCCCTTGGGCAGGTAGGCCAATTCCCGCAGGGCGAAGACGGCGGGATCGCTCGTGACGCTGGTGGGGAGGCGCCCCAGGGCGACGTTGTCGGAAGTGAGGTTGTGGCGATCAAAGGACGCCAGCTCATACTCCTCGGTCATGGAGAGGCAGTTGGTTGGACAGTACTCAACGCAATTACCGCAGAAAATACAGACCCCGAAATCAATGGAATAATTGCGGAGCTCCTTCTTCTTGGTGGATTTATTCATGACCCAATCCACCACTGGCAGATTGATCGGACAGACCCTTACGCACACCTCACAGGCAATGCATTTATCAAACTCGTAGTGGATTCGACCTCGGTATCGCTCGGAGGGAATCAACTTTTCATAGGGATATTGGACCGTGATCGGCCGCCGGCGCATGTGGTCAAAGGTGACCCCCAGTCCCTGGCCGATGTACTTAGCCGCACTGACCGCTTCCTGGGTGTAGGTGCCGACTTGCTTGAGGAACCCGAACATGGATGGGAAGCGCGGGGGAACGAGGTTGGAGCCCATGATGGCCGGCTCAGTGCCGACTTGACGACTGCCGGAGCAGCTGGAGGAACGTCAGCCGCCGAAGAACGCGGGAAAGGCCAACTTGAGGGCTGCGGTGACCAGCAAGTTGACCAAGGCAATGGGCAGGAGGAACTTCCAGCCCAGATCCAGCAACTGATCAATCCTCACCCGGGGGACGGTCCAGCGGAGCAGGATCGCAAAGAACACCAGGAGGTAGGCCTTCATCACGGTCATCACCACGCCGACGCTGGCGGTCACCAGCTGCACGAGGGGGGCGTCCACGGATTGCCCCAACCAGCCCGCCAACCACTCCACGGGCAAGGGGAAGCCCCACCCGCCCAAATAGAGGACGGACACCAGAAGGGCAGAAAGGACGAGATTGATATAACTACCAAGATAGAAAAGGGCAAATTTCATGCCGGAATATTCCGTCTGATAGCCGGCCACCAGCTCCTCCTCCGCTTCGGGAAGATCAAAAGGCAGACGCTCGCATTCCGCCAATGCACAGATCCAAAAGATCACGAAACCCACCGGCTGGCGCCAGATATTCCAGCTTAAAATGCCTGCCCCAGCCTGCTGATTCACGATATCAACGGTGCTGAGCGAATTGCTCATCATCACCACAGCAAGCACCGCTAGGGCCAGCGGGATCTCATAGCTGATCGATTGGGCTGCAGCCCGCAGGCCCCCAAGCAGGGAATATTTGTTATTGGAGGCATAACCACTCATCAACAGGCCGATCGGCTGAATGCTGCTGAGGGAGATCCAGAGAAAAATCCCCAGGCCCACATTGCTGATCAGCAGGTTCTGACCGAAGGGCACCACCAGCCAGGACAGGATCACCGGCACGAGCACCAACACCGGCCCGAGGGTGAAGAGCAGACCATCGGCCCGGACCGGGATCACGTCTTCCTTGAAGACCAGCTTCATGCCATCGGCGAGCGGCTGCAGCACCCCCAGGGCACCGGCATACTCCGGGCCGATACGTTGCTGGACGGCTGCCGAGATCTTGCGCTCCAGCCAGACGTTGACCAGCACGCCCACCACGGCAGCCACCAACACCAGCACCATCGGGAGCGGCAGCCAGAGGAGATGGGCCAGGCCATCACTGAGGCCCAGACCCTGGATCACGTCCAGGAAGCTGGCCTGCAGATCGAGGCCGGCGGGGGGAAGGGTCGCGACCGGGAGGGTCACCATGGCGACGGCGTCATTAGGATCAATTTAGGCCGCACCAGCGCCGATCGGGGCACGGGCCTCGAGCGGCTGCCAGTCGCGGGGAGAGGAACCGGTGTAGATCTGTGATGGTCGATAGATGCGATTAGCCCCCAATTGCTCCCGCCAATGGGCCAACCACCCCGCCACCCGGGCGATGGCAAAGATCGGAGTGAACAGATCCCGGGGAATGCCGAGCTTGCGGTAAACAAGTCCGGAATAGAAATCAACATTGGGATAGATGCCCTTCGGACCAAGGCGATCAACGGCCACCGCCTCCAACCGACGGGCGACGTCATACATCTGGTCGTGACCAAAGCGATTGAAGAGATCCTCCGCCAGGCGCTGCAGAATCACGGCCCGCGGATCCTTCACCTTGTACTCCCGGTGGCCGAACCCCATGATCTTCTGCTTGGAGGCAATGGCCCGATCCAGCCAGGGCTCCACCTGGTCCTCGCTGCCGATCTGATCAAGCATGTCGAGCACGTCTTCATTGGCGCCGCCATGGAGCGGGCCCGCCAGGGTGCCGACGGCCGAGGCCACCACCGCATAGGGATCGGTGAGGGTGCTGGCGGTGACACGGGCACTGAAGGTGCTGGCATTAAGGCTGTGCTCCGCATGGAGGATCAGACAGGCGTCCAAAATGCGGGCGGCCAGCGGATCCGGTTCCCGCTCGGTGAGCATGTAGAGAAAATTGGCCGCGTAGGACAGATCGTCGCGGGGCTGGATCGGATCCTGACCTTTTCGAATGAGCTGAAATGCCGCCACCATGGTGGGAATCTTGGCGATCAAACGCACCACCGCCTCCGTGACGTACTGCGGATCATTCAGGGCACGCCTGGAGTAGAACAGCCCCAACGAAGCCGCACTGGCCTGGAGCGCATCCATCGGATGACCGCTGGCCGGAAAGCACTTCATCATGTCCCGGATCCGAAAGCTCACCCGGCGGTGCATCTGCACCTCCTGCTCAAAATCGCGCAATTGAAAGATGGTGGGCAGTTCCCCCCAGATCAGCAGGTAGGTGGTTTCCAGGAAGCTGCTCTGGTTGGCGAGCTGCTCCAGCGGATAGCCCCGGTAGGTGAGCAGGCCCCGGAGCCCGTCGATATCGCAGATGGAGGAATGGGTGGCCGGCACCCCCTCGAGCCCCGGCCGGAACACGGGGGAGGCGAAGGCATTCGGACTCGCCGTGGGAATAGGCGTGGAGCCAGGCGCAGGGGGCGAGGGATCCACGCCGGTTTTTTTCGCTGGGGTGGGTTCCGCAGCCATGCCTCGCCATGCCAGTGCCCCGAACTTAGGGGCCCGGCTCCGAAGGCGCCGTAGCGGAGGCAGCGGACAGCAGCATCCTGGGAGTCATCAGCAGGCGCAGGCTGGCGCCCCCCAGGAGGGGTCGGGAGCGATCGGCGGGCAGGCGCAACAGAACGACTCCCGCCTTGCGCAGGCGTACGGCACCCGGGGGCGCCCCGATTAGGCGGCTGGCCAACAGGCCAAGATCCGGCTCGTGGCCCACCAGCAAGAGCCTCAGGGGACGCTGTGCTTCTTTTTTGCCGTCCTGCCCGGCCCGCCAGATCTCCAGCAGAGGCAACGGATCCGCCTCAGGGGCCAGGCCATCGGCCAACTCCAGGGCGGGGGCCAGGCCGGCGGCCACCGCCAGTTCCGCCGTCTGACGGGCCCGGGTCAGGGGGCTGGACAGCAGCCGATCGGCCCTGAGGTCGAGGGCCGCCAGGCGGTCCACCACGGCCCGCCCCCGGCTACGGCCCCAAGCGGTGAGCGGGCGGGCACGATCGGGCCGGTCGGCCCTGCGCTCCTCCGCGATGGCATGGCGCAATAACAACAACTCAACCGTCGGGGCCATGGGTCACTCCGTTCAACCCAACTCAAGCCTGATGCGCCAGTGCAGGCTGTGATCGGCCTCAGGCTCCACGGCTAGGGCCAGACCCTGCACCGCGTCGTTGAAGGACCCGCCCGCCAAGGCCGCCAACAGTCGCCAGGGCTGCCAGGGCTGGAGCAGGCCCCGGGCGCCATCGGAGGCCAGGGCCCACTGCAATGGCGCCTGCTCCAGGTCCAGCTCCCGTAGCTGGGCCTGGCGGGCCCGCAGGGCGCGGCTGCCATGGGCGCCGCCAATCCCGTCGAGCAGGGCAGGGCTGCGCCCCCACCACGCCCACGCCTGCCCCTGGACCTCCTCCTCACTGCGCCATCCGGCCAGGGAAACCTGCAACTCCTCGCTGGCACGGCCGGAACCGGCCTGCAGGCGGGTCCAGGCCAGCAGGGGGCGCCCGTGGAGGGTGAGGGGGGCCGGGACCAGGCCCTGGGCGGCCAGGGGAGCGGTGATCTGCTCGGGGCTGGGGTCGGCGGCGGGGGTGCCGATCAGCCAGCCCTCCGGCCCCTCCATCGCCAGCAAGGGCCCTTCGGCGGCGCCGGCCAGCAGCGGCGGCAGGGGACCAGCGGCGGGCCCGGCCGCCGTCAACGTGGCCAACAGGGGCTGGAGCAGGGGCACCCGAGCGAGGGCGGCCGGCTGCTGGAGCAGGGCGAGGCGATTCGGCGACTGGTTGCCCGCCGCCGCCAGCAGCGCCGCCGCTGGGGACTCCCCAGCGGCGGCCGAAGACACCGGCAGAGGATCGGCCAGGGCCGGCAGATCGACCAGCCCCTCCAGGATCAGCTCCCGCCCCTGGGGCCGCAGGGCGGCCAGCAGCAAGGTGGGGCGATCACTGGCGGCGGCGGGCAGCGGCAGACCCAGCCAGGTGGCCAGGGCCGGGGTGCGAGCCACCATCAGGGCGGCCCCCGATCCGAGCCGATCCACCGCCCCCTGCAGCCGGGGCAGGGAGGCCTGGTTGAGCTCATCGATCTGGGACACATCGAGGGCCTGCTCCAGCACCCCCCGGCCCGAGGCGATCAGCACCAGGTCGTCGTCGACCAGGGCGGTGGCCAGGGGGACCGGCTCCTGACCGAGCAGGGCCCCGCGACCGCTGATCAGGCCCATGCCGCGATAGCTACTCACCTGAAGATCGGTGCCCGCCAAGCTGCGGGTCTGCCAGAAGCGCTGAAGGAAGCGGCGCGCCCCCTCATCATCCCGGCTGCTGAGGGCCAGCAACCACCCCTGGACGGGGGCCTCGGGGCTGCCGATCTCCAGCAGGGCCAGGCCGATGTCAGGAGCCAGCCAGGTGGACAATTCATTGCGGTAATCGAGGCCAGCGGCGGCGAAGGCCCCATCCCGCAGCCGCTCGATGGCATCGGCCGCCCCATGGCGCTGACGCGGCGGCGCCACCGCCCGGGCGTAGCCCACGGGCTGCTCGCCATCGGTGAGGAAATAGAGGCCCAGGGGCGCCTGGCGGGGCACGAAGCGCGCCGCCCGGGGCAAGGTCAGGGCCTGATGCTGGAGCTGCAGGGGACTGCGCTGCCACACCAGCCACCAGCCCCCCAGGCCGAGCCCGAAGGCCGCCAGGATGATCACCAGCACCACCGCCAGGAAGGGGCGTGCCCTCATGCGCCGATCGCGGGATCGGTCCATCCTGCCGTCCAGGCGTCGATCCGGTAGCGGTTCCGGCGCTTCCCTGCCCATCCGATTCCATCGATCGCCCCCATGGCCCTGCCCGAACGCCTCACCGCCCGCGAGTTGCAGCAACGGCTGGAACGGGGTGACCCCCTGCAGTTGGTGGATGTGCGGGAAGACGCGGAACTGGCCCTGGCCCGCCTGCCCCACCCGGTGCTGCACCTGCCCTTGAGTCGCTCGCAGGAGTGGCTGGAGACGCTGTCAAGCCAACTGGCGCTGGATCAGCCGGTGGTGGTGCTCTGCCATGCCGGGGTGCGCAGCTGGCAATTTGCCTGCTGGTTGATCGAGGTCCACGGCCATGGGGAGGTGGCTGATCTGATCGGCGGGATCGAGGCCTGGAGCACCGACGTGGACCCGACGGTGCCCCGCTACTGAGTTTCTTTTTTTTTGGGGGGGGGGGCCTCGCCCCCCCCCCCCCCGAACCCAAGGGCGCCGCTTCTGCCTACCATCGCCGGACTTCATCCGCCCCCTTCCCCCCCGATTGGACAGCCTGCCGCGACGCCAACAGGAGGTTCTGAGGGCCACGGTGCGCCACTACGTCGACACGGTGGAACCGGTGGGGAGCCAGACCCTGGTCCGCCGCTTCGGCCTGCCGGCCAGCCCGGCCACGGTGCGCTCCGCGATGGGGGCCCTGGAACAGCGCGGCCTGCTCACCCAGCCCCACACCTCCGCCGGCCGCATCCCCAGCCAACTGGGTTACCGCATTTATGTCGACCAACTGCTGCCGGCCCCGGGCTCCGCCGCCCTGCAGCTGGAGCGGGAACTGGCGTCCATTGGCCTGCAATGGGCCGCCCTCGATGACCTGCTTCACCACCTGGCCCGCCGGCTGGCGGATCTCACCGGCCTGCTGAGCCTGATCAGCCGCCCCCAACCGCCCCAGCCGCAACTGCGGGAAATCCGCCTGGTGCCCAGCCACGACCGGCTGCTGGTGTTTCTGGTGCAGGGCACCACCCAGTCCACCAGCCTCAACCTGCGCCTGCCGGGGGAAGGGGAAGGCAATCTGGCCATCCTGGAGCGCTGGATCAACGCCCAGCTGCGCCGCAGCCCCGATGGCACCATCGCCTGGACCCAATTACCGGCGGAGCTGGGCCGCAGCGGTGCCCTGCTGCGCCAGGCTCTTGAACACCATGGCCGCCTGCGGATCGAGGAACTGGACGGCGTGGTGGCCGCCGGCCTGGGCGGGCTGCTGGGCCAACCGGAATTCAGCCGCACCGCCAGCCTGGTGCCCCTCGTGGAGCTGGTGGAGCACCACCCCCAACTGCTGCTGAGCCCGGACCCCCCCGAGTTGAGCTGCAGCTCAGCGGGGATCTGGATCGGCACGGAACACCCCCAGGCGGCCCTCGGCCAGTGCTCCGTGGTGCAGGCCACCTACGGCGTGGCCGATGGCAGCTGCGGCCACGTCGCGCTGGTGGGGCCGATGCGGATGGCCTACGCCACGGCCCAGGCGGCGGTGCGGTCGGTGGCGGGGATCCTGGAACGGTTGCTGAGCTGATGACCTACTGCGTGGGTTTTCTGCTGGAGGACGGCCTGGTGTTCGCCTCCGATTCGCGCACCAACGCCGGCGTGGATTACATCTCGACCTACCGCAAGATGCACGTCTTTCAGCCCTCCCCCGATCGGCTGTTCGTGCTCATGGCCGCCGGCAACCTCGGCACCACCCAGGCCGTGCTGAACCGGATCCGGCGCGATCTGGATCGGGGACCGGCCGCGGTGGTGGATCCGGAGGCCGCTCCCGACCTGCGCACGGCGCGCTACCTGTTTGAAGCGGCGGATTACATCGGCCGCATCAGCGTGGCGGTGCAGAACACCTTCGCCGAATCCCTGCGCCAGGTGGGGGCCACCGGCGAAGCGAGCTTCATCCTCGGCGGCCAGATCACCGGCCAGCCCCACGGCCTGCAGATGATCTATCCCCAGGGCAATTCGGTGATCGCCACGATCGACACCCCCTATCTGCAGATCGGCGAGAGCAAATATGGCAAGCCACCCCTGGATCACATCGGCCACACCAAGCTGTCGCTGGAAGATGCGGCGCGGCTTTGTTTTGTGTCGCAGGTGATCACCCGCCGCTCCAATCTCACCGTGGGGCCCCCCTTCGAGATCGCGATGATGCCGCGGGATCAACTGCGCATCTCACGGCGGTTGAAATACGCCAAGGGCGCCCCAGAGATCACCCGGGTGGTGGAGATCTGGTCGCGGACGATGCAGGAGGGCCTGGCCCGCCTGCCCCGCTTCGCCTGGGAGGAGGACCCGCTCTGAGCTGGGCCCAGTCAGTCCTTCGGGCCTAGCCCCCCAGGGCCCCACCCAGCCGATCCGCCACGGTGTTGACGTCCTTATCGCCGCGGCCGGAGAGGTTGAGCACCAGCTCGGTGCCGGGGGGCAGGGTGGGGCAGAGGCGATCGAGGGCAGCGAAGGCGTGGGCCGTTTCCAGGGCGGGGATGATCCCCTCCAACTGGCTCACCAGCTGCAGGGCCGCCAGGGCGTCGTCGTCGGTGACGGCGAGATACTCGGCCCGGCCGATCTGGCGCAGATAGCTGTGTTCCGGCCCGACGCCCGGGTAGTCGAGGCCGGCGCTGATCGAGTGGGCCTCCTGCACCTGACCCTCGCCGTCCTGGAGCAGCAGGCTCATGGCGCCGTGCAACACGCCGACGCGGCCCTCGGTGATCGTGGCGGCATGGCGGCCGCTGGCCACCCCTTCGCCGGCGGCCTCCACCCCCACCAACCGCACCGCGGTGTCCTCCACAAAGGGATGGAACAGGCCCATGGCATTGGAGCCGCCGCCGACGCAGGCCACCAGCAGATCCGGCAGGCGCCCGAAGGCTTCAGCGCACTGCTGTTTGGCCTCGATGCCGATGCAGGCGTGAAAATCGCGCACGAGCATCGGATAGGGGTGGGGGCCCGCCACCGAACCAAGGATGTAGTGGGTGGTCTCCACGTTGGTGACCCAATCGCGGATGGCTTCGCTGGTGGCGTCCTTGAGGGTGGCGGTGCCGGCGGTGACCGGGTGCACGGTGGCGCCGAGCAAGCGCATGCGGAACACGTTCAAGGCCTGGCGACGCATGTCCTCGGCGCCCATGTAGATCACGCACTCCAGGCCAAAGCGGGCGCAGACGGTGGCGGTGGCCACGCCGTGCTGCCCCGCACCGGTTTCGGCGATCACCCGCTGCTTGCCCATGCGCAGCGCCAGCAGGCCCTGACCCAGGGCGTTGTTGATCTTGTGGGCGCCGGTGTGGTTGAGGTCCTCCCGCTTCAGCCAGATGCGCGGCCCCCCCTCGGCGCGGCGGTAGTGCTCCGTGAGCCGTTCCGCCTCATACAGCGGGCTGGGACGGCCCACATAGGTGCGGAGCAGGTGGTTGAGCCGCTCGGTGAAGGCCGGATCGGCCCAGGCCTCGGCGGCGGCGGTTTCCAGGTCCGCCAAGGCCGGCATCAGGGTTTCCGGCACGTACTGGCCACCGAAAGGGCCAAAGCGGCCCAGGCTGGTGGGACGCACCGCCGGCGCCAGGGCGGCGGGATCAAGGCTTGTGCCTTGGAGGGGAGGAACGGTGGTGGTCACCGGCGGCGGCATGCAGTGGGGCCAGCCTAGGGAGGGCGATTCCCTGGCAGTGCAGGCTCCGGAGTCTTCAGAGAGTGCGCAGCACCGCCAGATCCTCGGCATCGAGGGGGGTCGGGATGCCGTGGCGCAAGGTGTCGGCAAAGCCATCGTCGGTGCTCACCACGGTGAGCAGGTAGACCCGATCCGGACCGAGGTTCTCGAAATCGTGCAGGCCCCCCTCGGGCACCACCACGCTGTCGCCGGTGGAGGCCTCGAGGGTGGTGCCATCCACGTGGGCGTGGTGGTGGGCTGGATCGCAGATCAGGGCAAGGCGGCAGTGGTCGCTGCGGATCGCTGGGGTGCGACTTCATGGTGGTGGGCCTGGCTGATGCCGTCAGCAGCTGCGCGGCCCCCATGGCGGAGTGAACACCACGGGCCGCCGGGCGAGTTCCTCGAGGCCAACATCAGACCGCCAAGCTCAATCGCTTCGGTGGGTTTGGGGCCGTGGTGCCACAGGGCAGCGCCAAAGCCACGATCCGCCAGGTAGCGCCTGCAGCAGATTCGACCTCCCGGCACCATTCGGGCCGATGCGCAACGTGAGACAACCTGGCTCCAGAACAACATCCTTCAGGGAGCAGAAACCTTCAATCTGGATCTTTTGAAAACAACCGCCTCCAGTAACCGCCGGCGCTGCTGATCGGCCTGGCTGAGCTGCTGCTGCAGCTGGTCATGGCGGAGGCTGATTCCCCAGGCTCTCGAGGCGGGAGAGCCATTGATCAAATCGGGGGCAAAGAGACCTCACGGCCTGCAAGCCTGCCAATTCAATGGCATCAGGGCCATCCACAGCTTTGCGGTAGCCAGGAATCAGTCGCCTCAGGCGATGGCTTGGCGAAGTCAGCGGTGAATCATTGATATCTTCAGGTGGAATGCCGGAGATGTCCGCCTGGAGG
>Ga0114981_10000357_pt1 | contig 29606 bp, 25 predicted proteins | sample S_140806_MF_Meta_FD_87028 | JGI IMG/M metagenome (GOLD analysis project Ga0114981, IMG submission 87028) | Freshwater microbial communities from Lake Simoncouche, Canada to study carbon cycling - S_140806_MF_MetaG | ecosystem: Environmental > Aquatic > Freshwater > Lake | place: Lake...
CATTGGTATATTTTTAATTGTTTTTATTTGATTTCAGTATAATACCTACTTACTATTTATGCAAATAAGATGCCAAAACAGAGTGGTTCGTTGCCCAGATGCTACAATTCGGATGAACGGTAATTTACAAAATCAATCGTTTCATAATGGATAACAAAAGATTAAACAAAAGGTTGCAAAAAAACAGCAAAAAATTCTAAAAACGGCAAATAAATGCAGAAAAAAGCAAAATCGCAGGTTATTTATGCAAAAGTAGCAGGAATCAGCGTTTTATAATAACAAACTCCACCCTTCTGTTCGTTTCTCGATCTTTATCGGTTATTTCCTCGGTAATAATTTTTTTACTGGCGCCCATGCCTTTATAGGATAGACGGCCGCTGCTGATTCCGTTATTAATTAAGAACAGGTAAATTTCATGGGCCCGGTTGCGGGAGAGCACTTTTTCACCGGTGTCGATATCCAGTCCGTCTTCAGTTATTTCGGCACAGCAGATATGGCCCCTGATTTCAACTTGTAGGGTGGGGTTGTTTTTCATCACTTCCAACACCTCATTTAGCGTTGGCAGAGCAGAGGGTAAGAGGATATGTCGTCCCCCTTCGAAGTTGAGGTTATTGAGAATGATGTTGGATTTTCCTTCTTTGATTTGTTCCTGCAAGGCTTTTACGGGAGGGGCGGGAATGTCAACAGCTGTTTGTACAATTCCGGTAATTTCAACAACGCGGTTGAGTTGGTTTCGGGCTGCGACATGTAATTCCTGTTCGGCAATCGGACTTCTTTTTCCCAGCGCGATTCTTTTAGTGATTTGAGCTGGAGCAAATCCGAGCTCCAACAAATATTTTTCTACTGCCGCCACTCTGCGGGCTGCCAGGGAATCATTGTAAACAAAATTACCTCGGATATCGGTTCTGCCGGTAAGGATAATGCCGGAAATACTTTTATAATCGGCAGCTAATTTCTGTAGCGTGGCGGCTGAAACAGGCATAATTACTGACTGATCAAAATCGAAATAGATTTTTCCGAGTATGCTTTCTGTTTGCGAAATAGCGCTAACGGAAATAATACTGCATAGCACAAAGGCCAATATTTTTGCTAACATAGGTAGGATTTATATACGTAAAGATAGTTACCCTGTGGGTTCATGGTTACCAGGGGGAAAGTCCTAACAATTTTTTACCTAAATCATTTAATTCGGCGGTTGCATACCGGGTTTTTTCCCAATTGCGGGGATCGCCTGGAAAGGCATATCCTTCAGGTGCTATGCGGTTTTGCCAGGATTGAATTCTCCACTGTTTGAGTGCCTCATTATCTTCTTCGGCAGGCATCATGGACAAATATTGGGCGATGCGTACCTTATCCTTACTTAGGTTCGGGCGAATGCCATGGGGTTCGAGGCTGTTGAAAATAAGTAGGTCGCCAGCTTCGAGAAGTACTTTCACCAGTTCAAGTCCGCTTACATCGGGCATAAAATGGTTTCGATCTTCGGGTTGGGTAAGTTTCCAGGTATCATAGGTTCTGTAAAGTTCAGGCACACACTGAAATCCGCCCATATTTTCATCGGTTTGGTCGGCCAGTGCCAATACTCCCTGAACATTTACCGGTTTGGTTTCCGGATCATAATCCCAATGAATAAATCCCTTGTACTCAAATCCCGGCTGAATAGGGAAATTGAGATTCGCACGGTCGATGCTCACCCATAATTTTTCCGTACCCCAGATATCTACAAATGCATCGTACACTCTTTGTACCTGCCGGTTATTCCAAAGATGTTGGTGATTATATACTTCTACCATTCCGGTATTGGCCAGTTCCTTCATTTTCATTTCGGCACGCGGGGGTGTATACCAAGTGGCAGGATTTGCCGGATCTTTCTCTTCAAATTCCCATAAAAATGCGGCAGTGGCAGCAGCCTGTTCTTTAGAAACGGCTTGTTTGATTACCACATATCCATTGTGTTTCCAAAAATGCCAATCATCTTCGCTTAATACCCGAAGTGGTTTTCCATTACTTCGGTCGTTCAGCTGAATCGCACTGCTTTTGGCGGTGGAGGGATTGCCGGGAATATCTTTATGCGCATTGGTTGGGGCCATGGTGGGCACCATCGTGGGTACCATTGTTTTCTGTTCCATGTTGCCGGATTTAATTAATTATTTAATTAGATTTTGTAGCGTTTCTCGAATAATATTCATGGTTTGGGGACCCACACTCATACTGGTGAGGTACTGGCTATGTGGAATGCTATTGCCGGTTTCAAAAAAACTCGGCTTCAGAATATAACCCAGGGCATCCTGTGAAAGACCTAGGATCATTTTTGGTCCGGTATTTTTCATCAGTCCACGTGTACTTAAGCTGAGGGCTGGAGAGGTTTCTCCGGGATGAGTGGCCATGGCAGCATTGCCGATAGCTGCATAGGCAATTTCAGAATCTACACTATCGCTAAAAACTCTTTTAACTACACCCGCTTGAGAAAGTTGTTGAAAGCCTTGATTCTGCAGCGGGAATTTCACTAACTGCCGGCGAAACACCAATTGACTATTACTCAGGGTTTGTGGTTGTTTCAATCTGCTTACCACATAAGCACCTAACTTTTCGCCTATTTTCATTGCCTGTGCATGGCTTTTAGGTACGTCTTCGGGCTGCACCCATCCGCCGATGGCGCCCTGTAAAAATAAATGGATACCGCCCTGAGCAGAGTCGGCATATTTATAATATCCACCCACGTAGTCGGCACTTGCGCCTGCAGCCACATCATCTAAAATAGTGGGGTGACAAGCAAAGTTTACTAGGGTTACAATGTTTTTATTCTGAGCATCTTTAAACTGAAGAATGGTGAGGGTTCTGTCGAGCAAGCCCGGCTCGGAAATATTTTTTACCCAATCTTCCCCAAAACTGCCAATTGCATATCTTCCAATACCAGAGCGGCGGGTATTCCAGGCTTTTTGCAAAGCAACTACGGCCTGGTTTACTATTTTTTTCATGTGGGCCTCATTTACACCACTGTGCATAAGGTCTTTTCCCCAAAGACCTACCACATCCGGACCAGAGTGGGTATGGGTAGATGACATAATAATTTGTTGAGCCGGAAAACCAGGAATTGCTTTGGCCACTTTCTCGCGGATTTCTTGCAGCTGCGGATACATCAAGCCAATACAATCAAAGGTTAGCATACCTATACTGGTTTGATTGTTACTGATAACAACCGCCTTTACATATAAATTATCGGCTACCTCAATAAACTTTCGGTTGTTTTTTCCACCGGCGAAATACAGGCTATCGCTATCGGGATTAATGTTTTCTTGAGCAGCTCCTACCCGAAAGGTTTGGGCATTCATTTGTAATGTAAGCAGGGTGGCAAGTACCGCCAGAAAAACGCTTTTTTTCATGAAATACTTCTTAATTCACCTAAAAATTACACAGATATTCTCATCCCGACAATAAAATTTGCACTTCTTTATTATCTTACTGCCCAAAATCAATCACATGGCTGATAAAAGCAAATTATTAGAACTGGTACAGGCGGGATACAGCTTTAAGGGAGAACACGCAAAAATTGGACGTGCGATGTTCCAAGGGGAAGTGGTGCCAGATGCAGATATTTTTCTGCCTTTGAAAACGTTGAATCGGCATGGACTGATAGCGGGCGCAACGGGAACGGGTAAAACCAAAACCTTGCAGATGATTAGTGAGTGCCTAAGTGATAACAGTATTCCGGTATTATTGATGGATATTAAAGGCGACCTGAGCGGTATTGCAGCGGCTGGTGCTGCGAACGACAAAATCACGTCGCGCTACCAATTGCTGGGGATGGATTATAAACCTGCTGCTTATCCGGTAGATTTGATGACGCTGAGCAATGAAAAGGGTATTCGGATGCGAGCAACAGTAAGCGAATTTGGTCCGGTTTTGCTTAGTAAAATTTTGGGCTTGAATGATGTGCAAGGGGGATTGGTTGCGCTGATATTTAAGTATTGCGACGATAACCAGATGCCCTTGTTAGATTTGAAAGACTTTATCAAGGTGTTACAATATATAGGTGATGAAGGGAAGCAGGAAATAGAGAAAGCCTATGGTAAAATTTCTACTACTTCTACCGGAACCATTTTGCGAAAAGTGATAGAGCTGCAACAGCAGGGTGCCGATCGTTTCTTTGGTGAAAAAAGTTTTGAAGTAGACGATTTGCTTCGGATTAGTAATGATGGAAGAGGGATGGTGCATGTGTTACGCGTAACGGATATGCAAGACAGGCCCAAGTTGTTTTCAACTTTCATGTTGCAATTGCTGGCCGAGTTATATGCTACCCTACCGGAAGAGGGCGATTTAGATAAGCCCAAACTGGTAATGTTTATTGATGAAGCGCATTTGATTTTTAATGAAGCCAGCAGTGCTTTACTACAGCAATTAGAAACGGTTATTAAGTTGATTCGCTCCAAAGGGGTTGGTATTTTCTTCTGTACCCAAAACCCGCAGGATATTCCTGCTCCTATTTTGAGTCAGCTAGGATTAAAAATACAACATGCTTTGCGCGCATTTACGGCGGCAGACCGAAAAACCATTAAGCAGGCTGCAGAAAATTTTCCGATTACGGAGTTTTACAAAACGGATGAATTGTTAACACAACTGGGTATCGGGGAGGCCTTGGTAACCTTGCTGAATGAAAAGGGTATTCCTACACCATTGGTGCATACCATGCTCTGTTCTCCGCGAAGCAGAATGGATATTTTGTTGGATACCGAAATAGATCATTTGGTAGCTAATAGTAAGCTGGCTGCTAAATATGCCAAGGAGATAGACAGTGATAGCGCCTATGAAATGCTAACCCGAAAATTAGAGCAGGCTGCTGCCGAGGCGCCACCTGAAGCAGAAAAGCCCGCAGGCCGAACTGCCAAAGATCCTTCCTTCTTTGATAATCCGGTAGTGAAGCAGGTTGGAAGAACTGCTGCTAGTGTTATTACCAGAAGTTTACTCGGCGCATTGGGATTAACGGGTCGATCTAGAAGAAGATAAGCATTCCTGCTTCTACAAATTATTTGTTACGTTTTTTGCCGGTAATCGAACTTTTATGAAATCTGCATTGGCTGTTTTGTTGGTTGGATTATTGTCTGCGGCAAATGCGCAGGCACAAAAAATTACAGCCCATCGCCTGCATCAACTAACAAAGCAAGCGCATCCTGCTTTGTTGAGTACCCAACAGCTTATCATTGTGTGGCAAAGGCCGGGTGATTCTTTGCATCAGGCCTGGCTCACTGCTTGGGAAAGAAAAGGAACCCACTGGAAAAAAATTAAGCGTTCGGTTCGGGCTGCTGTGGGCAAAAATGGAATAGCGGCCACTGGCACTAAAATAGAAGGGGATGGGAAAACTCCCTCCGGTTGGTATAATTTAGGCCGCTTATTTAGTTACCTGTCTACCGTTTCCTCTTCTTTGCCAGTAACCCAGCTAACGGAAGCGGATAAATGGATAGACGATCCGGCTTCCCCAGCCTATAATCAATATGTTCGCGGAGAAACAACAGCAGCCTCCTATGAAAATTTACTTTTGAAGAGCGACGACTACAAATATTGCATGGTAATTGAATACAATACACAGCCCGTTGTTCCTGGAAAAGGCAGTGCGATTTTTTTTCATTTATCTAACCCAGAGATGGGGCCAACGGCTGGTTGTGTTGCCATTCCAGAAAAACACATGTTACCCCTTTTACAATGGATGCAGCCCAATCAGCAGCGGGTTATCTGGATAGTGAATGGTTCAGCTGATTTTAATAAATAGCAGCTGCTGTAAGTATTGTTACCACCAGTGAATGCGATTGTAATTATTGGTGGTAATGGTTTTGGGTAAATTTCTGGCCACTTCAATGGCTATTTGTCGGAAGTTTTCTGCCCGTATTTTTGATAGTTCGTATTCTCTTGCAGCATCTTCTCGGGCGTATTGCATCAATTGATTTTCGCGGGCAACCTGATCGTTGTATTGTTTTACTTTCAGCTCCCAGGCGGCTCTTTCATCGGCCGCAATTTTATCACTCATGCTTTTCAGCATCTCATTAACCTGTGGCATGCAGGCAGCTGCAGGATGAATAGACAGTAAGATATTGCTTGCAGTTTGCGCACCCGAGTAAGATTGATTTGCGGCCCACTCCCCTTTTGCACGGGTAAGTTTTTGATTGCATTCCGCATCAATTTTTTGCTTAAAATACACAGCCATTTTTGATTGGCAGCGGGTGTAGCAATCTTTTGAAACATCAGGAACTGCGGCAAGTTCGTAAATAGCTTGGTCGTATTTGCTTTGTGCGGCAAGTGAGGCAGCTTTCTGCTCAATCATGGCACATTTGGCAATATAGTAGTCCATAATTTTTTGCTTCCCTTCCTGCATAAATTTTTCAAGCTGTGCATTCTTAGTCGGGATGTTTTTAAATCCATCAATGAATGCTTTGTTTTCGTTGGTACCCACACCTTTTATAGTCATGTTAATAGAAGTGAAAGAAAGATTTTCTATTCCATCTCCGATATATAGGGTGATGTTCATGGTTTGTGCAATCATGGCGGGCGGACCAGCAACTACATCTTTAGTAAAAAGGCCAACATTCGCCGTAATTACAAATCGGGGTCTGTAAGCACTGCTACCCATAGCGTATTGTGTGGCGATGATGCTCAGTTTGTTTTCTAATATGGCTTTTGCTTCGGCGGGTATTTTTAATTCATCGGAAACATAGGTGTTTAGGGCGATACGGCCCAGGTCGTCGGATTGGGCGGTGGCCATTAAGGAGGCGGATAAACAGAGGGCAAGCAGAAAAGATTTCATGTGCTTATTTTTTCTTTTTAATTTTTTCTAGTTCCCGTAAATAGATAAAAACTTTTTTATCGGGTTCGTTTTCATCGGTAAACATGGATATAAGTTCGAGTGCATCAACATAGCCAATAGAAGATTCTTTTATCACTTCTGATATTTCACTTACGGAGCTCCCATTTTTTTTAGAAGTAGTGGCGGTGGTGGTAACAATCGATTCAACGGATACATATGAGCCATTCAAAAACTGATTCACCTGTGCTTTGGCTTTCACTTCGGCCACCCGGTTCATGGCGCTTTCGGAAGAGTAATTGCCGGGGCTCAATTTTACCAGGGATATCAGGTATTTGTTTTCGTAGTCGAGAAAAACTTTAACACCGGTAAAGGGTTCGCTTTTATACATGCGGGCAATAAAATTACTGAGCGCTATTTTTTCGGCATTATACGACTGACTAAAAGCGCTCACATAAAACGAGCAAGATATGATCAGTATCAGGAGAAATTTTTTCATATTGCCATTATAATTTTCACTCCGCGAAATCCGGTTGTATTAGGCGAGTTATTTATTTTTCACCCAGTACCAGTATGCCTTCTCCGAGGCCGCGGGTCATCAATTTTGCAGTAATATTAAAGGGGGCTGCTTTCAGGTATTTTTGTAGTCCTCTCAGAAAATCCCGTGCATCCATCGCATCCCCTGATTCGTTGAAAAGTGGTATGCGCACCTGCTCATATAAAATATACGACTCCGAATTGTCGGTGGTGTTGAAGTTGCCTTTTACGGTATTGTTTTTCATCCAGCCGGCTATGTATTCATTCAACTCTTTACCATTATATTCTTCTTCCAGGTCTTTGCCCCAGTTTTTCCAGGTTTTGATTTTTACAACTACTTCCCTACCGTTCTTTTTCATGTCGTTGAAGTAATTATCTATTTGCGAGTTGAACAAAGAGAAATTATCTTTTACTGCTTTCAGGAGTAAGTCTGGAACAAATTTGTCGGAGGCTTTGCTATTGCCGGTGGAGGAGGCGATTCGTTTGCCAGTGTAGGCGTCGAATGCATCTAGGGTATAGCGGATGATATTTCCACCACCGGTGCTATTTACCTCCCACCAGAGTTGCAGAATAATGTCTGACTTGGCTCTTTTTTTAAGTTTGTCTAAGGGTGATTCACTTAGGTCGGATCCCGAGCTGCTGCTGCTGGTAACATTATCTTCGGCAGAAACCTGTTCTAGTTTTTTTAATTCCTGTTCGGCATCTTTTAATGTATACCCTTCGCTCAGCATAAAGGCACCGAGTTTGGCAATCACTTGTCCCAGTTCGGTATCTTCCTGAAAGGCTTGTTTGTAGTTGGGAATTTTTTTCTGTGTTCCCTGGTCGTTGTACTGCGTCATAAAAAAACGCTGATTACACCAGTTATCGCTGGGTACAATCATCAGCGTTGGTTTCTTAGGCTGCGCGATACAAGTGAGTGATGTAGCCATCATTACCAATAGAAATAAACTCCGATACTTGAATAATTGCATAAAAAATTATTAATATGAATCGACCAATAGGGAATAAAATAAATTATAGGCCGTATTTGGGGTGGTTTGAATGAAAGGGGGCCTTGATTCTTTTATTGAAAGGATTTTTGGGTTGTCTTTTAACCGGCTGAAGTTGATAGGGCGGCATACCCCATTTACCGGTGAAAATACCGGTATGATTTTCTGGAAAAACGGTAATAAGGTATTGAATAAAGGCAAAAAAATTACGAATAACCGAAATAAGGCGGATAATACCCGTACGGATAAATGGATTCATGGGATTTGGATATAAGCCAATCAGTGGCTGAAAAATTCAGATTCTGTTGGGGGAATAAAATTATTTGATTTCTTGGGTTGGAAGTATATTTTAACATTTTGTATACGAATGCAAATTTTCTATGTTTTCTTCCCTTTTTTGTATGAAATTGTAGGCGTTCAGCACCTGAATATATAAAATGTTTTTAATGAAAGTGAAAAGAAGATTTGGTTTTTTTGTGATGGGAGTTATCGGATGTTTATTGCTTTCCTGCGGATTCAAGGCGCGCAATGTGCTGATGGTGCCTAGGATGGATGAAACGGGGGTAACAAAATTGTATTACGATCGAGAGGGATATCTCTATCCGCCGGAGGCACATGTTACGCCCCATTATTTTTATTTATTGCATCAGCGGGGGGCTTTAAAGAATCAGGATAATCCGGAGTTTGCCACTATAGAATATGCGTTGCGGAAGAATGATTCGCTCAACAATGCATATATACGACAGCGATATAATGTGTTGGGTGCAGATTCAAGTGAGCGTTTTTTTATCCGATTGCAAAATGTGTTGCGAAGCAATGCGATTGACCGGGTGAATGAGATGTTGAAGAAGCGGTCGACCAACGAGCTGATTATTCTGATTCATGGATTTAATGATCCGGATCCGGATGCTTATTATTTTTCGTTGCGGAGATACATCAATGCCTACTTGCAACATCCGCCGGCCTATATAGAAGTATACTGGGATGGGTTAACTGCATTGGGTTCGGGAACTGCTGCTCCATTTATCTGGCAAAGGGCAAGGTTAAATTCAGCCAAAGTAGGTTTAGGGTTGCGGAGTTTGCTAGAGGGGGTTGATAAAAATGTGCGGGTAACTTTTTTAACGCATAGCTTAGGTGCCAGTGTTGCAGCCCATACCTTATTTAATCCAGATGTTTGGCCGCAGCAGTTTCAGGAGAAATTAGAAAAAAACTATCAATCTACTGAAATTCCTACACCGGCACAGTCCAATATACTTTTGGGTATGCTAGCGCCTGCGATTAGTGGAACAGAGATATTTGATGATATTCAACATACAGTTCCTGAAAGGGCTAAGCTGAATTTGAAAAGAGTAGTAGTGGGATTTGATCGATATGATTTTGCGGTAACCAAAGGAGGCTTGTTTCCCAAGATGTTTGGAAATACAGCCCTGGGTGCGGATGCCGGCGGAGAGGTAGAGAAAACCCGGCGGATTATTCAAGAGCGAATGCCCGAGGCTAAGTACGAGGCGGTTGATTTTTCATATAATTTGCCCGATTCGGTTCGGATTCGTTTAGATAAGAAATCCCTGAAAAAGTATCGACAATCGGAACATGCTATATTGTTTTACGAGAGTAATCCGCACTTTCCGATTTTCTTAGAGGCGTTGTTTGGAAAAATTTATCCCGATGCAGCTAACCTTCGGCCAGTTCAATAACCCGGTTCCAAACACTTGCATCTACCGGAATACCCAGTTGCCGGTTTTCATTTCTGTTCCGTAATGATTGTTCACCGGGATATAAAATCTCGGTAACTTCTTCTGCAGGAATGGCAGATTTAATTTGCTCAATCGTATCTTGAATAGCGTTTTTTACAAAATCCGAACTGTTTATTTGTAAGGGGTCAAATGCCATAAATACTTGACAGCAAGATGCACAACTGCCCTGCTCGAGTCGGTCGATTGCGGCGGTATGGTTGCCACCGGAAAGGAGGGTAGCCATCAGGTCTATCAGAATAGCCATGCCCGATCCTTTCCATAATCCTGTGGGTAAGATTCTCCTGCTTTCTTCAATTGATGCGGGATCGCAGGTGAGCGCTCCATTGTCAGTAAACCCCCCATTGTAGGGGAGTTGTTGATTGGCTAGGCGCTTCACTTGTAATTTCCCATAAGAGTATTGCGACATGGCCATATCCAGCACAATGTGTTGGCCATTTGCTGCCGGCACTGCCATAATAAAAGGATTATTGCCGATGGCACCGGAACGAGCACCCCAGGGAGGCATGCAGGTTTCGGTGTTGGTAAAGCAAATGGCAAGCAAACCCTTTTCTGCGGCCTGCCAACCATAGGTTCCTCCGCGCATCCAATGGGTGGTATTGCGCAAGCTAACCATGCCCATCCCATTTATTTTGGCTAAATCAGATGCCCGGTTCATAGCCAAAATAGCATTGGTAATGCCAGGCCCCATGTTACCGTCATATATTTCCCATGCTGCAAGGGAGGTTTGAAGTTGTGCTTTTCCTTGGGGGTTAATCCATCCTCGGTGCAGATAATCTACAAAGCGCTCTACCCGATTGAGTCCGTGCGAAAACACACCATCACAGCTCGATTCGGTATGAATGCGAGCACAAGTAGCGGCTGTGTTCTCGGGAAGTCCGGCTTTAATAAATGCCTTAAAAATGGTTTGCTCCATTTCCTCAAAAGGAATTCGTAACATGGGGTAGATTGTTTAGTTGAGTATGCTACTGCAAGTTGTGTGTTGCAGATATGATCAACAAAATAAGCGAATGAATTGGTTTTCTGCAAAACACCTCTTTGTTATTTCAAAGGCGTTTCCGGCTAATTGTTTTTTTCTTCCAGTAATCCAGAAATGCTATCCAGTAACTGAAAAGCGGTTTCGGCCATCAGATTACCTTTATTATCCAGCAGGGGATTGATTTCGGCCAATTCCAGGCAAACCACGGGTAGCGATGAACATAAATGGGTGAGTAAAACGGAAATTTCTCCAGGTATAAACCCAACCGGAACGGGGGTGCCGGTGCCATAAGAAACTTGTTCGCAATCCATACTATCTACATCAAAAGAAATATAAACTGCATCACAATGTTTTAATATGGATTTAGTTTGTTCAACGCATTGTTGAATCCCTTTTTCCCGAACCTGTGCTACCGTAAATACCGAGATTTTCTTTTCTGTAATTAAACTGGCTTCTGCTGATTCATAGTCACGAAGACCAAAATAGATAAGGTGTTCAGGCAATAGCTTCGCTCCGAGTGTGCCTATGTTTTTTAGTATTTCCCAGTGTTGTAGCGTTTCAGTTCCTGGTTCGTTTACTTTACAAGCCATATTGTTTTCGGAAAGTGCTGCTGCCACGGGCATGCCATGAATATTTCCTGAAGGGGAAGTAAAAGGAGAATGAAGGTCGGCATGTGCATCTATCCAGATAACCCCGATAGTTTTTTCGGGGAATGCAGCTTTAATGCCACTTACAGTTCCTAGAGCGGAAGAGTGATCACCTGATAGTACGATAGGGAAGTAGCTTTTTTGTAAAGAAACTTTTACAGAAGCGGCTACCCGTTCGCAGTGTTCGGCTACATGCTCAATTCTTTTGGCAAAAGTGTTGTTGTTTTTGTTATAAATGGTTTCATTGCGGGTAAGAACATCTATGTATTTATGCCGGTTAAAATAATCATTGCCTGAATTAATGGCAGCAATTTCCAATGCATCAATACCCAAATCGGAACCTCTTGTACCGGCTCCGATGTCGGAACGGTTTTTTATCAATTGGATGATCATGGTCAAAGGTACAACCGGCATTCTAAGTAAAGAAATGTCTGTGGTTAAATTCAGATCAACTTAATGGGAGGCGCTTTTTGTTTGGCTTGGCATTCAGATGCTGAGAGCTATTTTTCACAGTGCATTGATTGGCAGGAGGTTAGGGTTAGGGGCTGGTGCAGGGGGTATGGATCAACGGATTAAAATCCGTTGGTATGATATGGGGCGAGGCTACGCCTCTGTTTTGGGGGGATTTGAATTCGTTGGTGTGATATGAGGCGAGGCTGCGCCTCTTTTTTGGGTAATTACATCCAATTCAGCAGGTATTTTTTATAGGCTGCCCGCAAATCGGCAATGATTCTTTCTAATTGATGCACTTCTTCCCCAATGTTTTCATTGTCGGCTACCAGTCTAGTATCTACTCGGCCCGCATGAATTTTGGCTTCGTCGGTTGCTAGGTGATGATTTTGTAAAATGCGGTTTCGGAGTTCATCGATGTTCTTCCTTTGAATGAGAAACTGGTTTTGAAAATGTTCGGCTTCAGAGAGGGCTTCCTGGGAAGTGTTTTTATTAACCACTTCGCTCAATAGTTTTTCTAAAAACTGAATTTCCTGAAAGTAAAAATCCAACAGGTGTTGTAATTCTCTGGGTTTATTGGTTAGGTGGGAGGCGGCTGTGTAAGACATATACTTAGTTTTAAATGATTGAATAAAAGTTAACAACAAAGCTAAATAGGCGGGCAGCCAAAAAAAATGACATTTATCAGTAATGAGCTAATATGCAACAAATCACAAATCAAGTAACTTTACCCCTATTAAACTTACTTGTATGCACATACGACAGTTATTTGGGTTCTTTTTATTGATTGGCGCATTATCTGCTTGTATGCAAAAAAAGCCGGTAGAGGATGTGCCCGAGAAATTGAAAACAACCATGAAGCAGTTTTTAGAGCAATCTGCCCAAGGGAATACAACCGGCACGCAGTTTACGGTGGAAGAAGTGGCCTATTATGCTGGACAGGAATTTTATGAATGTGAATTCAAGGTTAGGATGAAGCGTTTGAGGGGGAGTGATACTACCGGACAGATGTTAGCACGGATCAAAAAAGATTATTCTTCGGTTATTAGAAAATATTAGCGCCGGTTGGATTGGTTATTTTTTATGGCCGGTGATTTCAGCTGAAAATAGAAGTCGATGGGTATTAGGTATCGTATTGGCAGATACCTGTATGCTTTTTCTTACCCATCCGGTAACGGATAGCTGGGTATAAAAGGCTACCCGGATGCTATCGGTTTGTCTGGGCAAAATGGGATGGTCGGGCCCTTTGGCCTGTAAGCAGCTACACCCCCCATTGACTGAAGTAATAAATAGGGGAGAATCTCCTGAGTTAGTGAAGGGGAAAAAGATCAAGGCAGTGTCGCCCATGGGAATTTTACCCAGATCCTTACTGATGCTTTTCCAGGTTATTTGGGCTGGTTTTTGGGTAGGTGCAATTTCGGCGGGTTGCTTGGGGGAATTACACCCTATAAAGCCATGAAATACAATACATAAGTATGATATTGGCCCCCATTTTTTCATAAAGATGATTTATGTATGCAATACTATTGTTTTATTCGAAAGGCTGGAAATTGTTTAATATTTATCACCTATTATAAAAATGTTTAATTAAAAATCAATAACTTATAAATTAAAATAAAAAATATTTATATCTACTAGCACGTCATGTTAATATTTCATTAAATTAGTGGCTTATTCTTAATAAACTAACTGCTATGCCATTAAAAAACCAACTGTTTTTGCGGAGTGCTATGCTCTCGCTTGTTTTCCTTCTCTGCAGTATCGGTGTTTTCGCACAGAAAGCCGTTATAGGAAAAGTCACAAACAATTCAACAGGTCAGCCACTTGCAGGGGCTACTGTTGCTATTAAAGGTACTACAGCCGTAACGGTTACGGGTAATGACGGTACTTTTTCCATCAATGCGCCGGCCAATGCAACCCTCTTGGTTACATCCATTGGGTTCGAAACTATTGAGCGGGCGGTAGGTGGAAAAACAGAGTTTACTTTTTCTTTAAGTGAAGCCACCAACCAGCTGAATGAAGTACTGGTTACCGGTTACTCTGCTCAACGTAAGAAAGACATTACCGGATCTGTATCCGTAGTAAACGTAAAAGATTTGAAAGCGGTTCCTGCCGGTAGTCCTGAACAAATGTTACAGGGTCGTGCTTCAGGGTTGAACGTAATCACTTCTGGTCAGCCCGGTTCTGGTAGCAATATTCGTATTCGTGGTATCACAAACTTCGGAAATGTGGATCCATTGGTTATTGTGGATGGGGTTCAGGGAAGTTTATCAAACCTGAATGCCGCTGAAATTGAATCTATTCAAGTTTTGAAAGATGCCGGTGCCGCCTCAATATATGGTGTGCGCGGATCGAATGGGGTAATTGTGGTAACTACTAAAAGAGGTCGTTCTGGCCGTGCAGTGGTTACTTACGAAGCATACATCGGTAAGCAAAAGCCGGCTTCTGGTAATCCATTTAATTTGCTCGACACAAAAGGCATGGCTGACTTAACTTGGTTAGCATTAAAAAATTCCGGACAGCCTACTAACCATCCTCAGTATGGTAGTGGCGCTACCCCAGTTATTCCTGATTATATATTAAATGGAGGTGCTGCCGGTATTGTAGGTACTATTTCTGCTGCCGACCTCGCAAAATATAATGTATCTGATTTCAGCAAACCTATCTATCAAATTGTAGCTGCCAATAAGCAAGGTACGAACTGGTTCAAAGAAATCTTTGCTCCAGCCGGTATTCAAAGTCATACCGTAACCGCCAGCGGTGGTAATGATAAAAATACCTACCTCTTATCGATGAACTATTTTAATCAGCAAGGTACTTTGATGGGTACTTATCTGAAGCGCTATTCGGTTCGTGCGAATACTACCTATAATATTACTAAGAATATTCGCTTGGGAGAAAACCTATATATTTTCAATCGTGATAATCCGCAAATTGGCAACCAGAGTGAAGGAAACGCTATTTCGATGGCTTATCGTGAGCAACCTATCATTCCAGTATATGACGTGAATGGTGGATTTGCCGGTACCGCTGCCAAGGGCTTGGGTAATGCGCAGAATCCGGTGGCTAACCAAAAGCGTACTTTTGATAACAAAGGAAATTCCTGGGATATTCAGGGTAATGTGTTTGCAGAAGTTGACTTCTTAAAGCACTTTACTGCAAGAACTGCATTTGGTGGTACCATGAGTAACTTCTACTATTACTACTATGGATACAGAACCTACGAGAATGCTGAAAACAATGGGTCTAACTCATTTAGTGAAAATGCTGGTTATAATCGTCAGTGGACCTGGACCAACACTGTGAAGTATAGCAATATTTTCAAAGAAAAACATGCAGTAACTGCATTAGCTGGTATCGAAGCCGTTGAAGCGTATGGCAGAGGTGTTGGTGGTGGAGCATTAGGCTATTTTACAGATAATCCTGGTTTCCGTGTATTGAACACTGGATCATCTGGATTTACCAACTACAGCTATGCATATCAAAATGCTTTGTATTCTCAGTTTGCGAAAGTTGATTATGCCTATGATGATAAATATTTGTTTAGCGCTACCATCAGAAGAGACGGATCTTCTCGTTTCGGTTCTGAAAAGCGCTATGGTATTTTCCCTTCATTTGCTGCAGCCTGGAGAATTTCTCGTGAAAAATTCATGAGCAATGTTAAATGGATTGATGACATGAAAATCCGTGGTAGTTGGGGTAAACTCGGTAACCAGGCAAACGTAGATCCTTCCAACGCCTTCAGTCAGTTTGGGGGTAGTCCGGGTGGATCATACTATGATATCAACGGTTCCAGCACTTCTTCAGTACAAGGGTTTAATGCATCCAGAATAGGTAACCCAAAAACAGGTTGGGAAGAAAATATCTTAACCAACTTTGGTGTAGACGCCTTGTTGTTTAAGAATAAATTAGATGTAAGTATCGAGTACTATAAGAAAACCATTAACGGTCTGTTGTTTACCGATCAAGCGCCTGCAACTGTTGGTGGAGCTGCTTTGCCTTCTGTAAACATTGGAGATATTCAGAATACTGGTTTTGATGCCTCGGTAACTTATCGCGGGGTTGCTAACAAAGATTTGAAATATGATGTAGGGGTTATTTTCACCACTTACAAAAGCTTAATCAATAACATTCCTGGTAATTACTTTACTGCAGGCGGATCTAGAATTGGAGATTTTGTTAGAAACCAAGTGGGTAGCCCTATTGGTTCTTTCTACGGATACGAAGTAACAGGTATTTTCCAGGATGCAGCGGATGTGTCTAAATCAGCTACACAAGACGGAGCTAAGGCTGGAAGATTTAAATATCGTGATGCCAATGGCGATAAAAACATCAGCGATGCCGACCGTGTAATCTTTGGTAATCCAAATCCCAAATTCACGTTAGGCTTAAACCTGGGTGCTTCCTATAAGAATTTTGATTTCTCTACTTTCTTTTATGGTTCATTCGGAAACGATGTAATCAACTATGTTAGATACTGGACTGATTTCTATCCTTCTTTCCAGGGTGTTAAGAGCATCAATGCTTTGAACAATTCATGGTTGCCTACCAGAACTGCTACGAACGTTCCTATTGCTGAAAATGATGCCAGCTTTAGTACGAATCAGGTTCCTAACTCTTACTATAGAGAAGATGGTAGCTATTTTAGATGTAAATCGATGATTTTAGGATATACCATGCCAACTGCTACTTTGAAGAAGTTTGGCATCGAGAAGTTGCGCTTGTATGTTCAGGCAGCTAACTTGTTTACCATTACCAAATACACAGGTCTGGATCCCGAATTGTCTGGTTCTAATGCCGCCTTTGGTATTGATTATGGTAACTATCCCAACAATCAGCGGAATTTAAACATTGGCGTTAACGTAACTTTCTAAACAGAGCCATCTCATCAAGTTAAAAAATTACAATATGAAACAATCAAAATTGAGAATTATTCTGGCAGGAGTTACAGCAGTTATCGTGCTGGCAGTTTCCTGTTCCAAGAGTTTTTTGGATAAAAACCCCATTGGTTCTTTGGACCAAAATACCCTCGCCAACAAGGCAGGGGTAGAGGGATTATTAATCGGTGCCTATTCATTGCTGGACGGCTTCGGTGGTGCCGGCGGTGGCTGGCAGAGTGCCGGATCTAACTGGGTATATGGCGGAGTTGCTTCCGATGATGCTTATAAAGGTTCCGACCCCGGTGACCAAGCAGATATCGTGCCCATTGAAACCTATGCACCTACTGCTTCTAACGGTTATTTTAACCAAAAATGGCAAGCCGTATATGATGGTATCCAGCGTTGCAATGATGTATTGCGCATCATGGCGGCAGCTACCGACATTACTGCAGCTGATAAACTGAAAATTGAAGGTCAAGCCCGTTATCTGCGCGCTCATTATCATATGGAAGCCAAGAAAATGTGGAACAATGTGCCTTTCGTTGATGAAAAAATCACCTATGCCGCTGGTAACTTCAATGTACCTAACACAGGAGATATCTGGCCTAATATTATTGCAGATTTAGATTACGCCATCACCAATTTACCTGCCACACAAAGTCAAGTGGGTCGTGTGAATTCATGGGCTGCCAAATGCTTAAAAGCGAAAGCGTTGATGTTTAAGCGTGATTATGCTGCTGCATTACCCATCTTAAAAGATGTAGTTGCCAACGGAGTTACTGCGGGTGGTAAGAAATACGATTTACAAGCTAATTTCTTCGACAACTTCAATGCAGAAACTAAAAACTCTGCTGAGGCGGTATTCTCATGTCAGCAATCCGTTAACGACAACTCAGGTGGTAGTAACGGTGGTTGGGGAGATGTGTTGAACTTCCCTTACAATGGCGGACCCGGCGGATGCTGCGGATTCTATCAGCCTTCTGTAAGCTTGGCCAACTCATTTAAAGTAGATGCCAACGGTCTTCCTTTATTGGATACTTGGAATAATTCAGATTTGAAAAACGACCAAGGTATTAACTCTACTGCAGCATATACGCCTGATGTTACTACACCAGTAGATCCTCGCATTGACTATACAATGGGTAGAAGAGGTATTCCTTATTTGGATTGGGGTACACACCCAGGTAACGACTGGATCCGCGATCAGAACAATGGCGGACCTTACTCACCTATTAAGAATGTTTACTTCCAGCGTCAAGCGGGTGCTTTAACCGATAATTCATTCTGGACTTCCGGTGTTACTGCCAACAACTACACTTTCATCCGCTTTGCCGACGTATTGTTGTGGACAGCTGAGTGTGAAGTGGAAGTTGGCTCACTGGCAAATGCTGTAACTTTGGTTAACCGAGTAAGAAGCCGTATGAAAGATAATCCTTCTAAGTGGGTGAAAGCTGCTGGTGGAGCAAACGCGGCCAACTACCAGATTGGATTATATACTGCCTTTGCTGATCAGGCTACCGGTCGTAAAGCTGTTCGCTTTGAAAGAAAGATTGAATTAGCTATGGAAGGACATCGTTTCTTCGACCTGGTTCGCTATGGTACAGCTGATGTAGATCTGAATGCCTACATCGCAAGAGAAAAGTCAAAGAGATCTTACTTAACCAATGCAACTTTTACCAAGGGTAAAAATGAGTACTTCCCCATCCCTCAGAGTCAAATCGATTTGAGCAAGGGAGCACTGAAGCAGAACCCTGGTTTCTAATTAATTTCACTAAGATTTATGGAAAGAGGCCGTGTAATACATGGCCTCTTTCTTATTTTTATGGATATTGTGCTGCTATGCTACTCGCTCGAAAATACACATGGTTTGAAACAGATTATTCTGGTATAATTTTTCGCTTTTGCTATGGGCTACTGCTCTGCTTTCTGATAGCTTCCTGCAGTAAACCCACTTTATTTGAAGCCATCCCTTCGGCTCAATCAGGTATTCATTTTGCCAACATTATTAATGAAACGGATTCTATCAACGTACTCGATTTTGAAAACGTATATAATGGCGGTGGCATTGGGGTGGGGGATTTTAACAATGATGGCTTGCAAGACCTCTATTTTTCTGGTAACCTGGTTTCTAATAAACTCTATATAAACAAAGGCAATTTTTCCTTTGCCGATATTACTGCTTCAGCAGGTGTAGGTGGAGAGGGTAAATGGTGCCGGGGCGTTTCTGTAATTGATATTAACAACGATGGCCGCCAGGATATTTATGTTTGTGCAACCCTGTTAAAAGATTCAGTTAAGCGCGAGCATTTATTATATGTGAATCAGGGACTGGATAAATCGGGCAATCCATATTTTATTAATCAAGCAAAAGAATATGGACTGGGATTAACCAGTCATGGAACCATGGCCGCTTTCTTCGATTACGATAATGATGGCGACTTGGATGTATATATTGCCAACAATGAAATTGTAAAAAATGATTTTCCGAATCGTTTTCGGCCGGTTTTGAAAGATGGCTCCCATCCGAATACCGATCAATTATTGAGAAACGATTATAGCCAAGCGCTCCATCATCCAGTTTTTACAAATGTATCTAGAGAGGCAGGTATTTTGGTAGAAGGTTATGCCCATGCCGTTAGCATTGCCGATTTTAACCGGGATGGCTGGAAAGATATTTATGTGAGCAACGATTATTTATCGAGTGACTTGCTTTGGATTAATAATCATAACGGAACCTTTACCGATCAGCTGGCGGTTTATTTTAAGCACAGTTCTGCCAATGCAATGGGAAATGATGTGATTGATATGAATAATGATGGGCTAAGTGATGTGATTGCACTCGATATGAATCCGGAAGATAATTATCGAAAAAAAATGATGTTGAACCCCAATAGCTATCAAACCTATCAGAATTTAGAGTACTTTAATTATCATTTCCAATATGTTCGCAATACGCTTCAAATTAATCAGGGACCCACTGTTTTAGAAAAAGATACCATTGGTGCCCCTATATTTAGTGATGTTGCTTTTTATTCAGGCGTTGCAGAAACCGACTGGAGTTGGACGCCCCTGGTAGCAGATTATGATAACGATGGCAACCGGGATATCATCATCACCAATGGATTCCCGAAAGATGTTACGGATCACGATTTTGTGGCTTTCAGAAACACCTCCTATTCCGTCGCTACCAAAAAGCAATTACTCTCGCAGATTCCGGAAGTAAAGATTCATAACTATGCCTATAAGAATCAAGGAAATTTGCAATTCAGCAACTCAACCGATGCTTGGGGACTTACCAAGCCTAGTTTTTCTAATGGTGCCGTATATGCCGATTTAGACAATGATGGCGATTTAGACATGGTGGTAAACAATATCAACGATGAAGCTGGAGTATATAAAAATACCTTACGCGAGAAAAAGTCGGAATCGGCTAACTATTTACAAATAGAACTGAAAGGAGATTCCCTTAACCAACAGGGATTCGGAACCTGGATTGAATTATATGTGGCTGGTGGAAATCGACTGAGCTTAGAAAATAGTCCCTACAGAGGATATCTCTCAACCGTAGATCCGGTGGCACATTTTGGTTTGGGGAAGGCTAACCTGTTAGATTCGGTGGTAGTTCGTTGGCAAAATGGGGTTCAGCAAACCATCAAACAAGTGCAGGCCAATCAGCGTTTGGTGATTAAAAAATCCGCTGCCCAACCTGTTCCACTTCAAGTGCAACCGCTGTTAGCCACGCAGGCTCTGTTTAGAAATATTACACAGCAAGCTGCTTTGGGATATAAGCAGGATGAAAAGGATTTTATAGACTTCAACATTCAAAAATTAATTCCGCATAAATTTTCAGAATACGGCCCGGCATTGGCAGTGGGTGATTTAGATGGCAATGGTTTGGAAGATTTGGTAATGGGGGGATCCTTCTCATTTAGTGCACAAGTTTTTTATCAGCAGAAAGATGGCCGCTATACACAAAAGCCATTAATTGCGAATGCCAATATTAACACCAAACGTTGGGAAGATGAGGGAATGATTTTGTTTGATGCAGATGGGGATGGGGACTTAGACCTATATATTGCTAGTGGCGGCTATGAGAATGAGCGTAACACACCAGTCTATCAAGATAAGTTGTATGTAAATGACGGGAAGGGAAACTTTTCTGTTCATCCCAACGCACTCCCTAAAGAGTTTACCAGTAAAATGTGTGTGCGGGCTTTTGATTACGACAAAGATGGTGACTTAGATTTATTGATTACCGGAAGGGTGGATCCCTGGAATTATCCGAAGCCGGTATCAACTTTCTTATATCGAAATGATTCTAAAGATACCACCCTACGCTTTACAGATGTAACGGCTGCTGTAGCTCCTGCCTTGCAAAATATTGGAATGGTATGTGATGCACTATGTAGTGATTTTGATGGGGATGGATGGACCGATCTGGTATTGGCTGGTGAATGGATGGCCCCAACATTTTTCAGGAATCAGCAAGGTAAATTAGTGCCCTATAATCTTGGTACCTCAGTTAATGAAAAAACCGGCTGGTGGAATTCTATTGCTGCCGGCGATTTTGATAAAGATGGCGATATAGATTATGTGATGGGTAATATGGGAAAGAATAGTTTTTATCGGGCCGACGCGCAACATCCCGCAAGGATACTCGGCGGGGATTTTGATAAGAACGGAAGCTATGATGCCATCCCCTCGTTATATCTGCCGGATACAAAGGGAAGAAAGAAAGAGTTTCCTGCACAAAGTAGAGACGATTTGGTGAAGCAAATCATCAGCATGCGTAGCCGCTTTCAGAATTACAAGGGATATGCAGTTGCGGGCATAGAAGAAGTATTGTCGCCCGAACAGAAAAAAATGGCCATTCAATTACAGGCTACCGAATTTTCATCTGTTTGGCTGAAAAATAATGGGAAAGGGGGTTTTGAAATGATTGCATTACCTCGCGAAGCACAATTTTCTACCATGAATGGAATGGTGGTGGATGACTTTACCGGCGATGGCAATTTGGATATTGCTATTAATGGCAATGATTATGGAACTGAAGTTAGTGTAGGACGATACGATGCATTAAACGGATTGGTTTTGCAGGGAGATGGAAAAGGAAACTTTGTACCCCTCTCTATTTTGAAAAGCGGGATTTTTTTACCTGGCAACGGAAAAGCATTGGTACAAATAGCCGGAGCAAGTGGGCATACTCAATTAGCCGCCAGTGAAAACCGTGGCCCCCTTCGGCTATTTGAACTGAAGGAATCACGAACTTTGGTTTCTGTTTTACCAAAAGATATAAGTGCCACCTTTTACTGGAAAGATGGGAGCAAGAGTAAGTGCGAATTGTATTATGGAACCTCTTTTCAATCTCAATCGGGCAGACATTTGTTGGTAAACAATCGCGTAGAAAAAATTGAAATCATACAGTTATCCGGCGAAAAAAGAATCGTAAACTTACCACATAAATAATGCGGGCATGCAAAAAAAATTATTTAGTAAGGCCATTGCAATCGCTTGCTTGTTGGCGATGGTAGGATGTAATTCAAAGTCTACACAGCAACTTTCAGCAGTAGATGTATTATTGGAGAATGAGGATCAGTTAACGCAGGTAATCATCTATGATGTGTTTACGCCTCCGGTAAGTAGTCGGATTTATGTATATGCGTCTTTAGCTTCGTATGAGGCTATTCGATATTCAAATCCCGCAACTAAATCTATTACAGAAAAATTACATGGATTTGCGCCGATGCCTCAACCGGAGGCAGGAAAAAAATATGATTATACACTGGCCGCTACCAAAGCGTTTTTTACTTCGGTTCGTAAAATGGTTTTTTCCGTGGATTCATTAACGAAGTATGAGAATTCGGTGTATGAAACATATAAACAACAATTAGATAAAGAAACCTACGAGCGATCTGTTGCATTTGGTGAAGCCGTGGGGAAGCAGGTATTGGCCAGGGCTATGACGGATGGCTATATCAAGTCGAGAGGAAAGCCTAAATACCTGGGCTCCAATGACCCTGGCAAATGGCGCCCAACTCCGCCAGATTATTTAGATGGGGTTGAGTGGTGTTGGAATACGATGAAGCCATTGGTATTAGATTCGGCATCACAATGCAAGCCAGTTCCGCCACCTGTGTATAGCACTGATACAACTAGTATGTTTTTCCGAGAGGCAAAAGAAGTATATACCATCGGAAAAAATTTAACAGAAGAGCAAAGAACCATCGCCCGTTATTGGGACGACAATCCTTTTGTGATTGAGCATTCCGGACATATGATGTTTGGCAATAAAAAAATTACGCCTGGCGGTCACTGGATGGGAATTGCGGCAATTGCTGCTAAACAAAGTAAGGTTGATGCGGTAGCAACGGCACGTGGATTTGCATTGACTGCGGTGGCATTGTACGATGCTTTTATCGCCTGCTGGGATGAAAAATACAGAAGTTCGGTAGTGCGCCCGGTTACAGTGATTAATGAACTGATTGATAGAAACTGGGTTGCCTTTTTACAAACTCCGCCCTTCCCGGAATATACCAGTGGTCATAGCACGATTACTGCATCTGCTGCAACCGTATTGGCTGAATTATATGGAAAAAACTATGCGTTTTTAGATACCAGCGATCTGGCCTACATTGGCATGCAACGAAATTTTACATCGTTTGAAGCAGCCGCTGAAGAAGCTTCCATCAGCAGGGTGTATGGAGGAATCCATTACAGAAACAGTGTAAATCAGGGGGCAGCTGCCGGGAAAAAAGTAGGGCAGCTGATTGTTGATCGGGTAATTAAATAGCGAATTGACCTATAGTTCTTCCTCAGCTTTGGAGATTTGCTTAACCCCTTATTTCTCTGTTGCCAACCGGATTCATTTATCTTTAATCAATTAATTACTGGTTGGAATTCAAACGTGGGTTGCAGGCACTACATGAAAAAAATCATCTCTGGAATTTTACTAAGTATTTGCCTATTTAATTCAGGCATTGCTCAGGTATGTTCCGGCAGTTTAGGAGATCCCATATTAAAAGTAACATTCGGTTCGGATGCAACCCCCAAGGGTCCCTTGCGTGCGGGTATTACCAATTTAATTTACACGGGTAGTGGTTGCCCAAATGATGGGCAGTATGCCATTACCAATATGTCGTTCGGCTGCTGGGGTAATAGCTGGCATTTAATGGTGGGAGACCATACGGGAGATGTGGGTGGTAGATTTATGATTGTAAATGCTTCTCCTGATCCGAATACTTTTTATGTGGATACCATTCAGGGACTTTGTGGCGGAGTAACCTATGAGATGGCCGTTTTTATTGCCAATATATTGCGTTCCTCCAGTTGTGGTGGAAAGGGGGTTATGCCCAACCTAACTTTTACCATCGAAAATTTAACTGGTACGGTATTGCATAGTTATCAAACAGGGGATATACCGGTAGAAAATCAGAAAGTTTGGAAAAAATTTGGCACATTATTTCAGGCGCCAGCAGGTGTGGGAAAGCTGATTTTACGCATCGTAAATAATGCACCCGGTGGAATTAATTGTGGCAATGATTTCGCATTAGATGATATTACTTTTAGGGCATGTGGCCCCATCATATCCGCGCAAATTGATGGCAGGCAGGTTGCCGAATTAGATGTTTGTGAAAATGTGCAGCAACCGATTTTATTTTCTGCCCAACTTCCTACTTCATTTGTTCAGCCCAGGATTCAGTGGCAACTAAGTTTGGATACCGGTAAAACATTTACTGATATTCCCGGAGAGCAATCAACCAACTTTCTACGAAAAAATACATTCGGGGGTAGTTATCAATACCGGGCCATGGTTTACGAAGCTGCCAATGCTGCTTCACCGGCTTGTCGATTCTCATCTAATATCACCATTGTAAATATCAATCCAATGCCTGTTCAAACGGCGCCTACCAAATTTTTTGGTTGTGCTGGTTCGGATTTTTATTTGCAATCAGTAGAAGGCACTGGCCTCAGCTATCAATGGCAAGGACCGAATGGGTTTACTGCTTCGGTAAAAGATCCGATTATTAAAAATATTACCTATGCAGATTCGGGATTGTACCAGGTGCGTATTATTACCGATCGAGCCTGCGAGCGAACGGATAGTTTTTATATTCGAGTTTACCCTGGCACCTATTTAGCAGCGGACGCAGGCGGAACGATTTGTGAAGGAGAAGCACTTGCATTACGCGCCCAAGGGGAAGGACAGTTCAGGTGGAGGCCCGCTACAGGTTTGTCTGATAGCACGTTACCTAATCCATTCGCCCAGCCGATTATAACCACGAATTATCAAGTAATACTCACCAATCGGTATGGTTGTAAAGATTCTGCCGAAGTAGTGGTGCGGGTGAACCCAAAACTAGGGGTAGGTGCCGGACCCGACAGGGGAATGTTCGAGGGCGACACATTGATATTACAAGGTTCGGTGACTGGTGATCCGCTCGATTTTTATTGGCTGCCCAATCAATGGATGAATGATGCAAAACTATTAAAGCCGATTGTTAGTCCTACCGATAATATTCGGTACACCCTGTATGCCACTTCTAAATTGGGCTGTCCGGTTCAACAGGATGATGTACAGATTAGCGTGTATAAAAAATTGCGTGTTCCCAATTCATTTTCACCTAATGGCGATGGGATCCATGATCGTTGGGTGATTGAAAATGGGAATACCTATCCCAACGGAACCGTGTCTGTTTTTAGCAGGAACGGCCGTTTGGTATATACTGCAAAAGCTACTGCGGTTAACTGGGATGGAACCTTGCAACAAAAGAATCTGCCCGTAGGAACCTATTATTATGTAATTGATTTGGGGATCAATCGACCTCCAGTTTCGGGTTGGATTTGGTTGGTAAGATAAGGATACTGCTATCTATAAACCCGAACATAATCTACTTCATATTGCGCTGAAGTGAATTGAGGGTCTACGGCACCACCAAATGTGCCGCCCATTGCCATATTAAGAATCACAAAAAACTTTTGATTAAATGGCATGGTAGTGGTGCTATTGCCTGTGCTAAAAAGCGGGGTGCCATCATACAAAAACTGAATTAGATCGGGTGACCAAATAGCAGTATAGGTATGAAATTCTGTGGCCACATTGCTTTTTAATGAAGAGGAGGATACGGCTTGTCCGCCTGAACGTCCTGGATAATGGAGGGCAACATATATTTTATTAAGATCATTGCCTTTATGTTCCATGATATCAATTTCTCCGCAGGCAGGCCATCCTGCGCTGGTAATATTATCTCCTAACATCCAAAAAGCAGGCCAGGTTCCAGCATCCGCCGGTAGTTTAGCCCGACACTCAATTTTGCCATATTGAAAAGAGAATTTTCCTTTAGAAAGTAATCTTGCAGAAGTATAGGGACTACCACTAAAAGATTCTCTTTTGGCAATTATTTTAAGCGTACCGTTGGAAACAGCGGCATTATCGGTTCGATTGGTGTAATATTGAAGTTCACTGTTACCCCACCCTCCTGCTCCAATGTCGTACCCCCACTTGGTGGCATCAGGAGCTCCGCTTCCATCAAATTCATCTGACCAGAAGAGAGTAAGTTTTAAGAATACAACAATATCTGTTCCTGTTGCAATGGTTTGGTTGCCTGCACCTTTAGCGGTAACGTTCACCTGGTATAATCCGGTTTTGCTATACTTATAAATAAGACTTCCGGAGGTGGATGTTTGCGTAACCCCATTGCCCAAATCAAACTCGTAACTCACAGCATTTTTTGCGCTGGCTACAAAAGATACATTGCCACTACTGTCTGTAGCAACGGTAGCAGATAAAGTAAGATTTTCTGGAGCGGGGCTTACAGGGGTTGAGTCTCCTTTAGAGCAGGCTGCTAATCCTACCAAACATCCGATTGAAAAAAGAAGCTGAAAAAGCAGTTTTTGCATGTGTAAAAGAGTTAAAAGCCAAAAAAAATAAAATTACTAAAAAACGCGTTAGTATAGCATAAAAGCATTTACCTTTTGTGATAGTTTAATGAGGGACTTACTGCTAAAATTCCTTGGCTATTAAGGAAATCTGGGGTAGAGGCTAAGCGGTTATTGCAAATCTGTTGAATATTATAAAATCGCAACAAAAGTTACCCTAAGTAATTGGCTTATGTGACCATTAGATAATAGTATTGTTCCATTCTTATTTTATTATTTCTATTCTTTTGATCTATGAAAAAAATCTGTGTGTTGTTAGTGGCGGTTCTTACCGGTTTGGGAGTTGTAGCTCAGGAGTCTACAGAAAAAAAGGAATCGGAAGCATGGCATCCCTATCATCGGATTAGTATACTAATGGCGAATGGGCATATTCCTGCCATGAATGCTTCAGCCGGGGCTTTTAAAAATACGATTGTACCGGTTTGGGGGTTTTATTATGATTATTGGTTTCATCCCCGTTGGGCCGTGGGCTTACATAATGATTTAATTATTCAGCAATTTAAAGTGGCAAAAGAAGAGGGCGGTGCTGTTGTAGAAAGGGTTCGCCCGTTCAGTACTTCCGTTACGGCCTTATATAAAGCAACGGAGCACCTAATTTTTACAGCCGGATTCGGACAGGAATGGGAGAAAAGTGAGCATTTGCGATTGTATGATTTGGGAGTTGAATATGGATGGGAATTGCCCAAGGATTGGGAACTAAGCATCAACGGAAAATTTGAGAAAAAACTTACGGTATATAGTACCTGGTTATTTGGTATTGGCATCAGCAAAAAAATTGTTGGCCGAAGCGCTGCCTCAGTTCAAAAGAAGAATTGAACAAATTATTCCTATGGAAAAGAACGAAACTAATTCACTGCAAGAGCAGACTGTAAAAAATCAAACTACCCTAGAGACTACTTTATATGCATTGGAACGCACGCAGCTCGCGTGGATTAGAACAACGCTCGCATTATTGGGAAGTGGCATCGCTTTAGACAAAGGAATGGAATATATTCATCAGACAAGGGTTTTATCGGGCACAGCATTGTTTGAAAATGCACATATCATTGGCATCGTATTATCTTGCTTTTCTACGCTGTTACTTTTTTTGAGCACCTTGTTCAGCTACCATAGATTAGCCCGCCTGGCTGATCAGTTGGGTAATGGACGAAAAGCAATTTTTCCGGTAATTGCAACAGCGTGCCTTGTTATTGTTTTGGGCGCTACCATTTCTATTCTCCTGCTGGTTAGCTAATTTTTCTGATTATCTCCAACGTTTTGACTGTAAATTGCAAAGATGCCAGCTTATTTAACACTTACAGAGTGGCAATGGATAATTGCCTTATTGGGTGCTTTTATTATTGGGATGGGTAAAGCAGGCCTGAAAGGGTTAGATATGCTAAGTGTTACTCTGATGGCTATGGTTTTTGGCGGCAAGGGTTCAACTGGTGTGGTATTACCCCTTTTATGTGTGGCAGATATTGCTGCGGTTATCTATTATAAGCGCCATGTTAAATGGAAATATTTTTTTCGACTGATTCCTTGGATGGTGGTGGGTATTTTGGTGGGTGTATGGGTTGGCAACCGTTTAGATGAAGTGCTGTTTCGAAAAATAATGGCTATTATTATTCTGGTTACCGTACTGATGGTATTGCTGATAGAGTTTAGGTTAAAGCAAGCTATACCAGACAATCGTTTATTTGCAGCATCTACTGGTTTGTTAGCAGGATTTACCACTATGATTGGAAATTTGGCAGGGGCGTTCGCTAATGTTTATTTTTTGGCGATGCAGGCTCCGAAGAATGATTTTATAGGTACCACCGCGTGGATTTTTTTATGTATTAACCTGTTCAAATTTCCCTTTCAGGTTTGGGTTTGGAAGAACATCCATCTCAACACCCTAAGTACCGATCTGCTATTACTTCCCATATTGGCAGGGGGTTTTGCAGTTGGTATTAAGCTGATTGGGTTGTTAGATGAGCGGCTTTTTCGTAAGGTGGTGATTGTGCTTACTGTAGTGGGTGGGTTAGTGATGTTGGCGAGAAATTAGGTATAAACACGTAAAAATCAATTTATTATAAAATTTTTCCGAAATTGTGTCCTAGGCGATTTTTCGTCCCGATGAGGAATTGCCGGAAACAACTTTTAAACAACTTTTGGAAAGTTCAGAACTTTCCAAAAGTGTCCCCCCTATTTTTCGCACAAATACCCCCCCTCAATGAAAAAATTCCTAAAGTATACCGGTATTTTTATCCCAACCATTTTAGTAGGCATTCTCCTATTTGTAACTTTTATCTATTTCCGATCGGCCAGTATTGCTTCTAAAAACAGAAAGCTTATTGGCGTGGAAGCCCCGACCTTATATACGGGTGGGTTTACCTTTCGCGATTTAAATAAAAACGGGAAAGTGGATGTTTACGAAGATCGCCGTGCAACGGTTGAAGCCAGGGTAGATGATTTGCTAAGGCAAATGACACTGGAAGAAAAAGCCGGCTGCATGTTCATCACCATGGCAGGGATGAATTCTGACGGAGCTTTGCAAGAAACCCAATCTCCCTTTAATCCCATCTCTTATTTACTGGAATCAAATTCCACCCTGGTGCTCGCCAAAAAAATGAACCATGTAAATACCTTGCAATCTCCTTCACCGGAAGCTATGGTGAAATGGCAC
>Ga0114981_10000360_pt1 | contig 29540 bp, 25 predicted proteins | sample S_140806_MF_Meta_FD_87028 | JGI IMG/M metagenome (GOLD analysis project Ga0114981, IMG submission 87028) | Freshwater microbial communities from Lake Simoncouche, Canada to study carbon cycling - S_140806_MF_MetaG | ecosystem: Environmental > Aquatic > Freshwater > Lake | place: Lake...
CACCCCAGTCCGGTTTTTGGGGAGGGCAAAGGTACTAATTCTTTGAAATAAACAACATTCGGTTAAAATATTTTTCACCTAAAAATGGGCTGATTTGGCCGATTTGTTGTTTTGGGCCCATAAAATGAGTCGGACGGATCAAAAAAAGCACTTCTGGTCTTCGCGAAATAATCCACCCGGATAAGTTCTTACTTTTAGGCCATGCCGGCAAAAATACATGCAATCAGCTACTATCTACCTACCGCGGAATACACTAACGAAGACTTTTACTCAGAATTCCCGAACGCCAACAGGTCGAGTTTGGAGAAAATAGGTGTTTCAAGTCGGCGTAGAGTTGGCAAAGGGGAAACAGCTTCTGATATGGCCTATGCGGCCGCACTAAGGCTATTTGAAGAGCACAATATTGATCCTCAAACAATTGACTTTCTGATATTAGTCAATTTGGAGCCGGACTATTACACTCCACCGACTTCCTGTGTACTTCACGGCAGACTCAAATTAAAAAAACAATGCGGTGTATTCGAATACAATCATGGTTGCAGCGCATACGTTTATGGGTTAGGACTAGCTGAAGGTGTAATTCACAGTATGGGAGCAACTAATGTTCTTTTGCTTACCAGCTCTGTCCTAACGAATACATTTCACGAAAAGGATCGTAACTCAAAGTACATTTTCGGAGACGCCGCATCAGCAACATTAGTCACTTCTTCAAGTGAAAGTGGTTTGGGTCCTTACGTATACGGAACGAACGGTTCGGGATATGAAAAAATCATTGTAGAAGATGGTCATGCACGTAATCCGATAACAGAAACATCCTTTGAGGAAGATATTGATGAATACGGTAACATCTCCACTCAAGGCAATTTCAAAATGGATGGTGTAGGCGTTTTCCTGTTCTCCATACACAACGTGCCGAGCATGATCTCTGAATTGCTTGAGAAAAGCGGTCTCTCTAAGGATGATCCCGACTACTACGTATTTCACCAACCGAACCGATTTCTCAATGAAACTTTGCGAAAAAAAATTGGAGTTCCGCAAGAAAAATTTGTGCATGATTTCGAGCACACAGGAAATACAGTTCAGGCTACTATTCCCATTGCATTAAAACACCTGATGGACCAAGGCAAACTCAAACCGGGAACCACAGTTGTATTAGCAGGATTTGGAGTTGGATTGAGCTGGATTTCTACTGTAGCGCGCTTCTAAAAATTAATCAATTATATTTGTTCGAAACAAGGACGGCATGGATACGATCGAGGAATTTATCAGTAAAGTAGAACAGGAATTAGATGGAATTCCTAAAGGTTCACTGACTGCTCAATCGAATTATCGCGATATTCCTGAATGGAGTTCGATGCATGCCTTGATTATCATTGCGCTCGCAGAGACAGAGTATGATTTTTCTCTTACAGGTGAAGATTTGAGAAGTTGCCAAACTGTACAGCAACTTTATGATCTGATCAAAAGCCGTAAATCCTGATGGCGCAATTTTCCGTTAACGGAATGCATATACGCGGAATTGCAGCAGCCGTTCCTTCCGCAGTTGAAAGTAATTTCGATTACACTCGCATTTCTGAGCAAGAAAGGGCGATGCTTGTGAAGACTACAGGCATTTCCAATAGGCGAATTGCATCGGAAGGAATTACGACTGCAGATCTGTGTCAGGCATCAGCAGAAAAAATTATCAGCGAATTGAATTGGGACAGATCAGAAATAGATCTTTTGATTTTTGTCTCGCAGTCGCCTGATTATTTTCTTCCCGCGAGCTCCATTGTTTTGCAGGGAAAACTTGGACTTTCCAAAACAGTTGCAGCATTCGATATTAATCTCGGTTGCAGCGGTTATGTATATGGATTATCCGTTCTTGCCAGTATGATGGCTACAGGAGGGTTCCGAAAAGCGCTTTTGCTGGCAGGAGATATTTCCACCGTAGGAATCACCCCCAAGGACAAAAGCACATGGCCACTTTTTGGTGATGCCGGCACAGCCACAGCTATAGAGTATGACTCGCGCGCACAAAGTTTTTTCAATTTGCAAAGTGATGGCCAGGGATATGAGACGATCATTATTCCGGATGGAGGATTAAGAAATCCGATCAATGAAAAAACATTTGTTGAAGAAGAGCATGATCCGGGAGTGGTGCGTCATCGGCGGAACTTGTGGCTTAACGGAATGGACGTATTTAACTTCTCTGTTCGGGAAGCGCCACAAAATGTAACCGCGGTTATGAATAATGCCGGTGTGAGTGCAGAAGCTGTAGATTACTTCATCTTCCATCAAGCAAATAAACTGATGGTTGAGACGATTCGAAAGAAGTTAAAAATACCAACAGAGAAGGTCCCCTATTCTCTTGGTGATTTCGGCAATACCAGTTCTGCGTCAATACCGTTGACAATAGCCAGTCAATTGCAAAACGAATCGCATCAGCCGCATTCCTGGATATTTTCCGGTTTCGGTGTTGGACTCTCATGGGCTTCGGTATACTTGAAAACAGATCATATTGTTTGTCCTAACATTATCGAAATATGATTACACCTTTTCACCTCAACGGTAAAACCATACTCGTAACCGGAGCTTCATCGGGCATTGGACGTCAAGTTGCGATCAGCATCAGCAAAATGGGAGGCACTTGCATACTCACAGGAAGAAACGAAGATGCATTGAGACAAACTTTGGGACAACTTGAAGGTAATAATCACATGTGTCACGTTGCAGATCTCGTGGATTCAGAAAGTCGCAAGAACTTACTTCAAGCAATACCAATTGTGGATGGGTTGGCGCATTGTGCAGGAAATGTAAAAGCGTTCCCGATAAAATTCCTTGATCAGAAGAACATCGACGAGATGATGAAGTTAAACTTCGATGCTCCGGTCCTACTAGTTGCAGGATTGCTCAAGTGGAAGAAATTAAATTCCAATTCTTCACTGGTATTTCTATCGTCTATTTCCTCACACTATCCGTCTAAAGGCGGAGCCATGTACGGAGGATCAAAAGCTGCAATAGAGACATTTGTCAAGACCTTGGCTCAAGAAGTTGTTACGCAGGGAATACGCGCCAACAGCATTTCTCCCGGCATGGTTCGCACGCCACTTTATGATCGTGCAGAAGAAGCTGTATCCAAAGAACATATGGACAAGCATATGGAAGGATATCCGTTGGGAGTTGGCGAACCAGAAGATGTTGCCAATGCCGTTATCTACTTGCTTTCACCCGCATCACGTTGGGTTACTGGAATAAACATTATTTTGGACGGAGGATTTTTGGCCGGAGGTTAATATGCAAGTTACACTCGTTTCTATTGTTATTCCCGTTTACAAGAGCGCTATTACCCTTGAAGAACTTTTCGCGCAAATACGTACCACTCTTGAACAACGTATTGCCTTCGAAGTCATATTCGTGGATGATGGAAGCAGTGACAATTCGTGGGAGAAATTGGTACAGATAAAAAAAGCCAATCCTTCTCATGTTAAAGCAATAAAGTTCAATCGGAATTACGGCCAACACAACGCCATTGCATGTGGATTTAGCTTCGCAAAAGGAGAAGTTATTGTTACCATGGACGATGACCTTCAACATCCGCCATCGGAGATTATCAAGCTTCTTGACAAATACGAAGAAACCGGTGCTGAGCTTATTTACGGGCAATACATCAGCAAGCAGCACTCCACATTGCGCAATGCAGGAAGCACGGTATTGCAGACCGGAAGTGAAACAGGAGGAACTTCGTTCCGTTTACTTACAAAACCCCTCGCAGAAAAAGTCAGTGCACATTTGCAGCATGGGTTTCTTTTCATTGACGAAGTTGTGCGATGGTACACCAGTCAGGTTGCTTTTGTGAACGTTGAGCATCATCAAAGGCGTGCAGGTAAGTCGACATACACGGGTACGAAATTGGTACGCATGTATTTTAACATTCTGATCAACTATTCTGCAGTTCCCCTGAAAATAATGACGTGGTTCGGTCTGATTTCATCCGTATTCACCTTTCTATTGGGATTACGGTTTATCTACAACAAAGTTGTACATGGCTCCACTCCGGGGTTCACTGCCATCATTGTAACCGTATTATTTTCCACAAGCATTCTCATGTTGTGCATGGGAATTGTTGGACAGTATATGCACAAATTGTATCGCCTTCAGAATCGCCGTCCGAGCTATTCCATTGAACAATCGATTTGATTTTTGCTCTTGAAGGAAAATTCTAATCGGAGTACGTTTTGCAATTCCTCAGTATTCTAAAGTATCGAGAACCTCTTTGAAATAATCGGTGAGCCAATTGATCGTTTCCGGCTTCAGTTTATTACGATGATCTCCAGACTTCACCTGTCGCTTGTGCGAAGACGGGTCTTCCTTATTAACTTCAAAATCCGCTTCACTGACAATTTCTCCGGGGTTGCAGGAAAGCTTTACAAATTCAGCGATATCCTTCTCGAAGCGACGCGGCTCCGTAATCAGGTTTTCATACTTGAGAAAAAGAACATTCTCCGATTTCATCAATTTGATGTAATGCAAATACCTGCGAAGAAAATCAGGCGCAATCCATTTTACATATTCATCAATTCCCAAATTCTCTGACTTTTCTTTGAAAACGAAAAACTCAGGATTGAGCACAGGATGACTGTATTTTGTAGAGAAGAAATGAGATACGAGAACATCGCGCGGGTCCCGGAGAACCAATATAATTCTCGCTAACTGCGGACAAGGGATTTCCACCTCCCAGCGAATAGCACAGTGAAAAACGCCGGGAGCACAAAAAACTGACTTTCGTTGACTCTCTGATTGAATAAAGTAATCGCGCTTACTAATTCCTGTCCTAGCGAAATAAGAGCTGATATCTGCAACTTCATAACCGCGATTACGAAAAAAAGGAGTCAATCGAACAGATAATAAAGAAGATGCGGCTTTATGGACGGTCAGAAGAATAACCGGAGACAAATTCTGATTCCCTTTGAAAGTACCTTTCAATAAGCGCTGTTCAGTTTTGAAATAGAGCAGCTGCAAGAGCTTACCCTTGATCGAATACTTCAGCTTTTGAAGGAATGAAATCATTGGGTGTAAATATCGCACTAAATTCGGCGAAAGGCACTTATCTTCGAATCATGATCATTCAGGGCTACGGTGTAAAATTGATCCGCCTAAACCGGGAATACCTCGAACTCCTTCGCACAATGCGAAATTCAGAGTCCGTAAGGCAATACATGGAATACCGTGAAGAAATCACCCCTGAAATGCAGGAAGCCTGGTTTCAAAAAATTGATTCAGAGAAAGACGCCTATTTCATCATATTCCACAATGAAAAGCCTGTTGGAATGATAAACGGCTCTGACATTGATTGGGACAAAAAAGAAACCAGATCAGGAGGAATATTTATTTGGGAGGAAGAATTCCTAAAATCGGATCTTCCCTTGCGGGCATCGTTGCTATTGACCGACGTCTCGTTGCTATTAGGAATGGAGCGAACCTATGCAAAAATACTTCGGGAAAATGAGTCAGCCATTCGCTTCAATACATTATTAGGATATGAAATTCTCCCGGGACAGGAATTGAATCAGAATCAGGAATATGTGTTGGAGAAAGCGAATTATCTTCGAAAGACCAAGAAGGTACGCGAGATGCTCTTAAAGCTCTTTCCGGGCCCAATAGAAACTTTGATCACGGATCGGAACCATGTTGCTTCGCAGAATGCGATCCGCCGGTATGCCCATCTTGGGGAACTTGAAAAACAACAGTTGAAGCTTACGATACTGTAATGATGACAGAGAAGAGCACTTCTATTGAGGCACCTTGGTATTCGTATCAAGGTGGAGCTTACCATGGAACTATGCCTGCATATTATGACGGAACAGACTTCGAATGGTTAGAACGCGGGCGACACCTATTTCCAGAGCTATCAGCAGAAATCGGGAAGCTAATTACGGAGAATGAAAAACTGTTGGCGCCTTATTTTCACGAAGGTTTAATCACGAAAAAAGGATCATGGAAGGGTTTAAGTTTTATACTGTGGGACAAAATGTTTCCGGAAAATGGAGACAGATGCCCGAAAACGCTTGCCTTTCTCAAAAGCATTCCCGGATTAACATCCGCAAGTTTAAGTGTACTCGATCCGCAAGCAGACATACTTCCGCATTACGGAGATACCAATACAGTAATACGTGCTCATTTAGGATTACAAATTCCGGACATGCTTCCCAATTGCGGAATAGAAGTCAACGGAATACAACGATCATGGAAAGCCAGCGAGTGGATATTATTTTGCGATGCGCATCTGCACCGAGCCTGGAACAAAACAAACGCGCGTCGATACGTTTTGATTATTGACGTTCTTCATCCAGAATATTCGGCACAACGCAAAGAAATCTGCGACAACGTACGTTCGCTCCACTCGTTACAGCGTTTGGAAAAGAAACTTCCATTTGTGCTTCGGTTACCGGGTAAAATCCGTGGAATACTGCGGCGCGCGCTCAAATACGGTATTTTTGCGCAGTAGTTCCGATGAGTCAACCCGATCACATCCTCTTTCTTCATATTCCGAAAACAGCGGGATCAACTTTACATACCGTAATACAGCGTAACTACAAAGCGTCGGAACTCTATCTGTATAACGGCATTCGTTATCCGAACCATCTATTTGAATTGCCCGAACAAAAGCGAGCTTCGATAAAAGTGCTGAAGGGACATGTGCCATTTGGTCGTCATGGACAATTGAGTAACGGAACATTTGAGTATTTCACAATGTTGCGGGATCCAGTAGCGCGTGTTATTTCTCACTACAACCAATTGCTCAGAAGCAAAGGCCATCACTTCTATGAAGAATGGGAGAAGCACCAATATACACTTGAAGAATTGATGAACAATGGAAAGCTCATCTATCTCAACGACATGATGGTGCGAATGATATCAGGTAAACTTTACGAACCTTGGGACGCAATTGGAGAAGAAGAATACCAATTAGCACTTAAGAATATCGACGAACATTTTTTTCTTGCAGGAGTACAGTACCATTTCGATGCCTTTCTGCTGATGTTATGTGATCATTACCATTGGAAATACCCCTACTACCGTAAACAACAAGTTGCACGCGCTGCTCAAAAAAAAGCAGTAGTAACCGAAGCAACAATTGCCGCCATTCGTGAACACAACAAATACGATCAGCGATTGTATGAACTGGTTCGAAAGAAATTCGAAGATCGAATTGCGGCAGGTGGAGAAGAATTTCAGAAGCGGTTGAAACGATTTCAAGCGATCAATACCCGAATAGAAAAAATCCTCAACGCATTGCCATTTGTTCCACCACCAAGAGGCGATTGATCTTCAAATGCATTATTCTTCGTCTGGAAAATTCACGTACCGAATCAGCCAATTAAAAATACGATAGCTGAACTTTTTAATTTCACGTGGCGGATATTTGCGTCGCTTATGACTGAGCTGAGAAAGATCCAATCGCAACATAGTTGGATAATGGAAAGTCGGGTTCATTAGCCATTTGAAGTGTCTGCTAAAAAAAGGCAGACCGGCTCCGGGAAAATTTTCGATTAGAAATTCAGGATACAATTCCTTCAGAACCAACCGAAATTCTTTCCGATTAAAACCCGATTCCTGCGCATCTCCCCACTCTTTCACCAGGTCCATTCCAATATGGAAAGTTAGATGCTTGCCGGTGAATAATCTGAATTTCTCAGCACGTGCATAAAAATTATGGATGAGAGCGGTATCGAAAAATGGAACTGCAATGCACACGTTACGCAAAGAGAACTTTGGAAACAGTTCACGTTTAAACACGAGTGTATCGTAACCCGTGTGCTTCTCACCTGCCTCGGCGTAGATTTGTTCGAGTTGATCAGCAGTTGAATAACGGGCAGGAATTCTTCTACGATTAATTGCAAAAGCGTCGTAGCCCTTCGAAGCATAATGTGCGATCATTTTGTAGAATCCGGGCATTACGCCAATATCAGCGTTGGTGTAAACGATGTAATCAGAATCGGAGTGATCGTACCCAGCGCGGAGCACATCAGCAAAAACCGGCAATTTTCGTTTGGAATGTGTGGATGTAAAATCCAGTATAGAACCATTCAAGGACGGAAGCACGGAGAATGACTCCGGCAATTGATGCTCCTGTCCTGAAACAAAAACAGCGCACAATTTTACATCCGCAAATCCCTTTGCCTCCGCACTTGCCAGAATCATAGATTCACGACAGATAGGTTGGGCAATAAAATTCTCAGAACCTTCCGGAGAAGGGTAAGGATTTATAATGTGAGTAATGCTGATCACGCTAGGAGCAAAATACGTGAATTTTAAGCCTGCAGAATGACAAATCCTTGTTTTTTTTACTGAGTAGACCTACTTTCACCGCAATGCCAAAGACCTTCAGGCAATATCTGCGCAGTATTCTGGTGCCGTTGGGACTCGCTGACGAGCGTGCATATCGCCTTGCGTTGAAGGACGTGTTCAACGATGACACATTTCTGGTATCGTTTCCCAAATCAGGCAATACCTGGTTACGTTTTCTAATAGCGTATGCGTTGATAGGAGATCGCATGTTAAGTATGCGCACGATTGATGAAATAGTTCCGGATATCTATTCAGCAAGAGAATCAGCAGACCAAATTCAGCGCCCCCGCTTTCTCAAGGCGCACGATCCTTTATTTGACTATTATCCGAAGTGCGTTTATGTGGTTCGTGATTACAGAGACGTTTTAGTCTCCTATTATCACTATCATATTGCTCTGGGTTCTTTCAAAGGAGATCTTGCAACATATATTGATGCAATGAACACTTTGCATCCGTTCGGAACGTGGAAAGATCATGTGAGTAAGGCGTTATTGTTCGCACAAAAGCATCCCGACCGTATGTTGATTGTACGTTATGAAGATCTTGTGAATCAAACTGAAGATTCATTAGTTCGTATTCTGCAGTTTTGTAAGATCACTCCGAAGCTTTCAATTAAGGAAATAATCTCGAAAAGCAGTTTCAGTGAACTACGCGCAATTGAAGATAAAGAAGGAAGCGAATTCAAAGACATCAGTGACAAGAACTTCTTTCGGGAAGGAATTGTAGGAAGTTGGAACAATACTATTAGTGCTAAGTTATCCGAAACCATTTTAGAAAGACATCGTGACGTTTTCTCACAACTTGGCTATTCATGAATAAAGAATTACAAGGAATAAAAGAAAAATCCCGACTGCTTCAGTTCGGTTATTTCTCCTTGCAATTGTTTGTTGTTTTCTGTCTCTTTAAACTTTATCAATTTGAAGTAAGTTCCGGCCTCCCGCAATTGATGGTCTATTGGAGTGTTGCCGCTTTGATTAATTTTTGGACACCACCAAACTGGCGACACCACTTATTAGTTTTAACTACGGCGGTCACTATTTTCCATGCATTAGGAATTGTATCCGGTGGAGTGTTCTTCCTTCTGACCGGAAGCCTCGTCGTGATTGCACATTTACCGCTATCGCGACGGATACGACTGGTTCTACTATTGTTAATGGTCCTATTGGCGGCACTGATTCGCTTGCAATACTTCTACATGCCACGTGTTTACGCCGCAATTCCTTTAGCAGGAACATTTCTAATGTTTCGATTTATACTTTATTGGCATGAACTGAAACATGAAAAGTCAGCTGTGAAATGGCCGGTACGATTGTCGTACTTGTACAACCCATTGAATGCCGCTTTCCCTTTGTTTCCGGTTATTGATTACAAAATCTGGCAGCGATCGCATTATGAAGAACCTGAATACCGCACATACGCAATAGGATTCCGACGAATCTTTGGCGGATTATTTCTGATGCTTGTATTCAGGATTACGTACAACATGAATCCAAATCCTGCCAACATACAAACGGCAGGACAATTGATGCTTTATTTGGTACTTGCGTATGCATTCATACTACGATTACTGGGATTATACTGGTTTGTAATTGGAATGCTTGGACTTTTCGGATTCAATATGCCGCCCGTATTTGATCAGGTATTCTTCATCACGCGTTTTTCTCAAATCTGGAGAAAGATCAACATGTACTGGAAGGAATTCATTACAAAAATAGTTTACTATCCGGTCTATTTTCGCATCAGAAAATCCTGGCCTATTCCATTATTCTTCTCTGGCATTTTTTCATTTCTGGCTACATGGTTTTTCCATAACTGGCAGTTTTTTTGGCTCAAAGGTCATTTCCCTTTACGATTAACCGATCTGTTATACTGGATGATATTAGGAGTAGTGATTTCCACAACCATGCTTCTGAATTCCACACAAGGCAATTCTTCTCCGCAACAGAATAACTTAAAAAACACACTACTTCAAACACTTCGTGCTGCAGGTATTTTCATTTTCATGTGTGTTTTGTGGAGCCTGTGGAGCAGCGAAACGATTGGAGAATGGACTCATCTTTTGTCTCATGCAGCAGTACTAAATGCGGGCGCCGTAAAATTCACAGGAATACTTCTTGGCCTTGCCCTGATTGCAGGCGTAATATATCATAACCGCGCTTACTATTCAGGAATACGAGAGCGATTCGCCACACTAGAATTAACCTTAGTAATTACCACGCTCTGTGGAATTTTGCTTGCTCCCGGTTTACACTCAAAATTCGTTCAAGAAAACCGATTTGTCCAGACATTATTGGTGCAACCATTTAATGAATTTGACAAAGAAAACGCAGAGCAAGGCTATTATGAACAGATAGGCACGAGCGGAAGCGGCAATCCGTGGGAAGTCCCAATGGCTGCCGGAAACAAAGGCAAATGGTTTTCAGTAGCGGAAGAAGGAGCCAACGATTTGCGGATGCGCAAACTAAAAGCAACTTTTACGGTATCCGATTCAGGCCGAACGTTTACTACGAATAGTTTCGGTATGCGCGGACCGGAAATCACAGAGCACAAGCCTTCCGGCATTATACGTATAGCAATTCTAGGTGCGTCTTACGAAATGGGAAGCGGTGTAAGCGACGAAGAAGTTTTCAGTCGTTTGCTGGAAAAGCAACTTAATTACTGGTTGAAGCAAAGAGGATCCTTACTAAACGTTCAAGTGCTCAATTTCTCAGTTGGAGCCTACCACCTTCCTCAGTATGCCTGGTTATGCGACCACCAACTTTTCCGCTTTGAGCCCGATTTTGTTTTTTCATTTGCGCATTCATCGGAGGAACGAAGATTGAACGCCGTAATAGCACGACTCGTTCAGAACGGACAGAATCTCTCCGCATATCCTGAACTCGAAAATATTCGTCAGCTCTCGGGAGCCAAACAAACGATGAGTCGAATAGAAATCCGAAATCGAATTTATCCTCACAATGGACAGTTGTTGCGTTGGGGATATTCGTATGTTGCTTCTTCTATAAAATTGCACAACGCCTTACCCGTTTGGATTTACCTGCCGGCACTTTCAGATGAATCTGCGCCGAAAGAAATTGCCGAGCTGAGCAAAGAGGCACAATCTTCTGGTTTCGAAACGCTATCGTTAGGCAACGTTTATTCAGGTAAAGACAAATCCCGATTAAAAGTCTCTACCGATGACGCTCATCCTAATGCAGAAGGGCATTCCCTGATTGCCGAATCATTGTTTCAGAGCTTAATCCAATCGCAATGGTTCACAACGCGTGTGGATTCTTCGAGATAAAAAGTTAATTTTGAAACATGGCAACAGAACAGGACGTTCGCACTGCGGTGCGCTCATTTATTACAACCAATATTCCTGATGCTTTGATTTTGGCAGACGATGCCAAATTGATCAGTACAAGATTAATGGACTCTATCGTCGCATTAAAACTGGTTAATTACCTCGAAGAATCCTTCAAGATTGAGTTTGAGGCGCATGAAGTTGTACAGGAAAATCTCGATTCCATTGACATCATTGTTTCATTCGTACAAAGCAAAATGAAATGATCTCCCACCCTCTGGTCGGGAAAATAAGTTCAATCGCGTATCAATTTCCGGATAGTCCTGCGCTGATTGAGAATGATGGCTCATCACTAACGTATAGAGAGCTCCAGGTCAGAGTATCTGAAATTGTTGAATCACTTCAATTGGCCGGAGTATGTCCGGGGCAGAGAGTTGCGCTGCTTCAGAATAAATCGTGTTTACATATTGCTACGTTACTTGCTGTAGCAGAATGCAGAGCAATAATAGTTCCAATAGATCCCCAAGCACCTCTCCACAGGATAGAATATCTGCTCGGCGATCTTCAACCTCACTTTCTGATTGCTGAATCAAAGCGTGTACCGGCAAGTGTCATTGAATCTGCGAAACAAAATTCACACTTTACAGATTCGTATTCACTATTGCAATTCCATACATCTGCAATCGCAAATTCTGATCTTGCTTATATTCTATATACATCCGGTTCAACAGGAATGCCCAAAGGAGTTTGCATTTCGCATGAAGCACTGGACGCATTTGTAAATTGGTCAACGACAACAGTCCCCCTATCCAATTCGGATCGCGTTGCATCCATTGCTTCTACTCACTTCGATTTATCACTCTATGATATTTTCGTGGCATTAAGCTGCGGCGCTGCATTGTACCTATTCGATTCGGAGATCGTCAAAAATGCGCGAATGATGACGAAAATGTTGAGTGAAAATAAGATCACAAGCATTTATGCAACACCCAGCTTCTTATCCGCAATCGTACTGTATGGCAAGATTGAAAAATATCAGTGGACTGTCATGCGCCAAGTTCTGTTTGCAGGAGAAGTATTCGCTACTAAACACTTACACGCGTTGATGGGAACATGGCGTGAAGCTCGATACTATAATCTGTATGGTCCGACAGAAACCAATGTGTGTGTATGGTACGAAGTAGTGACGAAAGAAAATGAACGGACTGCGCCCTATCCTATTGGTAAAATTTGCGAAGGGTTACATTTTCAGGTTGATGCCAGCGGTGAATTACTCATCGGAGGAAAACACGTTGCCAGCGGATACCTTAACAGTGCAGAACTGACCGAAGATAAGTTCTTTACTCTCGAAGGAATTCGTTGGTTTAAAACAGGAGACAAAGTAACACAAGACAACCAAGGCAACCTCGTGTATGCCGGACGTATCGATCGCATGATCAAACGTCGCGGGTATCGAATTGAACCTATCGAAATAGAAAATGCTCTGCTTCATCATTCGGTAATCAGAGAGTCGGCGGTTACCACTTTCGCCAATGAAGAAGGAGAAATTCAAATTGCAGCTTTCATCGTAATGCAAAAAGACAAATCTGAGAGTGCCGCGTCGCTGAAAACTTTTTTGCTCAAGTACCTACCAGATTACATGGTACCGGATCGCATTATTGAGATGAGTGAATTCCCTAAAACATCCAGCGGAAAGACAGACTATAAAATGTTAAGAGAGAAGATTTCGCCAGATATATAATAAACCCCGCTATCTTCGGATTACCATGAACAGTTCACCGGAAATACTCCTCATTCAAAGCGCGGCGCAACATGCTATGCACTTGAACTTGCATCCCACTTTTGCAACAAAATGGAATTCCACGGCGGGAACATTCTTCCGTTCACTTACAGCAACGGAAACAGATGGAGAAAAAATCAGTGCAAAAACACTTTCAGAAATATTGTTTCATCTTGGAGTGAATTCCAAAGATTCCGGATTCAACTTTTCTTTAGCGGCGCATTTGCTTGCGGGAGTAATACCGCTGAGCATACACAAGAGCAACTCACATCACACCGATGCTTTGAGAAAAGTTCAGCAAGGTGCACTATTTGCCAATGCTATGACGGAGTCCGGATCGGGAGGAAATTCGTTCAGCATGCGTACCACCGCGACTAAGACCGGGAAAGGCTTTGTTCTCAATGGGTCAAAGACTTTCGTTACTAACGCACCAATTGCAGACTACTTTATCGTTTATGCTCTAACTAATCCCGAGAGCGGATTTTTCGGAGGTGTATCGTGTTTTCTGATCAGCAAACACACGCACAATTTTGTTATCGGACCGCCCATCACCAAATCAAGTCTTTCTTCATCCCCTATGGGTGAACTCTTCTTCAACGACTGTTTCGTAAGTGAAGAATTCATGATCGGTAAACCAGGCGCGGGTGCAATGATCTTTCTTGAATCGATGGATTGGGAACGTGCATGCATTGCAGCCATGCATGCAGGAACCATGCACAGATTATGTACGATCGCCGGTTACCACGTAAAAAACCGAATCCGCGGCGATAAAACGTTATCACAACTGCAAGCCGTACAATTTAAGATTGCAGAAATTGCTTTGCGGTCAGAAACCAGTTACCTGATGGCCATCAAAGCAGCTTGTTTAACAGATGAAGGCAAAGGGAGCTTGAGTGCAGCACAAGCGAAAATCTTGTCAAGCGAAAATCTTTTAGATTCTGCAAAACTTGCAACTGAACTTCTCGGTGGTTACGGACTTACCGGTGACCATGAATTGACCAATGTCATGGCCGATGCGCAAGCAGCACTGATATACTCCGGACCTAACGATCTGTTGCGCGAATTCATTGCGTCAAGACTGTAAAATAGGTTTGAAGAACGTATGATTTGCCGTACATTGGTTGTGGCAATTTACGTGATATCATGCAAGATCAACAGTACGACTTTCTGATCCTCGGAGGAGGGCCAACAGGATCATCCGCTGCAATTTATTTGCGAAGAAAAGGATATAGTGTACTCGTAATGGAGCGCGAAAAATTTCCTCGTCAACACGTTGGAGAATCCTTACTTCCATTTTGCTATCCGTTATTTAAAGAACTCGGCGTTTACGATGAAATGAAAAAACGTTTTCCGAGAAAACCGGGAGCACGATTCACGAATAGCGATGGCAGCAGCAGTTCGACTTGGTGTTTCAAAAACATAATTCAAGACGAAAGCTACTTGTCATTTCACGTTGTACGCGCAGACTTTGATAAGATGCTTCTTGATAAAGCAAAAGAAAGCGGAGCGCATGTTAGAGAACTTTGCAAGGTTGAAAAAGTAAACCTTGAATTAGAAGATGGTGTTGAGGCGGAAGTAATTGAAGAAGGCAGAAGCATTACATACCGAGGTAAATTCCTCATTGACGCGAGTGGTCAAGACACATTTCTTGCTAAGCGACTTGGCGACAAAAAGCAGTACAAAGAACTTGATCGTATTGCATTCCTTTCGCATTGGAAAGGGGCTAAATACGTACAAGGCATTGATGTAGGATTATTACAAATCTGTATTCTTCCACATCACAAGAGTGGATGGTTCGGAATCCAACCTGTAGGGAAAGATCGAGTTAGTGTTGGATTGATCATCAGCAGAAAATACCTGAAAGAACAGAAGGAGAAATTCAAAAAGGCGGGGCACGAAGATGACTGGCAGATGCAATTGTATCTTCAGGAGTGCAAGGAAACGCCGCTCACGAATGAAATTTTAGAAAATGCAAAGATGGCGCAACCGCTCATTGCAGTATCAGATTTCTCCTACTACGCCGAGAAAACATTCGATCATAATTTTGCAATGTTGGGTGATAGTGGAAAATTTCTTGATCCCATTTTTGCGTCAGGTGTGTATCTAGGAATGAACAGCGCGAAAATGTTTGCGGATGCTTTAGATGTGTTAATGAAAGAAGGTAAAGAAGCTGGAATGGCTGCTATGACAGAGAAGAAAAAGCATATTGACGGCGCGTATGACTTGGTAGAAAAATTCGTAAACATTTATTACGATCCACAATCGTTTAATCTAGCTGAGATCGGATCAATGTCTGACTCCAATTATAAAGGATTTGAGACGGCGTTCTCTTTGGTGCATTATCTTCTTGCAGGAGATTTCTTTAACAATTACGAGCGCTACAGTGGATTCCTCGATATGATTCGCGATCCGAAGCAATTTTCACGCTGGAAAAGTTTAGTCGTTGATCGCCCGAATCACCACGAAAAAACGTGCGGCACTAATACTTCCGAAATCTTTGGAGACATTGACGAAACCTTAATCAGAGCCACTTCCATAAACAAAGAACGCGCCTGAACATTCTGAAAACGCTCATGAAGTATTAAGATTCCGACACTAGAGATTTAGTGCACAGGTAATCTCCTTGCGCTGTTTTACCTACTTTTGATCATGCGTTGTCTACTTCTATTTTTTATCCCTGCTCTCCTCCTTTTCAATTCTTGCGGTCATGATGCTGGCAAATATCGTGCTGCTGCGAAGTCTCATGAGCTATATGGTTACATTGACGAAACAGGAGAATATATAATTGATCCTGATTTTGAAGTTGCATGGTCGTTCGTTCGTGGTACTGCTGTGGTAAAAAAATCTGGCAAGTACGGGATGATTGACAAGATGGGTGATTGGATAGTTGAACCGCAATATGATTCCGTAATTCCATTCAGTGCCGATTGTTTTATCATCCAGAAAGATTCACTCTTTGGATTTATGGCGCATGGAACGGGGGAAATCATTATCGCACCTCGTTATGAGCAAGTATATTATTACACCGACCAACTCTGCGTTGTTCAACAAGGTCGTGCATTAGGAGTAGTTAACTCAAAAGGCAAAATTACCTGTGAACCCGTTCTTCAAGACTTGCGTCAAATGCTAGGTCCATTGGCAACTGTTGTACAAAGCGACACCAGCGATGAGATGCAAATGCTATTAAGCATTATTGATGGTGGAGCAGTAAAGCTTGGTCTACTCAATCAAAAAGGTGAATACGTTACCCCTTGCAAATATGATGAGATGTTTGATGATGCGCAGAACGGATACTACTACCCGTTTATACGTGCAGCAGAATACGTGAATGATTCCACTGTAGGAGATGTGCCTGTAATGGTTGGTACCTATGGAATCGTGGATACAACAGGGAAAATACTCGCTGAGCCGCAGTTTAATGAAATGCCAGTTTATGGAGATGGATTATTTCGTGTGCGCGTAGGCGAGAAATACGGATTTGTCGACCAGACAGGGAAAATAGTGATTGCACCACAATGGGAATTCGCTGTAGCATTTTCAGAAGGTAAGGCGATTGTTTCTGACAATAGTAACTCATCCATAATTGACAAAAAGGGCAACATTATTGCTGCCAATCTAGGTCCAGGAACAGGAATGTATCGGTTCAAAAACAATCGGGCGCGATGTCGTTCTCTCGACGGTCGATACGGATTCATGGATACACATGGCAAACGCATTATTCCACCCACCTTCGATGTAGCAGATGATTTTGAAAATGGATGTGCGATTGTAAGTGTAAATGGAAAATATGGACTCATTGACACCAATGGCACAATGCTTATCGAACCCACGTATAACTTCATTTTCAATTTGGGCGATGGTTATTTTCAGGTCAAAAATGCTCAAGGAAAAGCTGGAGTAATGACAGCTAAAGGAGAATCAATTATTCAAATGCAGTACGAAGATGTTTTTCATTTGCAGAGCAACTATTTCATGGTGGATGCGAATGGTATGAACGGATGTTATTCTGTGAGCGGACAGCAAATCTTCCCAGCGGTATCGGGTGTTCAGTTGTTTTTTGTGAATGGGAAAAGTCTTGTTTCTAAGGAAGGAAAATTTGGAATGATAGATACTACTGGGAAATACATCATACAAGCCGAGTACGATAGCATTGGGTATTTTTTCAAAGGCTACGCAACCATGAGAAAGTCTGGAGTATATGGAGCACTAGACTCTACAGGAAAAATTATTGCGGATGCAAAATATACAGAGCTGCGTCCTTTTGTGAATGGATTTGCTGTATTCCGTGAGAAGAGCAAATACGGCTATCTCGATATCAACGGGAAAGTCGCCATTGAGGCCAAATTCGAAGATGCGGCAGTACTCGTAGATCCCGATCGAAAAGAATTTGAGTAATATAAAGCGAATATTCATCGCAATAATGCTGTGAATATCGATAGATAACCTAGTTTTACACTCTAACAATTATACAACCAACCATTTTTACATGAAAAAACTTTACACACTTGCTGTTTCTGCAATCCTTTCTTCTGGAATGTTGTTAGCTCAGCAACAATTTACTCCTGCTATCGGATCAGAGGTAGCACCAAACATTAACGTAGGTAACCAAAACCCAACTCCACAAACGCCATGGCAGTTGCTTTACAGCATTGACATTACAGGTGCAGGTGCGGGTGTAGGTAACGCTGGTATTGTTGTTCTCGGTAACGAAGTTTGGGTTTCTAAGTGGGGAAGCGACACTATCTCTTCATTCACATTAACAGGAACACTTAATTCACAGTTCACAGTTCCAGGAGTAACGGGCGTTCGTTCGTTGACTACAGACGGAACATCAATTTACGCAGGAGCGAACACTTCTTCAATTTACAAAATTGATCCGCTTACTAGAACACTCACTTCTACTATCAGCACCGGTATCACAAACATTCGTTATTGCTCATACGATCCAACACTTCCTGGATTTTGGGTAGGTACTTGGACAACAGATTTCTCTCTTGTCGATATGACAGGTACGCCAAACACTGATGTATTGGCTACAAACCACTTGCTCACTGCAACGTATGGTCTTGCTTACGACGGAGTTTCTCCTGGTGGTCCATACCTTTGGGCATTCCACCAAACAGGTGCAACTAACGCAGCGGATTTGATTCAGGTAAATATCGCTTCAGGACTTCAGACTAGCGTTATCCACGATGTAACAGGTGATATTGGTACGGCTGGAGATCTTGCTGGAGGTATTTGCATTGTTCCAGCGCCAGTTTTGAGCATCGTTGGGGTTCTTCAGGGTGCGTCTAACTTGGTATTTGCTTACGACATCGTTGGTGTGAATGGCATGAATGAGCCTGCTGCTGATGCACCGTTTGTATCGGCATTTCCTAACCCAGCCAACGACATGGTAAACATCCAAGTTGATCGTAAGAACAACGAAGAAATGACTATGCAAATGTTCGATGTTACTGGTCGCGTAGTATTCGAAAGCAACAACGTTGGTGTAAACAACTACATCAACATGGCTGGATTCGATGCAGGTATCTACACAGTGAAAGTTATCAGCAATGATCAGGTTTCAACTACACAGGTAGTGAAGAACTAATCCCGAAAGCAATAAAAAAAGAGGCTGTTTCTTCACTGAAGCAGCCTCTTTTTCTTTAGTATTCAGCAACTATTGTCTTGATAAAAATGCATTGACCCTTAAAGAGGCATTCTCGCGAATATCCATGTAGAACAGATTCATGTCGCTCACATGATAACTTGGTCCAAGGTGAAAAAATCTTTTCGAACCGTGTTTGTTGAAGTCGACCCACAATAAGCTTCCATGAATCTTCACTTGGCTGATGTTCGAATGTTCCACAGATTTAAAATCCAGAGGAACTGCTCCCTTCTGCAAACTTCCTTTCACCACATTCGTTTCACTTTTCCACGATAATGGATTCACACAAGCGGAACCGCGGTAGAAAGTAAAATTTCCTGTCGTATCCTGCCCCCACTTCACCGTATTCCACGTAACAAAACAACCGGTTTGATTGGCACTATCACCCAAAGGTATTCCCGTAAATGCATCTGCCTTAATATTAAATCCGATGGGATACGCCACAATCAATTGTTTGAGCAGAGACTTTCCAACAAAAAACTCCTTGATCAATCGCTCTAGATGAAATGCACCCTGACTATGACCCGCCAAAATAATTGGTCTCCCTTGATTCCAATGTGCCAGATAGTACTCGAACGCCTTTTTTACATCCGAATAAGCGGTGTCCAAAGCTATTTTGCCAGCTGCATTGTTCGGCTTAAAACACTTGATATGAACTTGCCGATATCGCGGTGCAAAAACACGCGCGCAAGCGTTGAAAGGAGAAGCCTGATGCCTCGTGCATTGATCACACCTTTTGTTTAATTTTTTATCCTCCAAATCACCATTAAGATCATTGCCGGTGAGCAGCATCGTCGGATGCACATAAAACACATCTGCTACAGCATTGAGCTGATTATCTGGAGTTGCACACCCCGCAGGAACAGAATCGGCAACATCGAGGCGCCATGGAAGGGCAATCCAATTCGCATCAATTGAATAATCAGGAACACGTTTAGTCCTCGTTCTTTCGAAATCACCTTCCTTGGCAAAAATTCCAAAAAAAAGTGCCGCTGAAATAAGTAAACTCAACTTTACGATGGACTTCATACCGCTAATTTAGCTGATTGCGGCGGAAACAGTTTACTGCGAGAGGTATCCCGAATAGAATAAACAGTTTTCCACAGCGACAGAAAACGAGCTTCAAACCGTTAAATTTGTACTCCTTTAATAGAGCATCCCGCAAGTTTTACACAATACAATTTCTCCTCGGCTGTGAACGATAATTACCTCGACGAACTGAATGAAGCCCAACGTGCGGCAGTAGAAGCAACAGACGGACCCGTAATGATTGTTGCAGGCGCAGGGTCAGGAAAGACGCGTGTACTTACGTATCGCATTGCGCACTTGATTCGCAAAGGAGCAGACCCTTTCAATATTCTGTCGCTAACTTTTACGAATAAAGCAGCTCGTGAAATGAAGGAGCGTATTGCAAAAATCGTATCGAAAAGTGAAGCCAGAAATCTATGGATGGGAACCTTTCACTCTGTATTCGCACGTATTTTACGCAATGAAGCAGAACGACTAGGTTATCCAAAAAACTTCACCATTTACGATACAGAAGATTCTAAAAGTCTGATTCGCACCATTCTTAAAGAACAAGGACTCGACGAAAAAGTATACAAGACCAACATGGTGCTCAGCCGAATTTCTGCAGCGAAAAATAATCTTCTCGGCGCACAGGCCTATTTACAAAATGCAACTGCACAAGAAGAAGACCGAATGAGCGGGAAACCAAAAATCGGTATTGTATACGACCAGTATCAGAAACGATGCTTCAAAGCCGGAGCAATGGACTTTGATGATTTACTATTCAACACGAACATACTTCTTCGCGACTATCCGGACATTCTTAATCACTACCAAGACAAGTTTCGTTACATCATGGTAGACGAGTATCAGGATACGAATTTCTCGCAGTATGTCATTGTCAAACAACTAGCCGCAAAGTTTCAGAACATATGCGTAGTTGGTGATGATGCACAATCTATTTATGGATTTCGCGGCGCGAACATTCAAAACATTCTCAGTTTCGAGCGCGACTACCCTGATCTGAAAACTTACAAGCTTGAACAGAATTATCGCAGTTCACAAACTATTGTGCACGCTGCAAATGCCATAATCAAAAACAATCGCGAACAACTGGAGAAAAATGTTTGGACCTCCAATGAAACAGGAGATCCGATTCAGTTGATGAAAGCGAATACGGACAACGAAGAAGGTCAGATTGTTGCTCGAAGTATTTTCGACACGCGAATGAATAATCAAGCGAAGAACAAAGACTTCGCCATTCTTTACCGCACCAATGCACAGAGTCGTGCAATGGAAGAAGCGCTGCGCAAGATGAATATTCCATATCGTATTTATGGCGGTTTATCGTTCTATCAGCGTAAAGAAGTAAAAGATTTGCTCGCGTATTGTCGGATGGCAATTAATCCGCACGATGAAGAAGCGTTCAAACGAATCATCAATTTTCCTGCGCGTGGCATTGGTGACACAACTGTTGACAAAGTAATTATTGCTGCTCGTGATAATGATGTGAGTCTATGGACTGTTTGTGAAAACATAAACGCTTTCGGTCTTTCTGTCAATGCAGGAACCATTTCCAAGATTCAGGATTTCATTGCAATGATTCAAAGTTTCAACGTAATGCTTTCGGTACAGAATGCATACGATTTAGGAAACCATATAGCGAGTCATTCTGGTTTGCTTCGTGAATTGTATTCCGACAAAACTCCTGAAGGTGTGAGTCGCTATGAGAACGTTCAGGAATTACTCAATGGATTAAAGGAATTCTCCGACACAGACAATGTTCCGGCAATTGATCTGGTAGAAAACGACCCAGAACTGCAGCGTATTGAAGTAGAAAACCAGGCAGAGCTTCTGGAGTCATCAGCGCCAACAGAAGCACCACTGCGTACTCTGGATCAATTCATGCAAGACATCGCACTACTTACAGATGCAGACGCGAAAGAAACAGAAGAAGACTTGAACAAAGTTTCGCTGATGACCATTCACGCCGCGAAAGGATTGGAGTTCCCGTACGTATTTGTGGTTGGAATGGAAGAGAATCTATTCCCTTCTGCACTTTCATTAAACTCACGTCCTGATCTTGAAGAAGAACGCCGTTTATTCTACGTTGCAGTTACACGCGCTGAAAAAAGATGCACGCTTACATTCGCTTCCACACGTTATCGCTGGGGGAATCTGACAAGTTGTGAAGCAAGTCGTTTCATTGAAGAAATTGACCCCAAACTTATCGAATACGCTAATTCAGGCGCGAGAAAGCAATATGACGCGTTCAACGAACCTGCTTTCGACATTCGTAGAAAAGGCGGAACAGAACCAAGTCCTGAAGCAGGAGTTCCAAAGAAGAAGAATTTGGTAAAAGCATCCACTATTAATTCCGCACCTGCACCTATCGACAATTCGCACTTGAAAAATCTTCAAGTTGGACAACGTGTACGCCACGAGCGTTTCGGTGATGGTCAAGTAATGCAACTAGAAGGGCCTTTCCCAAATACGAAAGCCACAGTTGCATTTGACGCAGCAGGCCAAAAACAATTGCTGCTGAAATTCGCAAAACTGGAATTGATTTAAAAGAGGAAGCTTTCATCAATAAATGAAGGCTTTCTCTTTAGAGTTAGCCGAAATTAGATCTCAGATAATTTCTTTAGATCAATTTTCTTCGCAATAGCTTTCACATTTTCCGTGTCTTTTTGCCCATCTGCTTCAATACGCACCCAGAATCTATATCCCACACCAAGCGTAAGAACAGTTCTTCCGGTTTTCTTATTGAATTCTTCCCAACCGCTAATCTCACCTTCGAACTTCACACCCTGCGTTTTCTCTTCTGGAGTATCCACAGACATTCCCATTGCCCAGAGCGCAGTGGCCGCAGTGTACATTCCGTAAGCTTGATTATAGTCAATGATAGTGATGTGAATCTCTTCGTCCTGATCATTGGTATAACGCACATCAGCAGAAGAAAAACTCACTCCAGGCTGATTCATTGATGTTCCATTTGGTTCACCTCGGTTATAATAAGCGATTTCACCCGGTAGATACTTGATCAGTTCTTCATAGTGCATAGCCAAAGTATCACCTGTGGCTTTGCGCTCTGCAATCTTCTTATCGGCAGCATCCTGACCTTCTTTAGCATCTTCTGCGAGATTTTCCAGTGCTTCCAGCGGGTTGCTCGGTTTTTCAACCTGCTCTTCCGTTACTTCTTCAGACTTTCCACCACATGATGGCAGTGAGAACATGAGCGCAAAAGGCAATGTAATATAGATGAGTTTTTTCATGGATTGTTTGTAATAACAACGAAGCTAATTGAATAGCAGATTAGCGCAAAGGATTCTTGTCAGGAAATAAAAAAGCCGCAGAAAAATTCTGCGGCTTTTCGAGACCTCATCTCAATACTAATGTTCTCTTTTCTCTGGCAAGGTATACTTGCGTCCTTCATTTACTTTTTTCAAATACACCATCAACGGAGAAAAATAATCTAACATGGCTTTTGCTGAAAGGTCTTCACCTGTCTTTTCGCGCAACAATACGCGCCAGTCACCTACTCCGCCTACAGCCATCATTCCACCAATGAACTTGCCAATTTCTTTATTGCCATAATAGTTCGTGAATCGTGGATCCTGATGAAGGATATCTGCAGCAATGTGATGATGAAACTGGAACATCAATACAGAAGATAGTGCATAATCATAGTATTGAGCTGGATCATCAATGATGTGCGTTTTTGTTGCTGCATCACAGAACTCCTCTCCACGTTCCATTGGAGGAACAATGCCCTGCTCGCGTTTTACAATTTCCCACCAGCGTTTATTAAACTGATCAGCAGGTAGATTTTTAGCGTACAACTCGTATTCGAATTCACTCATTGTTCCCGCTTGCCAATTCAATGCTACGATATAGCGCAAAGCTTCCTTCAACAACTGTTGTGTTGTATCAATTGTTGTAGCTGGATCAACCAAACCTAAACCTTCAAGGAAAGGTTTTTGCATAGCAGCCATTCCAAACATTGTTCCCAACGCCTCGTGATATGCACGATTCGCTCCTTCACGCAGAATAAACGGAATACTGTCTTTGCTGTACTGCATATAGTAGTAAATATGTCCTAACTCGTGGTGTGTTGTTTCGTACCAATGTGCGTTCGCTTGAACACTCATCAATGAGCGCACATCGTTTCCTAAGTCCATGTGCCATGCAGAAGCGTGGTCATTCTTTTTGTAATCAGCACCAGCAGGAACAGGAAACAAATCTGATTTGTCATAAAACACCTTTGGCAATGGATCAAATCCCATGCTCACATAATAACGCTCAGCTTGTTGCACGACCCACATACTATCGTATTTCTTCTCTTGAATAATTTTATCCAAGTCGAACCCTTCTACACTTACAATATCACTCCAATCTTGTCCCCACTGATTTGGCAGCCAATGTGCAGGCAAGTAATCAGGAACTTCAGCAACGCTGTACTTCTTCGCTAATTCGTAGCGAGCCCAAGTGTGCAACTCGCGGTAAAGTGGATAAATCTCATCGTTGATTTGACGAAGCAGTGTCATCATTTCATCCGAGTTCATACCGTAATCAGCAACTTGATAGGAGAAGTAATCAGGATAAGCAAGACCCTGAACTGTGCGGTTCCGCAACATTCTGAGATTCTCCAAAGGCTGATGCAATCCCTGACCTACACTCTTTGCACACACCCAAGCGTCTAAACGCTTATTGACATTGGTTTCTTCTCCTAAAATTCCGCTGAGATCATTCTTAGTTACTTCTTTTCCACCCAGCATGTATTTAAAACCGTACAATTTTTCAGTTGCCTCAGCTTCTGCTTTGATCTTCTCTTCCACTGTCGCTTTTTCCGTCATCGGATTTGCACCAGCGAAATACATGATATGCTCTAGTTGCTCAACCTGAATTGGAGTGAGCACATCTTTTTTCTCTAGAAATCCGCGAGTAATTTCAATATTCTCTTTGCTTCCCGTGAATGCCGCAATTGCATTTGACGCTTGCTTTGCATTAAACGCCGCCATTGTATCACCCTCTACCATGTGTGTGAGAAATTGCCACTGTGCGTCGTTAGCAGCAATGGTAAGATCTCTGTACTGCTTGTTGTAACTTACAAGGAAAGAATCTACTTTACCAAGAAATGCAGAATCGTCAGCTTTTACTTCACTAGAACCGCAGTTCATTAACGCGAAGGACGCACCGAACACTAGGCCGGCTACAATGAATGTTTTTGTTTTCATAATTTGGAATGTGGATCAAAAGTAAAGAAGAATCTGATTGCAAAATCAGTCGGAAGCGGAACTTTATTGAATGTTCCTACATCGGTAAGATGAGCCCAGCGTCTCTATTTGCCTCCTCGCTTATAATACTCTTGCGCCGCCGCTTTCATACTCACAGAATCTCCCATCATTTTATAATTTGTATATAACATCTTGTAGGGATCAGAACTAGTCGGATTCATTGCCGCCAGCTTAAGAAAAGCACGATTACTCTTTTCATACTGACCATCCATCCCAGCAACATTCGCCAGTTTAGTCCACGCGTCAATAGACATTGAATCTAACTGCGTAGCCTCTTCAAATCTAAGAACCGCTTCAGCCGTATCTTTCGCAGCAAAACTTACATTACCAAGCTTAATCCTATTAGCAGCCGTATTACCTGTCGCTTCAATGGCTAACTTATAGTAACGCTCTGCGCTGTCCAGTCCATTGGCCAACACATATGCATCTCCAAGATTCACGTACACATCACTGTATCCTGGTTTGATCTCCAGAACTTTTCTCGACCAGAAAACAGAGCGTTCATAGTTCTTTCTTCGGTATTCCACAACACCCAAATTGAAGCACGACTGCACGTCCAGTGAATCTATTTCAAATGCGGTTGTAAATTCAGTATTCGCAGAAGTGAGTAATTGCTGTTTCTTTATCTCATCCGTTTCCTTTTGTGCATCACCCATCAATAACACACCGTAGTTATAATGCACACGAGCACTTCCTGGAGCATGTTCAACATCTTCAGTAAACAGGGTTGACTCATACGCCCACGCTTTGCTTCTTGAGAAAGTGAGCGCAGACCAGATCAAACAGATTAAAATGCCTGTAGCAAGTCCAGTGGTGTGCACAGTCATCGAATCCAATCCTTGCACCGCGCGTAGCAACAACCATGCAACGAGAATAGCAAAACCAACAGAAGGCACGAAGGTGAGTCGATCGCCCATTGTTTCTCCAATCAAATAAAAAATATTGCTCGTGAGTGCGAAGGAGATGAAATAAAACAGAATGCCAAACGCTGGGATTGGGTGCGACTTCATTTTCTTCACTGCAAAAAAGAGTGCTCCACAAATTGCCAGCAAGGATACAATTGACCAGACGTCAGCAAATCCATTAACCGGAATTTCATTGAACGAGTAGTTATAACTCAACGGATATCCAACAATCATCTTTGCCCAGTAGTGGCCTTGAATAGCAATAGCAGTTCCAAGGCGATCCACAAAACTATCGGAAGCCAGAAGTGCATTGTTGTGATAATCGTAAGCGATCATTTCAGCAGGAGCGTTGCTGATAACCAGTGTGTGGTACGCGAACCAAACAACTCCTATGGCTCCGAGCAGCAAAGCGGGTCGAAGCAACTCCTTCACAGAAACAGAACGGAATAGATACAACATGAGCAAAGCAATAGGCAACATGAGTGCAGCACCTTCTTTAGATAGAAGAGCAAGCATGAAAAATGCGCAGGAAAAATAAATCGACTTTGATTCGCCGTTATCGCGCCAATTCAACAATTGACGAAATGCCAATAGTGAAAACAATAGCGAAAGAATTTCATCCGCACTTTTCAGGTTCGCACCAACCTCAGTGTGAATTGGCATTACGATCCAGATCAACGTAGCCAAAAAAGAAATGTTTATGCCTTGACCTTTGAAAAGCGTGCGCAGAAAAAAGAAAAGCTGCATCGACACAATTCCACACAATACAGTGTGAACAAAATGAAAGACTCCAGGATTATTCCCAAAAATCTGCCACTCGGTTGCAAACAATAACAATGACACTGGACGGAATAATCCAGCGTTCGAATCCCAAAATCCAGCCCAATAGAATGTAGACAGAATCTTACTGAAGCCCCCAAATCCGTCAGTTACAAACTTGTTAGCATACAATACCGCACGATCATCAAGCGCATAATCAAAACCTACAGTTTGCAAGTAGAGAAGGAAAGCAATTCCTCCTAGAACATAAGCAACCTTGCGGTCATCCGACCAGAAATTTCTTCCTGAAGCTTGCGCGGCTTTTGCAGATTTTTCTTTTGCCATGCGTAAATATAATTACGAATGTTGATTTCTTCACGAACATGTAGGAAACAAAAAAAGCCGACGGAATGTCGGCTTTAACCTACTGCGATGACAAAATTACCACCCCAAGATCCAAGCAAAAATCAATGGCGCAACAATTGTTGCATCAGATTCTACGATGAACTTCGGAGTATGAATATCTAATTTTCCCCAAGTAATTTTTTCATTCGGTACAGCTCCTGAATAAGAACCGTATGAAGTTGTTGAATCAGAAATCTGACAGAAGTACGACCAGAATGGAACATCATGCCATTCCAAATCCTGATACATCATTGGTACAACACAAATTGGGAAATCTCCTGCGATACCTCCTCCAATTTGGAAGAAGCCAACTCCTTTTCCAGAAGAATTATTTCTGTACCAGTCACTCAACCATACCATATATTCAATTCCACTCTTCATGGTTGTTGCTTTCAAATCACCTTTGATCACGTAAGAAGCGAAGATGTTACCCATAGTAGAATCTTCCCATCCTGGACAAATGATTGGCAGGTTCTTTTCAGCTGCCGCAAGCATCCATGAATTCTTAGGGTCGATCTCATAATACTGTTCAAGAACTCCACTATTGATCATCTGATACATAAACTCGTGCGGCAAATAACGGTCGCCATTTGTGTCCGCTTTTTTCCAGAGTTCATAAATATGCTTTTGTAAGCGACGGAATGCCTCTTCTTCAGGAATGCAGGTATCGGTTACTCGGTTCATTCCTTTTTCCAACAAATCCCACTCTTCTTGTGGCGTAAGATCACGGTAATTAGGAATACGACGGTAATGTGAATGCGCAACAAGATTCATTAGGTCTTCTTCTAGGTTGGCTCCGGTACAAGAGATGATAGCAATCTTATCTTGACGAATCATCTCAGCAAGGGATACGCCTAACTCCGCCGTACTCATTGCTCCAGCGAGAGACACCAACATTTTTCCACCTTCCAGCAAATGTGTTTCGTATCCTTTTGCAGCATCTTTCAATGCAGCTGCATTGAAATGGCGATAGTGATGATCTATAAATTGTGAAATCGGTCCTTTATTCATTGCGCATGTGTTTTATTAATTCGTGGCAAATGTAATGGAATATTAGCGTCGCTCTAATCGAAAATAAAAGTCAATTTATTACCTTCGTAGCACGCTTGTATTGAAACCCTGGCCCCAGCGTTATGAGTAAAGGAATTGTCAAGTTCTTCAACAGAAAAAGTAAGTTCGGCTTTATTCGTGAAATCGAAACAGGCTCCGAGTATTACGTGCACGTGAAAGACGTCACTGGAAGCATTGACGAGGGCGATGAGGTAACCTTTGATCTGAAAAACGAATCACGCGGTCCTGCTGCTGTAAATGTCATTGCAATCGCAAAGTCGGCACCTAAAATTGATTAACGGCTGGCTTTTGTTCCAATTCCGGGACTTTCATTACCTATTTTTCGACAAAATATTCACGAAAAATCAAGTATCAGCCATTTTTATGCATTCATAGATATTTGACTACCAGTCACTTAAAAAAATAATCAATAACTGCAAAAGGGTCGATTTGTTCATTTAACGGCGAACTTGATATTCCCTTAATGAATTGGTAATCCTTCGTTTTTCTCAACTTGATTTTTTGGCCTACCTTTGATGCGTTCTGAAGTGAACATCCTCAAGGAATTGCATTCGCAAGCATCCGAAACCGCTTCAGCACGCATAGCACTTTTCAGTGCATCGTGTCTTTAGATTGGTTAATTAAAATTACATAACAAACAGTTGGGCAGCATTGTCCTATTCAACCATTTTTCACTATGAAAAAATCTCTACTTGCGCTTTTTTTGATTGGTTCTGCTGCAATTAATGCGCAGACATTCTGCTCTGAATTGTTCATTTCTGAAGTTGTAGAAGGTTCAGGAAATAACAAGGCGATGGAAATCTATAACCCAACTAGTGGGGCTATTAGTCTTTCCAATTATCGTATCGTTCGTTATTCAAACGGAGCAACTTCAGGAACCGACAGCCTTAACTTGAGTGGAACAATTGCATCCCTAGATGTTTGGGTAGTAGTTAACGGACAAACTGTTTCTCAGCCAAACTCCCCCGCGTGTGATACAATGTTGCAAGGAATGGCAGATCAGCTGGGTGGGGCATATCCTGACCCCTTGTATCAAAACGGAAATGATGCA
>Ga0114981_10000362_pt1 | contig 29508 bp, 27 predicted proteins | sample S_140806_MF_Meta_FD_87028 | JGI IMG/M metagenome (GOLD analysis project Ga0114981, IMG submission 87028) | Freshwater microbial communities from Lake Simoncouche, Canada to study carbon cycling - S_140806_MF_MetaG | ecosystem: Environmental > Aquatic > Freshwater > Lake | place: Lake...
ATTCTGATAATAACTTACAATATCCAATTTGTCGGGTGCAATGCGCTGAATGTATTGCTGGGTTTCGGTAAACAGGGTTTTATCATTTACCACCACTTTATTAAAATCGGCATTCAGCAGGTCTCTTAATATGCTGGTAGTTTTATTTTCTTCGCTCAATATCCGAACCGGAGGAGTGGCTTTGCGAAGCTTTTCCTGAATATTTTTCCAGGTTTCGGAAAGGCTAAGTAGATCTTGGTGTAATTCCGCTGTGGATTTACCCTCTGCTGCTGTTCGAACAATAACCCCAAAGTTTTTAGGGCGAATGGATTCTACAATTTTGTGTAATCGTTTCCGCTCATCTGCTGAGTGAATTTTTTTAGAAACCGCCACAATCTCGTTAAAGGGCGTCATCACTACAAAGCGGCCAGGAAGGGAAATTTCGCAGCTTAAACGGGGTCCTTTGGCAGCAATTGGCTCTTTTAGAATCTGTACCAAAACCGGAGGCTTGCCATTCAGCACTTCATTGATTTTACCACTTTTTAATATTTCAGGCTCGATGGTGAACTTGCTGAAATCAAAAGTTTGTCCCTCTTTAAGTTGGGTAGCCAGTTGGGTAAATTTTAGCAGGGAACGGATGTATGGGCTTAAGTCGGTGTAATGTAAAAAGGCATCCTTTTCAAATCCAACATCCACGAATGCTGCATTCAAGCCTGGGGTAAGTTTCTTTACCTTACCCAGATATAAGTCACCCACGGCAAAATTGGCATCCGTTTTTTCGCTGTGTAGTTCAACCAGCTTTTTATCTTCCAGAAATGCAATTTCAACGCCCGTAGGCACTGCATTGATTATTAATTCTTTGTTCACGTGTGGCCGCATTTATAAGCAACTCACAGCCCGATAGCCTTGTAGTTAAGCAATTCACTAATTATATTTACCTATACCCTTAAAATAAAGGTTTGTATATGAATTAGGGAAACTATATAGTGCGAAATGCAGCTGCTATGGTTGGCAGCTGCGGGGAAAAGCAGGAATCAGAAAAATTATTTATTTTTTTTCTTATGGCGATTCTTCCTCAAGCGTTTTTTACGTTTGTGCGTAGCAATTTTATGACGCTTTCTTTTCTTACCACAGGGCATAGAGTGAGTATTTTAATGAATAAATTGGTGATTATTTTTTTAACTCGTTAATTCTATTATCAAATTCTTTTGTAATATCAGGGCGTTTAACCAGTTTTTTTAACTGTTCGTAAGCCCTGATGGCTTCTGTTTTGTTTCCTTTCAGCTCATAACACTCAGCGAGGTTAAATGCAGCTTCTAGATTAGCCGGATCTTTTTTCAGAATCAGCTGAAATCTTTCAATCGCTTTATCGTATTGACCACTCCGCTTTCCACCCAACCCCAATATCAGCTGACCATACAGGTTATCCGGATTCTTGGTAACAATCTCACGGATGGGCAAAATGCCTTCCATCGGATTGTCGGAAAGATTTCCGAAAATATAGCATGCTCCCAAACCTATCCGGGCCGAATCATTTGCCGGATTGATAGTTAATGCCCGCTGAAAAAGATCTTTTGCATTTTCTGCTAACCAATGCTGTAATTCCGGTTGATTTGAAGAACCTAGTAGGTTATCTAAATACAGCCGGGCGGCAAAGGTGAGGCTTTTTTCAGAATTTTCCAACTTAGATGCTTCTCCCGCATAATAGGCCTGCATTTCAGTAATGCCGGCTGAATCGGCCCAAAATCGGGAAAGTTGATGAAAAATATGTAGCCTATTCTCTGATGAACTATCCTTATTTAATTGATTTTCAATTAATTGTAGGCTTTTTAGTTGGCCAGGCTTCAATGTTTTACGGGCCGACTCAATCAGGGAATTCGACTCATCTAGGTGGTTATGCGCCTCAGCAGCATTACCGGCGGCAGATAAATTTTTTTCAGGAAGGTGTGTTTTTCCAAACAGGAAGAGCGCCAAGAGTAAAATACCCGCTCCTGACAGGAGTGCAATCTGAGATTTGTTCACTGTTTTTTTGGCAAAGTTAACCCTGCTTATGCTTAGATTTCACTTCGCTAACAAATTCTTTCGCTGGTTTAAATGCAGGAATGTAATGTTCGGGAATTTCTACTGCAACATTCTTCTTAATATTCCTGCCTATTTTAGCAGCTCTTTTCTTAGTAATAAAACTCCCAAATCCACGTATGTAGATATTCTGACCACGTGCCAGACTGTCTTTAACCTCTTTAAACATTGTTTCCAAAGTAACCAAAACATCTACCTTAGGTATGCCGGTTTTATCTGAAATTTGATTTATTAAATCTGATTTTCTCATATATTATCTATTATGAGTATGCAATTTGATATAAATTAAAGCAAAATATTTGATATATACAAGTAAACGTAAAAGATTCTTTTCATAGGTTAAAAGATACCCTTCATCCATTTATCCTTGATTTCTGTTTTTAATATGTTACAATAGTACAATATGAATAAAAAGAAGTCAGTACAAACAAGCGGGAAAACACCTCCAAATGAGCTGTCTGGGGGACTTTTTTTTACAGGTAGACTCATAAAATGGCATCATTCCGGCAATAATCGGCAAATGCCCTGGAAGGGGGAGAAGGACCCCTATAAAATTTGGTTGAGTGAGATTATCCTTCAGCAAACCCGGGTTGCACAGGGTATGGAATATTACCTCCGTATTGTAAAAACCTATCCAACTATTGAGCAACTGGCTGCTGCTCCGGATGCCGCCGTATTTAAACTTTGGGAAGGATTGGGCTATTATAGCCGATGTAGAAATTTGCTGGCAACCGCCCGAATGGTTTGTAAAACTTACCAAGGAAAATTTCCATCCACTTATCAACAACTGCTCGATTTACCGGGAATTGGTCCTTACACTGCTGCTGCAATTGCTTCTTTTGCGTTTCAACTACCCTATGCGGTAGTAGATGGGAATGTTTTTAGGGTACTGGCTCGTTATTTTGGCATTTATACACCCTCCGATTCAACAGAAGGAAAAAAATATTTTAGCGAATTGGCTAACCAATTGCTGTATCAACCAGCACCAGGTATTTATAATCAGGCAATTATGGATTTTGGAGCTACCATCTGCAAACCTCAACAACCCCTTTGTGCCCAGTGTTTTCTGAAAACAAAATGTGCAGCCCGCCAAAGTGGATGGGTACATCAATTGCCGGTTAAAGAAAAAACTATTCAGCGTTCAGTGCGGCATTTTACCTATTGGGTTTTTGACTTCCAGGGAAAAAGGGCGGTGCGTGAAAGAACCTCGGGAGATATTTGGCAACACTTATCGGAATATTACTTAATGGAAACCGACAAACCAGTCGAATGGGATACTCAATCGGTATCCGAATGGCTGAAAGGGCAGGGTATACGAACTTTTCAATTGGAGTCCATTTCTCCTTTATATCAGCAAAGTCTCACACATCAGCATATAAAGGGTATTTTTATCAGCATCCGGGTAACTGCTATTCCTACATTTTTGCAGCACTATCAGTGGATACCATGTAATCAGCTGAAAGCCCGAGCTTTTCCTCGTCTCATTAATCAGTGGATGGAAGCGCCCGAAATGCCTTAATTATCCTCTTAAGGTAAAAACCTAGCAACGTTACTATATATTCACACTATTGGCTACTTATTGCGATGATTGCTATAGAAATAATACATTTGTGAGGGATAACGTCGGCCAGCCGGCGATTGATAACTAAAAAATCTACTTTGGATCACCACCCCGTTAACCAGTTTTTCCAAAATGCCGTGCTACTTTCGGGCATTCAGGCTCAGGGTACTACCATTCTTGTAGTGGTACTGATTGTATCGCTTTTTTTATCCTTTGTTTTATCCGGCTCAGAAGTTGCTTTCTTTTCACTTACCTATAAGGATGTGAATATGCTCAAATCGAAGCAGCAACTTGCCTATTTACGTATCGTGAAATTGCTGGAAGAGCCTAAAATATTATTAGGCTCACTTTTAATTGCCAATAGCTTTATAAATATTTCCATCATCATTATCTCTAATTTACTGATTGATAACCTGTTTAATTTCGAAAGCTTTAATGGGGTTTGGATAGAGTTTTTAATTAAGGTGGTGGTGGTTTCTTTTATGCTGGTATTATTCGGAGAAGTAATGCCAAAAGTACTGGCTACCCAGAATAATATTCGCTTTGCCCACGATTTTGGCGGAGTAGTTCAGATAGTTTATTATACCTGTAGCCGGTTAAGTCGCTTTTTGGTAAAATATTCAGATTGGGTAGAAACCAAGCTTACCAATCGTTCTAGCGGCGCTTTTAGTTTAGAAGAGCTAGACCATGCCATTGATTTAACTACCCAGCATACTGCTACCGAAAACGAGAAGAACATACTCAAGGGGATTGTAAAATTTGGCAATATTACGGTTAAACAAATAATGAAAACCCGCGTGGATGTAAACGGAATCAGCGATGATACCCCTTTTCCCGAACTAATCGCACAGGTGAAAGAATGGCGCTACAGCAGGTTGCCGGTGTATAAAGAAGATCTGGATAATGTAACCGGAATGATCCATACCAAAGATTTATTGGCTCACCTAAATGAACCAGAAAATTTTGAATGGCATTCGCTCATGCGACCGCCCTTTTTTGTGCATGAACAAAAATTTATTGAAGATTTATTAAAAGAATTTCAACAAAAACATATACACTTTGCGGTTGTAGTAGATGAATTTGGAGGAACCAGTGGAATTGTTACCCTGGAAGATATTCTAGAGGAAATTATTGGCGATATCAAAGATGAATTTGACGATGAAGAAGCCAGTCATAAAAAAATTGATGAAAACAATTATCTGTTCGAAGGAAAGACCATGATTAATGATGTTTGTAAAATCATGGAACTGAAAAAAGACACTTTTGAATCGGTTCGGGGTGAGAGTGATTCGCTGGCGGGCCTAGTACTGGAAATTGCCGGTGAAATTCCTAAACCTGGGCAGGTACTGCAATCAGGAGATTTTGAATTTACCGTGCTAGAAGTAATAAAAAACCGCATTCACCGAGTAAAAGTAACTATCAAGCGACAAACCACCTCCGATTAAGCTATGCGTTTATTCAAATCCTATTCGTTGTATTTTCTTGGTTGGTTGTTGTTGATAATCGGATGGGCCTGTAATAGCACTTATACGGCTAAGCCCAAGGGATATTTCAACATCCCCTTCCCCCAACGAGCCTATCAAACTTTTCAGCAACCCGGATATCCCTATACCTTCGAGTATCCTGTATATGCTAGGGTAGTAAGGGACTCAACCTTTTTTGGGGAACCCACCGAAAATCCCTGGTGGATCAATATCGATTTCCCCGGTTTCAACGGAAAAATTTATATCAGCTATAAACCTATTGGCCCCAATTCATTAGACACGCTGATAAAAGATGCTTATCGCTTAACCGGTAAACACAATACTATGGCATATTCCATAGAAGACACAGCTTTTGTTACCCCACAAAAGGTATCCGGCGTATATTTTACAGTAGGTGGAAATGTGGCGACCGCCCATCAGTTTTTTGTTACCGATTCGGTTCGCCATTTTTTGCGCGGGGCCCTTTATTTTGATGCCACCCCCAATGCCGATTCATTAGGTATTGTAAACGAATTTTTATTAACCGACCTGAAACATATGGTAAATACGCTGCAATGGCGAAACCGCTAAAAGCATCTATTTATACACTACCTTTAACTTGAACCCAGCTGTATGATTGCCATTGACCACGTTTTAATTAGCGATGAAGTTGTTCAGGAAGCTTTTGTTTGTGACCTCACCAGCTGTAAAGGCGGCTGTTGTGAAGATGGCGATGCTGGGGCACCACTTGAAAAAGCAGAGCTGGATGAGCTGAATGCCTACTATGAGTTGGTAAAACCGTATATGACGGAAGCTGGTATTGCGGAGATTGAAAAGAGAGGGAAATATATGTATGATCGTGAATTCGGATGGGTAACACCTACCATTCAGGGTGCATTGTGTGCGTATGGAAAAAAAGATAAAAATGGGGTTATACTATGTGCCATTGAGCAAGCTTACCTGGCCGGAAAGATCAGCTGGAAGAAGCCCATTTCTTGCCACCTTTTCCCCATTCGAATAAAAAAGAATAAGCGGGATCCGGATATGGAATATGTAAACTACGAACCCAGAGAAGACTTATGCAAGGCTGCCTGTGCATTGGGAACTAAACTATCGATGCCCGTATATGTTTTTTTAAAAGATGCGCTGATTAGAAAATATGGAGCAGAATTTTATCTTGCACTGGAGCAGTCTGCAGAGCGGCTCACTAAATCATAATTGAAAATGAACAATACGGCTTCTTCCTTTCTTGCAAAAAGTACCATTAAGGCGGCTGATTTGGAGCACCGCAGGAAAATCAATTTTAATATTGGTAAATACAATGCAGTTGTTCCTCAGGGGAAAAAGCAATTTGCGCATTTGGAAGAAAGTCGTCAGTTGGCAAAAAACAGAAAATGGGAAGCCATAGAGCACCTAGATCAGTACCTGCTTGAGTTTGAACAAAAAATTACTGCAAGGGGTGCGAAGGTAATTTGGGCAAATGATGCCAACGAAGCCTTGGAAGCAATTGGACAAATCTGTGACCAAAAAAAATGTACTACCCTGGTGAAGAGCAAGAGTATGGTAACGGAAGAAATTCACCTGAACGATTTTTTGTCTTCCCGCGGTATTGAAAGTGTTGAAACGGACTTGGGCGAATATATTCAGCAGCTAGACGGGGAAGCGCCTTATCACATTGTTACTCCTGCCATGCATAAGAGCAAGGAGGATGTAGCTAAATTATTTGCCGAAAAATTAGGAACCCCTGCTCACCTTACACCCGAAGAATTAACAGGTGTTGCCCGCAAAATTTTACGCGAAAAATATACGGAAGCACAGATTGGAGTTACTGGTGGCAATTTTATTGTAGCCGATGTAGGAGGAATTGCAATTACCGAAAATGAAGGGAATGCCCGACTTAGCTGCGCATGGCCTGCAACCCATATTGTTGTGGTGGGCATAGAAAAAGTAATACCCTCCGTAAAAGATTTATCCCTCTTCTGGCCACTACTTGCTACATTCGGAACGGGTCAGCAGGTTACTGTTTATAATACCATTGTAACCGGTCCACGCCAAGCTACCGAAACAGATGGTCCGGAAGAAATGTATGTGATCTTATTAGATAACGGTCGCACCAACCTATTGCAAAACCCCGATTTTCGGGAGGCTTTGTATTGTATTCGTTGCGGCGCCTGCTTAAATGCTTGTCCGGTTTATAAAAATATTGGAGGGCATTCCTATGAAACCACTTATAGCGGTCCTATCGGAAAAGTGATTACCCCCCATTTGCAGGGCATGGAAGCATACAAACACTTAAGTTATGCCTCTTCCTTATGCGGAAATTGCACGGAGGTTTGTCCGGTTAAAATCAATCTCCACGAATTGCTTCTCGATAACCGACACGAAGCGGTTACGCAGGGAATGAGTAGTTTAACTGAGCGGATTGCTTGGAAAATGTGGTAGCTAGCCAGTTTAAATCGGTCTATGATGAATATGGGAAACGCCCGTATGAAAAACTGGGTGGTAAATAGTGTTTTCAAGGGATGGACTACCCACCGAAGTGAACTCGATTTTGCCCCCAAAACTTTTAATGAGTGGTGGAAGGAGCGAAATCAAACTGCCTAATACCTTATCCCACCTATATGTTGCCCACCCCCGAAACCAGGTTGTTGATTTTTACGCAACAGGGCGGGGCCCGTCTCGATTATATTGTTTCCCTACTTTTTGGCAAACAAGCGGTTGTTACTGAAAATGAGCAACTGTTTACTCAATTTGGTGGAGCCCGTATTCAATATGTAACTGAAAAAAAATTTGATCAGGTTCTCCATATACAGCCTCAGGGATTGGTTTTTGACTCGGATATTCATCCCATTACTATTGAATGTACTTTTTGGAAAGGGTATCCCATATTTTTTTCAGGGGAAGGGGATATCCCATTTGATATATTCTCCGCTGCATTTTATTTGGTTTCCCGATACGAGGAATATCTGCCCTTTACACCCGATAAATATGGTCGCTTTCCGCATACAGCCAGTTTGGCTTATCGGGAGGGATTTTTATCCATTCCCCTGGTACAGCATTGGGTTCAGCAGCTGAAGCAAATATTGGGTGTAACATTTTTACCTTCTATTACTGATGAGCCCGTATTATTACCCACGTATGATGGAGATATTTTATTTCAATACAAGCATCAATCTATTTTCCATAATCTGCGTTCATTGTTTGGCCATCTGCTGCATAGGCGATTTTCTGCTGTATCTCGGCAAATTCAAGTAATCGGGGGAAGCATACCCGATCCTTATTACCATTGGCCATCTGTATGGAAATCATTGAAAGACGCTGGCAGAAAGGGGACTTATTTTTTTTCGGCCAATGAAAAACAACAGGGTAACGACCGGCAACTTTCTATTCATCTTTCTGCCGTACAAAGTATTATACAGGAATGCAGCAGGCAAGGTAAGGTTGGTTGGCATCCTTCCTTGCAGGGTTCCGTAAACTTTTCTGAAATGCAAAAAGAACTTGCCTTACTTCAGCAGGGCTTGCTGCAAAGTATTACGGATGTTAGGTTTCACTATCTCCGGTTTCGCTTACCCGCATCCTATCAGTGGTTAATCGATTTGGGTATAGAGCGTGAGTATAGTATGGGATATGGGGCGGTGAATGGATTTCGGGCATCATATGCCGACCCATTTCCTTGGTTCGATTTGCAAAAAAATGCAGTAACCTCGCTGATAATACATCCCTTCTGTTATATGGATACAGCGGCTATCTATCATCAGCATTATTCGCCCGATGAAGCGATCGCCTTTTTGAAGCAACTCAAAGAAAATACTCGAGGAGTTGTGTTACAATTATCTCTGGTATTTCATCCGCATTGTTTAGCATCACCTGGTTGGAAAAAAGTACACGATGAAGTAGTTTCCGGTACAGTATAACTTAAATAGCTTCTGCATCAGTAGTAGGGCTTTGCTCCTTTTCTCTATGTAGGCTTCGGTTTACAATATATACCCCCACAAGTGTAATGAGCGATCCCATGATAATGGGTATTGTGAGATGCTCCCCAACAACCCAGGCGCCAATTAAAATGGCAACTATGGGATTCATATACGCATACAAAGAGGCAATTGCCGGCTCTAGATTTTTCATAGAATAAATAAATGCGGCAAACGCAATTACAGAGCCTGCGGAAACCAGATAGGCAATCGCTAGCCATGTTCTGGCGGATATTTGCTGCAAGGGAATGTAGTTATGGGTACTTAAGGATAAGGTTAATAGAATAATGGATCCTATTAGCATTTGCCAACCCGTTGCATTATACGGGTTCATATCCATTTTATTTCGGGAAATCAGAATAGTGGCTACACTCCATCCCAACATCGATAATACCGAAGTAACTATGCCTATTCCATAACCGGGAGGCTGCACATGAAATGCATGACTGTATAATACCAGTGCAATACCTCCAATTCCTAAAAACAAGCCGGCAAAAGTATAAGCAGTAATTTTTTGGTTCTTGAAAAAAATCATTTCCATAATCACTACGCACAAGGGATACATCGCAGCAATTAATGAACTGAGTCCGCTAGAAATATATTTTAAACTAATGGTGGCCAGTCCATTCGAGCAAACAAACATTAATAGGGCCATCAACAGCAGCCATTTGAATTGTGCCGGGCGGGGAATTTTTTCTCCCTTCCATAAAAACCAGCCAACTAAAATACATCCGGCCGTAAGTTGTCGAATACCAGCTACCTGTAATCCGGGTGCATGCTGCACGGCTACCTTACTGGCCACCCAGGTACTGCCCCACAATACACTGGTTAGGGTAAGTGCGAAATATGCTTTTTGCTGTTGAGTCAATTATTTCGGTTAAAGTACTTTCTTCTGTAAGATTAGTGTCTGAAATGTCGCATGCCGGTGAGCACCATTGCGAGCTGATTGGTTTTACAATAATCAATGCTGTCTCCATCGCGCACCGAACCTCCGGGTTGAATAAAGGCTACCATACCGGCCTGGTGTGCTATTTGTACACAATCATTGAAAGGAAAAAATGCATCAGAAGCCAATACGGCTCCCTCCAGTGAAAATTTAAACTGGTTTGCTTTTTCAATCGCATGGCGTAATGCGTCAATCCGGCTGGTTTGTCCGCATCCTTTACCAACCAATTGTAAATCTTTCACCAAAGCAATGGCGTTGCTTTTTAAATGTTTACAAATAATATTCGCAAATTCCAGGTTTGATTTTTCTGCTGGGGTGGTTTCTCTGCCACCCACTTCATTCCATTGAGCAATCAATAACTGATCGGTGCTTTGTGATAGTTTACCATTTAATAAAGACCGATATTGATTTGGATTAGCGGCTTGATGCGGCTTTAACTGCAAAAGGATCCGATTTTTCTTGGCTGTTAAAACTGGCAAAGCTGCTTCATCAAATGCCGGTGCAATGAGCACTTCAAAAAATATTTCCTGTATGGCTTCCGCAGTAGCTAGGTCTACCGAGCTGTTGGTTACCAGCACGCCGCCAAACGCACTTTCAGGATCGCCGGCCAGTGCTTTTTCCCAGGCTGTATGTATCGAGTTTGCGGCAGCTACCCCACAAACATTGTTATGTTTGATTATAGCAAAAATCGATTGGGAAGAGAAAGCAGTTTTGCCGGCTTCAAATTCACCAATCAATTGAATGGCTGCATCCACATCTACCAGATTATTGTAAGAAAGTTCTTTTCCGTTTAATTGGGTAAATACTTCAGAAAGGTTGCCTTCGAAAAATGCCTGCTGGTGCGGGTTTTCTCCATAGCGGAGGATTTGTTGCAGGGGTGGATTAAAATAGTCGCTGATGGCAATATCGTACTGCTTTACTACGGCAAATGCCTTAGCAGCAAATGCTTTTCTTTGCTCAAGGGTAGTACTACCTTGCTGCTGAATTAATATATCCAGCAACACATTATAATCATCTTTGGAAGCCAGTACGGTTACATCTCTAAAATTTTTCGCTGCTGCCCGAATCATGGAAGGGCCGCCAATATCAATTTTTTCTATGATAGCTTTTTCCTCTGTTGTATTTTTCACCGTTTCTTCAAAGGGATATAAATCTACAATTACCAGGTCTAATTCAGGTATTTGGTAATTTTTCATTTCTTCTATATCTGATGCTTCATATCTTCTTCCCAAAATACCGCCAAAAACAGAAGGATGCAGCGTTTTAACTCGGCCACCCAAAATAGATGGGTATCCAGTAACTTTTTCAACAGCTACACAGGGAATACCCAGTTTTTCTAAAAAATCTTGTGTGCCTCCGGTTGAATAAATCGTAACTCCTTGTTGATGCAAATGGTTAGCCAATTGTTCGAGTCCATCTTTGTAAAAAACTGAGATTAGAGCAGATTGAATTTTCTTTTCCATGAAAATGGGTATAAGGGTATTTTTTGAAAAGGGGTTAGAAACTGATAATAATGGCACCCTGTTCTGGGGTAGAATAATAGCGCAAATGTAGGCGCTCGGCTTCTTTTTTCCATTCCCTGATTTTCCACATAGCATTGCTTCCATCGAATATAAAATGTGAACAACGCGTTTGGGAAAGGATGGTTGCTAAATTAAAAGGACTATTATCTGTTATCAGTATACAATCTGCCTGCTTGGGTAAGCGGGTAATGGCAGCCGTGTCTTTTCCCCGTAATATGGCTAATATTCTCTGCTTACTAATGATTATCGGATTTTGATAGTGCATATTGGGGGGCATCCCATATTGTTTGGCTCCCCAATACCATTCAGCAGTTGATTCGAAGCCACGTAAAAAAGGTTCAATCGTTTGGGCTGTATCCGAAAGCAGGAATTGTTGTTTCCCACTAATCAGGTGAATCGCCGTTTTACCCTTTAGTTGATAGATTACCCAAAACTGTTGATCACTTTGTTGTATCGAGCGAAAGCTATATAAGGCTGTAAAACCTACCAATGCTATTGCAGCAACATACCCATAAACCTTTTTTCGAAAATACCATCCTGCATAAAGTAATAGTATCGCTGCACATAGCAAAATGGCTTGGATGCCACTCAAATAAATGCCACCCAATGAAGCACCCGGTAGCCGATGGGTGGCGATAGTCCACTGGTTCATGAGTCGTATGCTCCATTCGGTACAGGTTCCAATTATTCCGGCAACTGAAGGAAATGCAGAAAGCAGCAGGATAAGTATTTCACCATATAAAATCAGTCCCGAGAGCGGTATAGCAATTGTATTGGTACCTAAAAAATACAAGGGGAAGCGATGAAAAAAATAAAGTATCAGCGGTAAAGTAAACAGTTGAGCAGCAATGGTAACGGAATTTAGTTGCCAGATAGCGTTTAGTAATGGGTTGCTTGTATACAGGCATTTATATAGAGGTTTCGCCAGCAACAAGATTCCCAATACCGCAGCATAGGAAAGTAAAAATCCAGCATCCTGAATAAATAATGGATTTATTAGCAGTAAACAAACCGCCGATCCTGCCAGTGAATTGAAGGGTTGATTTTTTCTTCCCAGCGTTTCTCCCAAACTCAGCGCCGAAAAGATGCAGGCTGCTCTTAGCACAGAAGCGGATGCACCCGTAATCGAGGTAAACACCCAAATGGAAGTTAATTGGATAAAAAGCTTAATCCAATTGCCCATGGGAAAGCGAGATAATTTTCCAACGCAAACATTCAAAAGGGCAAATAATAAGGCCATATGCATTCCGCTGATTGCGATAATATGCACGATGCCTATATCACTATAGGCATTTACCAACTCGGCGTCTAAATGCTGCTTATATCCAATTAACAGGGCTTCTGCAATTGCTTGTTCGTTTTTTCCATTGATGTATTTCCGAAGCATACGCAAACAAAATTGCTTGACTGAGTCCATCCAGGCCAAAACAGCGGAAGGATTCTTTGGTGCAATTCGTTGGTATTTTCCTGAATAAAATCGGCAGCGAAAATAAACTTGCTGCCGGCTATAATACGCAGCTGCATCAAAACCTCCCGGATTTAGAGCAGGAGCTATTCGGGTTAGTTGTGCCCTTCCTATCAGAATATCTCCCCGAGCAGGTAGGGGATAGGTTTCTTTGTTGAACCATACAAGCACTTTTTGAGAACTGGTATATACTTGTCCCTGTTGATGATATTGTTCTATTATACCGACTGTTTGAAATCCCGACTTAGTAGGCTCCGGGGTATTTTGTAATGAAATTGCCAGCTCAATATTTTTGTTGGTGGGGATTGGAGTGTGCTTAGGTATTTCTAAAAAATAGGTAGTTCTTAGGTAGCCTAATAGAAAGCATACCAATACAAAACCCCATCCCCGTATTTTTCTTATCCGCCATTTCCAAACAATCGGAATCCATGCTGTGATAATTAACAGCACAATAATAATTACAATAAGATGATAAGTAAGTGGAATGCGAATGGGAACTAGGGCCAAACAAATGCCAAACAGCAATGGCAACAGCATTCTAAGAAAGGGAAGTGGCTTCCAAAAATTGCGCGGAGGTGAATACATGAAGATAAACCTACTCCATGTTACGAATAGCCGAATCGGATTGCAAAAAAAGGGTGAAAAAAGGTAACTGTAATTTCGGCAACTACTTACTGAGGTTCATACTTCTCTCTTTGTATAAAGTTCGGAAGTAAGGATCATGCAGATCTTTAATAAACCGAATCGATTCTCCGGTGCTTTTCATTTCTGGCCCCAATTCTTTATTAACACCCGGAAATTTATTGAAACTGAATACGGGCTCTTTAATGGCATATCCTTCCAACTTTTTTACCATGGTAAAGTCGGTGAGTTTGGCAGCACCTAACATTACTTTGGTGGCTATATTGAGGTAAGGAATTTGATAAGCTTTGGCAATAAAAGGAGTGGTTCGGCTTGCCCGAGGATTGGCTTCAATTACGAATACTTTGTTATTCTTAATGGCAAACTGAATATTGATTAATCCTTTAATATTTAGCGAACGGGCAATTTTTTCTGAGTAGCGTTCCATGGTTTCCACAATCAAAGGAGTGAGGTTGAAAGCAGGTAATACCGCATTGCTATCGCCGCTATGAATTCCGGCGGGCTCGATATGTTCCATCACGCCCATGATGTGAAAATTTTCTCCATCGAATATGGCATCTACTTCGGCTTCCTGACATCGATCGAGAAAATGGTCTACAAGAATTTTATTGCCGGGTAAGTGTTTTAGCAGGCTGATTACTGCTTTTTCTACATCTTCATCATTAATCACAATCCGCATCCGTTGCCCTCCTAAAACATAACTGGGCCGCACCAGCACTGGATAGCCTACTTTATTGGCTACTTCAATGGCTTCCTCGGCAGAATGGGCCGTTCCATATTCAGGATAGGGAATTTCAAGTTCTTTCAGTAAGTCGCTAAACCGGCCCCGGTCTTCCGCAATATCCATACTATCGAAGGAGGTGCCCACAATGGGAATTCCTTTTTCGTGCAGTCTTTTTGCCATTTTCAAGGCCGTTTGTCCACCCAGCTGAACGATGATTCCGTCAGGCTTTTCCAATTCTATGATATCCCATAAATGTTCCCAAAATACAGGTTCGAAATAGAGCTTATCAGCCATATCGAAATCAGTTGAAACCGTTTCCGGGTTACAGTTAATCATAATTGCCTCATACCCACATTCTTTAATGGCCAGTAAACCATGCACACAGCAATAGTCGAATTCAATTCCCTGACCAATACGGTTAGGGCCACTGCCTAAAACAATTATCTTTTTTTTCCCAGAGGGGATGGATTCGTTGGAAGAAAGGGTAGGGTTCATGCGATAATGAAATTGGGCAAAATTAGGGGTATGCAAGTTATCAGGCGGTTTTTTATTTCCCCCTTTTTTCCACTATTAACTCATTTCTGGCTGGCAATTTGGCTATTGGGTACTTGAAGCGCTTTTATACACTTTGCCACCTTTCATCACAAATGCCACTTTTTCTAACAGCTGGATATTTTCTAGGGGGTTACCCTTAACCGCAATCAAGTCGGCCCAGAAGCCTGGCTGAATGGCTCCCGCTGAGTTAGATAAACCCAGCAGTTCGGCTGCATTTATAGTGGCTGTTTGTATTGCCTGCAGGGGCGACATGCCATAAGAAACCAGCAAACTAAAGTCTTTGGCCTGGGGAAGTTTCCAGTCGTATCCTCCAATATCAGTTCCATAAGCAATAGGTACACCAGCTTTCAGGGCTTTTTCGAAAAGTGCTTTTTCACCTTTTGCAAACAAGAGATTAATGGGACTTCCGGCGGCAGCTCTTCCTTCGGCCACATATTCATTCACATAAATGGTGGGAACCCAAAATACTTTTTTGGCTGCCATTAGTTGCATGCATTCGTCGTCCATACCAAAACCATGTTCAATGCTTGCTGCACCGGCCTGTATGGAGGCAAGAATTCCATCTCGTGTAATGGCATGCGATGCCAGCTTTTTACGACTACGCAGCGTTTCATCTCCCACCGCCATAATTTCATCGGTTGTAAAATTGGGCAGGCTTCTGAATGAACCGTTGGGTAATTGATAATATCCGCGGTCGGCATAAATCTTTATCCAATCGGCCCCTCTTTCAATTTGCTGGCGAGTGGCTCTTCTGGCTTCATCAGCTCCAGTAATTTCCTGCACCCCTTTTGGCATGGTTAATTCAGACGCATATTCCGATGATTTAATGGGGTAATGCCCTGTGGTATTGAGGGCAAGGGTAGCCACTTGCATGCGGGGTCCCGGAATCTCTTCCCGGTTGATGGCCTTTTTTAAATCTACATCCGCATATCCTGCCCCTTCAGTGCCTAGATCACGAATGGTAGTGAAGCCATTCAATAAAGATTGCCGACAACTATTTACAGCGCGAATGGTTCGATATGCGATCGACTCTTTTAATATTTGGGCATCATAATCTTCACTGGTGATATCGCCCTGTAACAACACATGGGTATGGCAGTCTATTAATCCCGGCAATACTGTATAGTTACTTAAATCGATAACAGTATCTGTTTTCTCGGCAAACTGATTAGCCGGTACTATCGAAACGATTCGTTGGTTTTTAACCAGAATTACCTGTTGGGAAAGCAGTTTGCCAGATTGTACGTTCAACACCTGCCCGCATCGAATGGCAATGCTGGATTGACTGAATCCTGCAAACAAACTAAACAGGACGGGGATTAGTAAGGAAAGTTTTTTATTTTGCATTTGGTAAGGTACTAATTTTACCCAAGTAGTCAAAAAATCCCTCATATTGATTGGTTATGTTCAACTGGAAAAGAATTGTTTTATTTATTATTTCTTCCCTGGTAGCCCTCGTAATATTGGCAGCTATTTTCATTTCTCCTAATGCGAAATATGTAATTGAAAAATACAGCGAGCAATATACAGGTCGGTTAATAAATATGAATTATTTACGAATTAACTTATTCAACGGGGAAATTAATGTAAAGGGATTACGGATTTATGAAAAGGGTAGGATGGGAATTTTTATAAGTGTGGGTGAAGTAAATTCTCGGGTTTCCGTTTTACGAATGTTCTATAGCAATTATCTTATAAAAAAGTTAACCATCAACCAACCGGTAATTCGCATTGCGCAAAAGGGAAATCAATTTAATTATGATGATTTAATAGAGCGGTTTTTAGAAGATGATACTCCCCCAAAGCCCGGCGATAAACCCGCCGCCTATTGGGTTCGGCAGCTTTCTGTAAATGATGCAACCCTCGTATATACCAATAATAAGCCCGCGGTTTCGGTTAAAATGGTTAACACGTTTGCCGAGGTAAAAGATATTGCTTGGGATGATCCTTCCTACCATGCTAAACTATCCACCCGCTTAGCAACGGGGGGCAATGCAACAGTTACGCTGGATTTCAATAGTAAGAATCTGCAATATTTTCTGGAAGGTGATGTGCAGCAGTTCAATATTAACTGGATGTACCCCTACTTGAAAGATTATATGAAGGTGAAAGAGTTAAGAGGCATTGTGGGCGGAAAGTTCAAATGGTCGGGAAATGGAAACCGTCCACTGGATATTGCTTTGTCTGGAATATTGGGAGCAGAAAAATTTGCCATCGTAGATGAGTCCGGAGAGTTATTAACCGCAGCCGAGCAAATGGCAGTAAAAATTGATACCATCAATACGGCCCGCAACCGTTATGAGTTTGCCTATATCAATATGAGTCGTCCCTTTATTCGGCTTACCATGTACGACAAAGGGTTTAATTACGAGCGTATTTTTACAACGCCCTCCTCAGTTAGCGGAGACACTTCTTCTCAGGTTTACTCCAATATTTTTTTAATGATGGCAGGATACATTCAAGATCTGGTGAAGCAATATGATATGAATGATTATAAGGTAAACCGGTTGAGCATAACTGGAGGCCAGTGTGTGTTTACAGATTATACCCGAGGCGATCGTTTTAGATATGTACTGGATTCTGTTTTGTTATCCAGTGAGCGGATTAATAGTAATAATGATTTTTTAAATTTTGCCGTAAGTTCCCGATTAAACACTTCTGGAAAGATGAAAGGCACTTTAAAAGTAAATCCGAAAAATTATCGAGATATTGTAATTGATGCCGGCATAAGTGATTTGCTGATTACTGATTTCAATCCTTACTTTAAGTATTTTGTTGCCACACCCTTCCAAAATGGGAAAATTAAATATGTAAATGTTACTTCGGTACTCAATAATCAGTTAAACAGTAAAAACACATTAGATATTGAGCGAGTTAAAACTGGCAAAAAAGTAAAAAATGCTACTGCAATGAATTTGCCCGTTCCGCTGGCTGTTTCTTTGCTGAAAGACGTAAAAGGAAATATTCATCTGGATATACCCGTGAAGGGTAGCCTCGACGATCCCAAATTTCGCTGGGGAAAAGTGGTTTGGCAGGTAGTAAAGAATTTAATAGTAAAAGCAGCCACGGCACCTTTCCGACTTATTGCTAATTTGTTTGGCGGCAAGGAAGAGGATTTTAAAGAAGTATATTTCGAATATGTTCAACTAGGCATAGAGCCCAAACAGCGGAAAGTACTCGATAATCTTTGTAAGGTGTTACAGCAGAAGCCCGAAATGAAGATGGAATTGATTCAGGAAACTAATTTAGAGGATGAGGCATCTGTACTGGCTGTAAATGAAACCAAGAAAAAATATCTTCAATTGCCTGCAGGGGGCGCGATGACTGCTGAAGTAAAAGCTCGCTTGGATAGTTTACCTGAAACCGATTCTTTGTTTGTAAAGTTTGTTAACCAGCGCATAAGCGGACAAACCGACTTACATTCAACGGAAGAAAAATGTGTACGAATTATTGGTAAGGAAAGCCTTAGTAAGTGGGTGGCAGAAGTGATGGAGAGAAGAAATCAGGCGGTAGCCAATTATTTGCGTACCGAAAAGCAGTTACCCGATAATCGATATGTGATTAAAAATGCAAAACCCGATATGCAACTGCAGCGGAGTGCCCCACCAAAGTACCTTATCAATTTATCGGCTGGAGAATAAACTTATTTTACTGGCGCTGCCGGATTCGTATCATCATATTGCTTTTGCAGTGCTACTAGTTCCTTTTCTAAACTTTTCTGTATAGAGTCGAATGCTGGAATATTATAAAGATTCTTTTGTTCTTCGGGGTCGTTTAATAAATCGTATAACTGCCATTCGTTCACCGTGTAAAAATGAATCAGTTTATACTGCGCTGTTCTTACGCCAATATGTTGCAAAACTGTATGCGCTCCATTGAACTCATAAAAATGGTAGTATATGCTTTTTCGGGGTAGTTGATATTTGGGGTTGGTAAGCAGGGGTAGCAGACTGATGCCATGCATGTCTTTAGGCGCGGGTATTCCGGCTACTTCTAGCAAGGTGGGAGCATGGTCTATATTTTGTGTAAGTTGATCGCAGATGGTTCCGGGGGCAATTTTTCCGGGCCAGCGAATCAGTAAGGGCGTTTTCATGGATACATCATACATCCATCTTTTATCGAACCAACCATTTTGGCCTAAATAAAAACCCTGATCCGAGGTATACATCACCAGCGTATTCGCAGCAAGTCCGGATGAATCGAGGTAATTCAATACTTTTCCTACATTTTCGTCTATGGATGCAACGCAAGCCAGATAATCTTGCATGTACCATTGGTATTTTAATTTGAGCAGCGCATTTCCGGTAGGTCTTTCCTTGCGGATGATTGCTCCTCTTTCGGCATAGATTTTTTTAATCTGCTCCCGTTCATTGGCGGGAATGGTTTTCATGATACTGTTGTAATATTTTTCCTCAGCTGCCGAAGGTTTTAGTTCGGGAATATCTTGCAAATAGGCAGGGTCAACTTTTAAATCACTCGCCAGTTCTAGGTGTTCCAGAATCCGCATGGTTTGAAGCCGCCAGGCAGATCCCCGGTTGCTGGTATCGGCATATAAAGTGGGGGGTTCAGGAAATTGCTGGGTATGGAACCGTTGAATATTGGCGAGCGTAGGTAAAAAGTTACGATGCGGCGCTTTATGATTCAACATCAGAAAGAAGGGTTTGTTGGGGTTTCTGTCTTGCCGCATCCATCGAATGGCATCCTCCGAAATCAGGTTGGTTGCATAGCCATGTTGGGTAACTGTGTCTCCGTTTTGGTTAATCATTCTTGGCTCGTAATAGATGCCTTGCCCCGGCAACACCTGCCAGTAATCAAATCCGGTAGGTTTACTTACCAGATGCCACTTTCCAACCAAAGCGGTTTGGTATCCTCTTTCTTGTAATAGTTTGGGTAAGGTTCGTTGCGCGCCATTAAACACCGAATTATTATCGGTAAATCCATTTTTGTTTGAATGTAACCCTGTTAAAAAAGTGGCTCTGGAAGGGCCACATAAAGAATTGCCCACCATCGCCCGGGTAAATCGAATGCCCTCTTTGGCAATTCTGTCTATCTGAGGCGTTTGTATAAGAGAACGGTTATAGGCGCTAATGGCATTCGCATCATGGTCGTCGCTCATGATTACAATAATGTTGGGGGTAGTTTGCTGAGCTACAGTAGCCATTGCCCACCAGAGTAAACCCGAGAAAATGACCAACATTTTTTTCATGCGCATAATTTATAAGGGCTAAGCCGTTTCAATTTAGTAAGTTATTACAATCTGGTGGCTAACTATTTACTACAATTTAATAATTTGCAGTTGAAATAAAATCTCTTGTATGCGAATATTATTTTTTATTACGATGTGTATTTTTTTAACTGCCTGTTCTGGTGTAAAGGTTTTGCCTACGGAATCGGCCGATAATGTGGATTGGGCGAAGTATAAAACCTTTGACTTTTATCAGGTAGATGCTTCCGGAGATACGGTAAGTGCTCAGTTTGCTTCCGGCATTGATGTGTTAAAGCAGGCCATTGCGCAGGAAATGAAGCAGCGGGGTTATGTGCAGCAAACTGCCCAGCCCGATTTACTGATTAATATTGGCTTGGTAGTGAAAGAGCAGGTACAAACGCGCCAAACCGACTGGCGTACCGATGGGGCTCCTCGTTATATGGGTCAGCGCAACTATTCCTGGAAAAGTGAAGAGATTGAGGTAGGTCGCTATCGGGAGGGAACGGTAACGGTACACGTGGTGGATGCAGCACGCAAACAGATGCTGTGGAAGGGAGGTGCGAAGGGAATTATTCCTGATAAGCAAAAGCAATTACCTGCCTTAGCTTCGGAAGCCATGAAGGAATTATTTAGTAAGTATCCTGGTAAGGTTTTGTAATTACCGGATTAGGAATAATTCTTCCCATCTGGTGGTATAGCGCGGACTTCGCAATTCCTGTCGCATTTTCCAATTGCGGTTGGTGCCGGAGGCTGCAAACTTTAGCATATCATCGCGCATGGCAAAGTTTACGTTGTCTATCATTTTCATCAGCTGGGTTGTTTTGGGATGCGGTGTATCGAATAAAGAGCCCTGCACACTATCACGGGGTACGATGCCGGATAATAATACGCCGGCTTTTTTATAGATGAGTCCCTCTTCAAATAATTGGTTTACGAGTTGTATGGCCGGCTTAATTAGTTCGTTGGTGGCATCTGTTGCCATTTGTAGTTGGATATAACTGCCGATGGCGGGTCCGTGTCGAAACCTGCCGGTAGCCGGTGGCGATTTGGGCACCAAAAAAACACTAATGCAGTTGGCTGCACCCTTTTGGCGGCGGAGTTTTTCGGCTGCCCTGGAAGTATAGGTGGCAACAGCTTCGCGGATGGCAGTAACGTCGGTTACATTGCTGCCAAACATACGGGTAGTGGCAATCATTTTTTTAGTAACCAGTTCTTCCATCATTCCGATGCAGGGCAATCCCTGTAATTCGTGCAGCAGCCGAACCCCGGTTACACCACCCAGCAGCTGACGGGCCCATTCGGTAGTTTGCTTGCGAAGGTCGAAGGCAGTATGAATTTGAAGGGATATCAGTTTTTCTGCATAGCGCCGTCCGATGCCCCAGATATCGCCTACGGGTGTTTGTTGCAGGGCGGTATTTATTTTTTCATCGCTATCCAGTAACAAAATACCGCCGGTAGCCACTTTATTTTTTTTACATAAACGGTTGGCTACCTTGCTCAGCACTTTAGTAGGCGCCGCTCCAATAGATACCCGTATGCCGGTCCACTGCTCAATTCTGTTTTTTATGGCAACGCAAAAATCGTACACCTTATCGGCAGGTAGGTGACTTAAATCTAGAAATGCTTCATCTACCGAATACACTTCCACACATTCCGGTGGCAGCATCGATCGCATACATTCCATTACCCGCCAGCTGAGGTCGCCGTACAGATTGTAGTTAGAAGAGAAGGTAGCTACTTGATGCCGTTCAATCAGCTCTTTTGCTTTAAAATACGGATCCCCCATCACAATCCCCAGTTGCTTGGCTTCATCCGTGCGCGAGATTATGCATCCATCGTTATTACTCAACACCACTACGGGCCGCTTGTCTAGCCCCGGCCGAAACAATCGTTCGCACGAACAGTAAAAGCTGTTACAATCTACAATGGCACGCATATTATACGGTATGAATTGTGTACACTACTACTCCCCAGGCCATATAATCGGCTTCCGGATCTATGGAGATAGCCGGAATATTTTTGTTATCGGCAGCCAGCGTACGGCCTTGCCGGTGCACGAGTAATCTTCTCACCAGCATTTCCCCATTTACTACGGCTACTATTACTTTTCCGTGAACGGCCGGCAAACTTCTGTCTACAATCAGCACATCCCCCGGATAAATGCCACTGTCTCGCAAAGCCTCGCTGTTCATACGGAAGAAAAAGGTGGCGGGCTTGTTATGAATGAGTTGTTCATTTAAATCGATGCCCCGCTCCATATAGTCGTCGGCCGCGGCACCAAACCCGGTAGCATTGGCGGTAGGTACGGCTAACTGATCAAAATCTTTCGAGCCTTTGTAGGCGGCTCCATACCATTGTTCCGTATCCATAATTTTATTTTTGAAATGCTAAATTAATTAGTATTTTTATGCTAAAATAATTATTAATTCATTTTTTATGGTGGCAGCGAAAGAAATGGGCGGGGCAGCAACGATTCAGCCGATACATGGCTGGTGGCATTATTGGCTAGTGGTTAATCTACCCGCTGGCATACGGCATAAACTCTTGTTACCCCGCCAGGCAGGTTGTATGGCCGCTTTTCTGGCCAGGGAGGGAATGGAAAATACCCTAATCCGATGGATGCAGCGAATATTCAGTCAGCAACAGCAATTTACCCTAACCTTAGATATGGTAAAACCGCAGGCGAATGAACCTGCCCGCTGGCAGATAAGGGAGCAAAGTCATTTTCAGGCACTTCGGCAACAATTGCATGCACTGAATCCTTATTTACAGGGTAGTGATTGTCCGGCCATGCAGTTCGGCACCTTTATACAATGGAAAGTACCCGACGAATGGTACCATCAACAGCAAGCCACAGAAACAATCCCCGTTCAATTTTCTTTAGAAGGAATAACCCTATTCCGCAAGCCCTATCATACAGGAGAAGGGAAAGAAGTGCAGGTATTTGGCTTAAAGCCGTAAATCAATGATTAAATAGTAGTCTTATTTAATAGTTAGGTTCAACGTAACGATATCCGATTGCATATTATTACTCCGCGAATAATGCCCATATCTTAGTTCTAATGCTCCCAAATGCTGCCATCCCAGTATTCCATTGGGGCGCGCCATTCGAATGCCGGCACCATAAAAATGACTGGTAAAAGTAGACAGGTCGAAGTTGCTGGTGTAATAAGTGTTAGCAGCCGTATGCTGTTGGAAGGGTGCAAAATACTTGGTAGCCTGTTGCGAATAAAATCGATAAAAAGGGCTTACCGAAAAGAAGGCAGTGGGTTTAATAACCGGTTCTAAGCTGATGGTATGTGCAGTCATCCCCCAGTCATCCTGATAATAACGATAATATCCTCGAAGAATCAGATGATCACCCGCAAAATAACTAGCCCGAATTGAAATGGGTGTTTTTAAGCGGCTATCCGGTAATTTCTCAACGTGCACACTATTATCCGTAAAGTAAACCCGGTGGAAAGGTAATCCGAGATAACCCTGCTGAAGAATCACATCGGTAAGTATAGAAATTTGTAATTGCGCATTGATGATTTGATTATAACTGAAAGTACTGCCAAAAGTATTTCTGGCAGCCATGGGATAATCTTCACCTCTGGGAATAAAGGCACCTGTTCTTAATTCAATGGGATAAATCAGTTTCAGATTATCGAGATAAGTAAACAGTTTCACGCCATATTCACCCATCCGGTTCTTGGTTTTTTTAGCCACATTTACCTGACTACCAAAAGAATAATAGTCGAATTCGCGAGAAGCTGAAGCACCTGCACCCCAGGTAAGTCCTTTTTTATCATCTTCCATGGTCCAGTTTAAGGAAGGATAAATGCGGGTATCGTTATAGGATGCCGAAGAGTTAGCTTTCAGGTCAATTCTGTCTGAAGAGGCTGAAGTATAGTTGTCAATTCCTAATTCGGCATCAAAACTGTGTTTCCGCCATTTCTTATCAACGCGGGTGAGTTTGATGGAAAAACTGTTTGAAAAATCGGTCAGTTTTTCTGTCCCAATTCCGCCGGTAATCGCAGAATTATTTCCATCCTGACTATAATAACTAGATACAATATTTGCTTCTGAGAAAGTCAATTTTCGTTGTCGGTAAGCCGAGTCGGAACTTGGTTTTGTTTGCGAAAAAACTGCCAATACACCAATGTATAATGCTAGTATGCTTAAGGTTATTTTTTTCATCGTTTCTTGTTTCTTTTACGGTAGAAGATTACATTAATTACATCCGCAACCTCCACCGCTTTTTCCGGCATTGGCACCGGAAGCTCCTTCCCGGTATGACATGAAACTCAGTTCAGTTTTTTCTATTTTTCGGTTACTGAGTATCATTTCACTGTCGTTCAGTTTATTTTTTTGATACTCTTTAACAGTAGTGCAACTGGATAGGCAAATAAAAATTAATCCGGCAGTTATCAGTAAGCGTGCCGGAGAAGTTAGGCTTGTAAAGAAGTAAGTATGCAGAAAGCTATTTTGCATGTAGGTTATTTTTTTGGATTGGTGGATAGGGTTGCAGTTATTTCCTGAATAAGTTCTGGGGGTGAAATTTTCGGATATCCCTCCCAGCTTCTCACAACCGTTCCGTTTTCATCAATTAATACTGTAAACGGAAAAATGCCTTTGGGATTATACGAATCTGCCAGTCGGTTATTTTGCTCCTGAATATTTTTGGGCAGCTGATGTTTTTTTTCGCGTGGAAAATCGGCATTAACCAAAATAAGGTGTTGGTTGGCCCACTGAGAAAAATCATCCGCATTAAAAATTTCTTTGTGCATTTTAATGCAGGGCGCACACCAGTCTGAACCGGAGAAGTTTAGCAAAATAGCTTTATGTTGTTCCCGAGCATTTTTTTGTGCCCGAACCATATCGGGTTCCCATTGAGCTGGCATTAACCAACTGAGCAGAGGAATTACTAGGCAAATTAATTTCATGTTGGGTAAAGTTACTAAATAGACACATGGTATTAAGTATTGGCTGCTCCATATTACTTATTTACTGTTAATTGATGGCTAAAAAATTGTATATCCTCAGCGGTAATATCTATATTTAAAAAAATTACTTCCATGGCCAATTTTCGCCGAACCCTTCAGCTACCTTCCACCATTGCATTGGTAGTTGGGGGCATCATAGGGTCGGGCATATTTATGAAGCCTGCCAGTATGATGTCGCAATTGGGCTCTCCGGTATGGCTATTAGGGGTATGGGTTTTGGCGGGCCTTATTACGCTTTGCGGAGCATTGTCGAATGCAGAACTGGCTACTTTATATCCTGAAACCGGCGGACAGTATGTTTTTTTCGACAAGATATTCGGCAAGCGATTTGCTTTTTTATATGGATGGGCAGCATTGGCTGTTTTTAATACGGGCGGAAATGCATCGGTTGCCTATGTATGTTCAAATTATGCGGGATATTTTATTCATCTTCCTAATTTTGCTGCAGCCACTGAGCAGGCAGCCCGTATCCATATTCCTTTAATTGGAGACATCTATCCCCTGGAAAATTTTGGGGTAAAGAGCTTAACTATTTTGATTATAATTCTTTTCACCTGGATTAACTATTATAGTCTGCATTGGGGGGCTTCCTTGCAAAGATGGCTTACTTGGATAAAGTTAGTAGCCATCGCTATTTTATTGCTGGGAGTGATCAAATCCTCTGTTGGCAGTCTTTCCCATTTTTCACAAACCCTTCCTACTAAGCCGGCAGGCTGGGCCATGGTTGCGGCCTGGATGGCTGCATTATCTGGGGCATTTTGGGGGTATGAGGGTTGGAATAATATCACTTTTGTTTCTGGAGAAATCAAAGAGCCGCAGCGCAATATTCCTTTGAGTTTGTTTTTTGGATTATTGATTTGTACGTTGGTATATGTATCGCTGAGTGCAGCTTTTGTATACATTTTATCTCCCGCTGCAATGGCGGGTTCTTCTTGGGTTGCTTCAGATGCGGCCCGTTTGATGGGAGGGGTATTAGGTGCCGCCATTATTACAGGTATGGTTGTAGTTTCCACCCTTGGGGCAACCAATGGAAATATTCTGGCCACAGCCCGGGTAACCTATGCATTGGGGGCCTCCAATCGCTTGTTTTCATGGGCGGGTGAAATTCATCCCCGTTTTAATACCCCAGGGAATGCACTTTGGTTAAATGCCATTTGGACGATACTCTTAATCATTAGTGGGTCGTTCGATATGCTTACGGATATGCTGGTTTTTGTAAGTTGGTTTTTCTATGGGATGAGTGCCCTGGGCGTAATCCTTTTACGCATCCGAATGCCCGAAGCTCCCCGACCTTATAAAGTACCCGGTTACCCATATATTCCGCTGATATTTATTTTGTTCACGGTATGTTTTTTAGTGGCCACTCTGGTTACAGATGTACAGCAATATCTTTCCGGAAAAACCCATCTGGTTAATTCTTTGCTGGGAGTGGCTATCACCCTGCTTGGACTGCCGCTTTATTATTGGTCAAAATCAAGAAATTGATGCTTCGATTCGTTGCTAAGCTTTATTTTCGTGCAAACGGATAGAGGAATGGAAGCAGTTATGCTCGAAATACGCACGCAATTTGAGGCCCTAAAGGGAGAGCCGGCAGAACGAATTGAAAAAATTCAGCAAAGCGGCAGCGACCGTATATATTTTCGTGTTTACCACAAGGGGGGCTCTACCATTGCTACCTACAATCAACACCAGAAAGAAACCCAAACCTTTATTTATTTCAGTAAACATTTTAAAAAGGCCGGGTTGCCTGTTCCGGAAATTTACTGGCAAAACAGCACCAATACCCTGTATTTTCAAGAAGATTTTGGCCCAGATTCGCTATTGAGTTGTTTAGAAAAGGAGGGGCATACCGACCATATTTATCGGCTTTTTCAAAAAAGTTTGCAGCAGCTGGCCCGCCTGCAGGTTTTGGGAGATCAGGGCTTAGATTACAATCAATGTATTACTGCCAAAATGTTTGGTAAGCAGGCCATTATGAGTGACCTATTGTATTTTAAATATTACTTTTTAGATACCCTGCAAATTCCCTATGATAAGCAGGCTCTGTTGGATGATTTTGATGCGCTGAGTAATTATTTAACCCATACCCAGTATAAGTTTTTCATGTTCCGTGATTTTCAGAGCCGGAATATACAGGTGCAAAACGATGAGGTTTTTTTTATTGATTACCAGGGTGGTATGAAAGGGGCACCTCAATATGATGTGGCTTCCTTGCTATGGCAGGCAAAAGCCGAATTGAGTGAACAATGGAAAGATAGTCTGCTGGAATATTATCAGGACTGTCTCGATCCCCTGCTCGATCAGCCAGTTGAAAGAAATACATTCGTTAGTCAATACAACGGGTATGTGCTTATCCGATTGTTGCAGGTATTGGGGGCTTATGGGTTCCGAGGACTATTTGAAAGAAAGGCCCATTTTTTATCGAGCATTCCCCTAGCAATGCGTAACCTGCAGTTTTTTATTCTGCATAAACGAGTGGGCATCATTACACCCGAGTTTGATCGTTTGCTTCAAATTATCACCAGCGCGGAAGCAATTGCCAGGTTCGAGCCGATGAAAGCCCACGAAAAAACACCCTTGCAGGTAGAAATCAATAGCTTCAGTTACAAGCGCGGAATTCCAGAGGATGCCTCGGATAATGGTGGTGGATTTGTTTTTGATATGCGCGGAATACTAAATCCCGGACGCTTAGAAGCCTATAAATACTTAACCGGCAAGGATAAGCCCGTAATGGACTTTCTGGAACAGAGTACCCGAATGAATGAGATGTTGAACGGTGTTTGGGATATTATTGATATCAATGTTGAAACCTACCTGAAAAGAGATTTTGAGCACCTGCAAATTAACTTTGGATGCACGGGTGGCCAGCATAGAAGTGTATATGCTGCAGAACAAACTGCTCGGCATCTGAGAAATAAGTACAATCTTAAGGTAAAAGTAAATCACCTCAACGAAATGAACTGGCTACAAGGCGATTTGTAAAAAAATCGTATATTGGGTGTTGATTGCATACAATTAATTCGTCAAGTATGAAAGCCATGTTATTTGCTGCCGGATTGGGTACTAGGTTAAAGCCTTGGACCAATGAGCACCCTAAAGCACTGGCCATAGTTAATGGCAAATCTCTGCTGCAACGCAATATTGAGTATTTACAGGCTGCCGGAATTCGGGAAGTGGTAGTAAATGTGCACCATTTTGCCGATCAAATTATTCAGGCAGTATCCGAAAATCAGGGCTGGGGGTCTACCGTTCATATTTCCGACGAAACGGATGAGTTGCTTGATACCGGAGGTGGTTTGCTAAAAGCTGCCCCTTTTTTTGAAGGCGAGGAGTATTTTGTTGCCTTAAATGTTGATATCCTTACCGATTTGAATTTGGTGAAGATGATTCAGCACCACCTAGATATGAATGCGCTGGCTACCCTAGCTGTAACCGATCGGATGAGTAACCGACATTTCCTTTTCGATGAAGAGCAGTCGCTGGTTGGTTGGCGCCAATTAGAACCCTTTAGTGAAAAGATTGTAAAAAGCTCGCAGTTTCAAATTCCTAAAGCATTCAGTGGAATACATGTTATCAACTCGAGCCTATTGGGAAAAATTCGGCAACAAGGAAAATTTTCAATGGTTGATGTGTATTTGTCACTCGCTAATCTGAACTTTATAGTGGGGTTTGACCATACAGGTACGCGTTTTTTAGATGTAGGCAAGCCCGGAAGCTTACAAATGGCCAATGATTTCTTCCATTAAGTAATTGGCGCATCCAAGCGGCCTGTAATCACAGCTTATGAACCCAACCCTTTGGCAGGCAAGCATACGAGATGTACAATTTGGTATTGAGGTTACCTGTGTAGAACCCTGTAATCTCTATGGGTGCAGTATCGGCGATCATAGTTTTGTAGGGCCGTTCGTTGAAATTCAGCAGGGGGCTATCATTGGTAAAAGATGCAGGGTGCAATCACATAGTTTTATTTGTGAAAAAGTAACCATCGGAGATGATTGTTTTATTGGCCATGGAGTAATGTTTGTAAACGATTTATTTAAAAAGGGAGGCCCATCTGGTAATGCAGCAGATTGGAAACCAACCCTAATCGGAAATAACGTAAGTATAGGAAGTAACGCTACTATATTGCCGGTATCCATCACTCACCAAGTGGTAATTGGAGCAGGTTCAGTTGTTACACACGATATCACAGAACCCGGAATATACGCCGGTAATCCTGCCCGAAAAATTCGTTCACTTCCTTAGTAGTATTTGCTGTGCTACACTTATACGCGGATGTAGATTTTCTTTTCATCCAGCACATATACAATCAGCCAATAAAAGGCAATCATACAAAGTGCATATAATAAAGAGCCCGTGCGTAAATCAGAAGAAATAGGTTTAAAAACATGTTCATACAGCCAGGG